>Ga0308162_1002876_pt1 | contig 10411 bp, 7 predicted proteins | sample PhySR2_FD_201370 | JGI IMG/M metagenome (GOLD analysis project Ga0308162, IMG submission 201370) | Phyllosphere microbial communities from UC Gill Tract Community Farm, Albany, California, United States - DLSLS.R2 | ecosystem: Host-associated > Plants > Phyllosphere > Unclassified | place: USA... | reverse complement strand
TGATAGTGATGAAGCATAATGTCCCTATTAGCGCTACCATTGCACACAGCTTACAAAACGACCGATGTTGAGTGAGGTTTAAGACTATCCCTTCATTTAAGAAGAGTGAAGTGTCTGGCGATATCCAAGCGACTAATCAAAAGGTATTTTGGGATTACATGTAAATTATTGTCTGACACCTCTGACACCTCTGACACCTCTGACAGAGAGGTCATAGAGGAAAAACACGATTTACAACGCTTTACAGCTAATGAGATATGACATTCAAGTTGAAGATTTTTCTCACAGTTTTATGATTATGGCCTGGAGCTTATCAATTGAATCAGGCTTATAGTTGAGAGATACCGTTGAACGGGAAACAAACCATAAGCCTTCATATTGAGATCTTGGTTTGAGCATCAGGGAGTTTTACACTATGACATCTTGAAATCCGCGTTCTTATTCTTATATCAAGGCAGGAGCCATGACGAGTCGCCCGCAGATGATTATTAATGTTCTTCAGGCCAATCCTGATGAACAATTCACAGCCCGTCAGCTTGCCCAGAAGATCATCGATCGATACAGCGCAGAGCTTGCCAGTAAACGTCAAAATCCTCGTTTTGCCAGTGATGAAGATTTCTTAAGTCAAATAGCAGCTGAAATAGGTGGGACCAGAACTGTTCAGGCTAAAGCGATGTGTCCTCAGATTATGACGCGTGACAAGCCGCGACCCAGGCTATTTTACTGGGGTAAGGAAATTGATAATGGTGCGCAACAAGAATCATCTTTTGATATCGTTCCGACTCCATCTGCTGAAACAGTAAGTTTTTGCGAGCATGCACTTTATCCGCTTCTGATTGAATACCTTTCTGAAGAAGAAGAACTACTTTGCCGTCGTATCGATGAGAGACGTTCAGGCAATAATAAAGGACCTGGAGCAAACCATTGGCTTTACCCTGACATCGTTGCCTTACAGCCCCTTGATAAGGGGTGGGATAGCGTTGTGCAAAACTGCGTACGCTATAGCGAAGGGCGTTTGACACGTTTGTGGTCATTTGAAGTAAAACGCCAGCTTAACCGCAGCAATGTCAGGGAGTGTTTCTTCCAGGCAGTGAGTAATTCAAGCTGGGCTCATTTCGGCTATCTGGTTGCGACCGAAATAAACGAAGATAAGCAACGTAGTGTTGAAAAAGAGCTGCAGATGCTATGTGCACTGCATGGTATTGGTGTGATCCTGCTTAATCCGCAGGATCCCGGTAATAGTCAGACTCTTATTCCGGCGCGGGAGCGAACCAGTATTGACTGGCAATCTGTCAACCGTCTGGTTGTAGAGAACAAGGATTTTAAAGAGTTTATTGATCTGGTGTCTGATTATCACCAGACAGGAAAAATACATAAAGCGCTGTGGAACCGGTAGCACAGTTCAGGATGTTATTACCTGTATAAAAATCAAAAATACAATTGAGAGATTCGAGCATAGCGCTGATTTGCTACAGGCCCATGCTTTGCATTTGGTTTGCAGAATATGGCAAACCTGACGCCGCCTGCTCTTAAAGAAAAAAGCTACAATCGCTATACAGCACTAAAATCTGGTAGATGATCCCTTTCATGCCTTCGATTTGCTGAATATGGCTAAATGGAAAACGTGCATTCTGATTTTATTAGACTAATCGATAAGAATTAGCGTGTTGCAGTGATGTTGGTCATTGTTCAAAACAATATGAAAAGTTAGGATACAGAGTTACAGGTCTAATGTATGGACAGGCCTGCACAGTGATGGATTGATACTGCTGATGACTAAATCCAGTTTTGAGTTTCTGAAGGGCGTCAACGACTTTACCTATGCTATCGCCTGCGCGGCGGAAAACAATTATCCGGGTGATCCCAACACCACGCTGGTTAAAATGCGTATGTTTGGCGAAGCGACGGCTAAACATCTTGGACTGCTGCTGGGCATTCCTGCCTGCGAGAATCAACACGATCTCCTGCGTGAGCTGGGCAAAATCGCGTTCGTTGACGACACTATCCTTTCTGTATTCCACAAATTGCGCCGTATTGGTAACCAGGCGGTGCATGAATACCATAACGATCTTGACGATGCCCAGATGTGCTTGCGGCTCGGCTTCCGTTTGGGTGTCTGGTACTACCGTCTGGTCACCAAAAATTATGACTTCGCGGTGCCTGTTTTTACTTTGCCTGAACGTGGCGAAAATCTTTATCACCAGGAAGTGCTGACGCTGAAACACCAGCTTGAACAACAGGCACGGGAAAAAGCGCAAAGTCAGTCAGAGCTGGCAGCACAGCAGCAGAAGCTGATTAGCCTGAACGGCTATATCGCTATTCTTGAAGGTAAGCAGCAGGAAACCGAAGCACAAACGCGAGCACGGCTTGCGGCGCTGGAAGCCCAGTTAGCCGAGAAAAATGCGGAGCTGGCGAAACAGACCGAACAGGAACGCAAGGCATACCAAAAAGAGATCACCGATCAGGCCATCAAGCGTACGCTCGACCTGAGTGAAGAAGAGAGTCGCTTCCTGATTGATGCACAGCTGCGTAAAGCAGGCTGGCAGGCCGATAGCAAAGCTTTGCGCTTCTCTGAAGGTGCGCGTCCGGAACCGGGTGTTAATAAAGCTATTGCTGAATGGCCAACTGGTAAAGATGAAACGGGCAAGCAGGGCTTTGCGGATTATGTCTTATTCGTTGGCCTTAAGCCCATCGCAGTAGTTGAAGCGAAGCGTAAAAATATCGACGTTCCCGCCAAACTCAATGAGTCCTATCGCTACAGTAAATACTTCGATAATGCATTCTTACGCGATACGTTGCTGGAGGAGTACGCTCCCGACGATGTGCACGAAGCGGTACCTCTCTATGAAATCAGCTGGCAGGATACCAGCGGCGAACAGCGCTTTAAAATTCCTTTCTGCTACTCAACCAACGGGCGTGAATACCGCGCGGCAATGAAGACCAAAAGCGGCATCTGGTATCGTGACGTCCGTCATACTACCAATATGTCCAAAGCATTGCCGGAGTGGCATCGTCCGGAAGAGCTGTCAGATATGCTCGGCAGCGATGCGCACATACAAAATCAGTGGTTTGCTGATAATCCGGGGATGAGCGAGCTGGGCCTGCGCTATTATCAGGAAGATGCCGTGCGAGCGGTAGAAACTGCCATCGTTAATGGGCAGCAAGAGATCCTGCTGGCGATGGCGACCGGTACCGGTAAAACCCGTACCGCGATCGCCCTGATGTTCCGTCTTATCCAGTCTCAACGTTTTAAGCGCATTCTCTTCCTGGTAGATCGCCGTTCTCTCGGTGAGCAAGCGCTTGGCGCGTTTGACGATACGCGTATTAACGGCGACACCTTTAACAGCATCTTTGATATCAAAGGGCTGACGGATAAATTCCCGGAAGACGGCACCAAAATTCACGTTGCCACGGTCCAGTCGCTGGTTAAACGCACCCTGCAATCGGATGAACCCATGCCGGTTGGCCGCTACGATTGTATCGTCGTGGACGAAGCTCACCGTGGCTACATTCTCGATAAAGAGCAGACCGAAGGTGAACTGCAATTCCGCAGCCAGCTTGATTACGTTTCTGCCTATCGCCGTATTCTCGATCATTTTGATGCAGTAAAGGTCGCGCTGACCGCCACGCCCGCTTTGCATACGGTGCAGATCTTCGGTGATCCGGTTTATCGCTACACCTACCGTACTGCGGTAATCGATGGTTATCTGATCGACCAGGATCCGCCGATTCAGATCACGACCCGCAACGCACAGGATGGCGTTTATCTTGCTCAGGGTGAGCAGGTCGAGCGTATCAGCTCGCAAGGTGAAGTGATTAACGACACCCTGGAAGACGAACAGGATTTTGAGGTCGCCGACTTTAACCGCAACCTGATTATTCCTGCGTTTAACCGCGCCGTCTGTAACGAACTCACTAACTACCTCGACCCCACAGGTCTACAAAAAACGCTGGTGTTCTGCGTCACCAATGCGCATGCCGATATGGTGGTGGAAGAGCTGCGTACCGCATTTAAGAAAAAGTATCCGCAGCTGGAACACGACGCGATTATCAAGATTACCGGCGATGCCGATAAAGACGCACGTAAAGTGCAGACTATGATCACCCGCTTTAACAAAGAGCGGCTGCCTAATATCGTCGTGACCGTCGATCTGCTGACCACCGGCGTCGATATTCCATCGATATGTAATATCGTTTTCCTGCGTAAGGTACGCAGCCGCATTCTGTACGAGCAGATGAAAGGCCGTGCGACGCGTCTGTGTCCGGCGGTGGCGAAAACCAGCTTTAAGATTTTCGACTGCGTCGATATCTATAGCTCGCTGGAAAGTGTCGATACCATGCGCCCGGTGGTTGTCCGTCCTCAGGTCGAACTGCAAACGCTGGTCAATGAAATCACTGATTCCGAGACTTACAAAACCATCGAAGCGGATGGCCGCAGCTTTGCCGAGCACAGCCATGAACAGCTGGTGGCCAAGCTCCAGCGTATTATCGGCCTTGCCACGTTTACCCGTGACCGCAGCGAAACAGTAGATAAGCAGGTGCGTCGTCTGGATGAGCTATGCCAGGACGCGGCAGGCGTTAACTTTAATGGCTTTGCCTCATGCCTGCGGGATAAAGGAGCGCACTGGAGTGCCGAAGTCTTCAACAAACTGCCAGGCTTTATTTCCCGTCTGGAGAAGCTGAAAATTGACATCAACAACCTGAATGATGCGCCAATCTTCCTCGATATTGACGATGAAGTGGTGAGTGTTAAGTCGCTCTATGGCGATTACGACACGCCGCAGGATTTCCTTGAAGCCTTTGATTCGCTTGTGCAACGTTCTCCGAATGCGCAGCCAGCCTTACAGGTGGTGATCAATCGTCCACGCGACCTCACCCGCAAAGGGCTGGTCGAACTGCAGGAATGGTTTGATCGCCAGCACTTCGAGGAATCTACCCTGCGCAAAGCGTGGAAAGAGACGCGCAATCAGGATATCGCCGCCCGATTAATTGGTCACATACGCCGTGCGGCGGTGGGCGATGCGCTAAAGCCGTTCGATGAGCGTGTCGATCATGCGCTGGAGCGCATCAAAGGTGAAAACGACTGGAACAGTGAGCAACTGACCTGGCTCGATCGTTTGGCCACTGCGCTGAAAGAGAAGGTGGTGCTTGACGACGACGTCTTCAAAACGGGCAATTTTCATCGTCGTGGCGGCAAGACAATGCTGCAAAAAACCTTCGATGATGATCTCGACAGCCTGCTCGATAAGTTCAGCGATTACATCTGGGACGAGCCAGCTTAACGCGTTATCATCCCCGACAATGTCTTCTTCTGCGGCCCTGAATAGGGCCGCTGTTTATTTACGGAATACTCAATGAACAATAATGATCTGGTCGCGAAGCTTTGGAAGCTCTGCGACAACCTGCGCGACGGCGGCGTCTCCTATCAAAACTACGTCAACGAACTCGCCTCGCTGCTGTTTCTGAAAATGTGTAAAGAAACCGGCCAGGAAGCGGACTATCTGCCGGAAGGCTATCGCTGGGATGATCTGAAATCCCGTATCGGCCAGGATCAGCTGCAGTTCTATCGCAACCTGCTGGTACATCTGGGTGCCGATAATCAAAAACTGGTGCAGGCGGTGTTCCAGAACGTGAATACCACCATTACTCAGCCCAAACAGTTAACTGAGCTGGTCAGCAACATGGATTCGCTGGACTGGTACAACGGCACGCACGGCAAATCTCGCGATGACTTCGGTGATATGTACGAAGGGCTGCTGCAGAAGAACGCGAACGAAACCAAGTCTGGTGCTGGTCAGTACTTCACCCCGCGTCCGCTGATCAAAACCATTATTCACCTGCTGAAACCGCAGCCGCGTGAGGTTGTACAGGACCCGGCAGCGGGTACGGCGGGCTTTCTGATTGAAGCCGACCGCTACGTTAAATCGCAGACCAGCGATCTGGATGACCTTGATAACGACACGCAGGATTTCCAGATCCACCGTGCCTTTGTTGGCCTGGAACTGGTGCCGGGCACCCGTCGCCTGGCGCTGATGAACTGCCTGCTGCACGACATTGAAGGGAACCTCGACCACGGTGGCGCTATCCGTCTGGGCAACACGCTGGGCAGCGATGGTGAAACATTGCCGATGGCGCATGTGGTCGCCACCAACCCACCTTTTGGCAGCGCGGCGGGCACCAACATCACCCGCACCTTCGTTCACCCGACCAGCAACAAACAGCTCTGCTTTATGCAGCATATCGTTGAAACCCTGTTTCCTGGCGGTCGTGCGGCGGTAGTGGTGCCGGATAACGTGTTGTTTGAAGGCGGCAAAGGTACCGAGATTCGTCGTGATCTGATGGATAAGTGCCATCTGCATACTATTTTGCGCCTGCCGACCGGTATTTTTTATGCCCAGGGCGTGAAGACCAACGTGCTCTTTTTCACCAAAGGCACAGTGGCGAAGCCGACACAGGATAAGAACTGTACCGATGACGTGTGGGTGTACGATCTGCGAACCAATATGCCGAGCTTTGGCAAACGCACGCCATTTACCGACGACCATTTACAACCGTTCGAGCGCGTATTTGGTGAAGACCCGCACGGCTTAAGCCCGCGTAGCGAAGGGGAGTGGAGTTATAACGCTGAAGAGGCGGAAATTGCCGATAGCGAAGAGAACAAAAACACCGATCAACATCTGGCTACCAGCCGCTGGCGCAAATTCAGCCGCGAGTGGATCCGCACGGCGAAATCCGATTCGCTGGATATCTCCTGGCTGAAAGACAAAGACAGCATTGATGCCGACAACCTGCCGGAGCCGGATATTTTAGCGGCAGAAGCGATGGGTGAGCTGGTACAGGCGATGGGCGAGCTGGATGCGCTGATGCGTGAACTGGGTGCGAGCGATGAAGCCGATGCACAGCGTCAGTTGCTGCAGGAAGCGTTTGGTGAGGTGAAGGAATGAGTGCGGGAAAATTGCCAGAGGGGTGGGTTGAAGTTGAGCTAAATGATATCGCAATTGATATAAGTTATGGTTATACAGCGTCATCTTCAGTTGTGCGTGTAGGACCACATATGCTCCGTATTACAGATATTCAAAACAATACGGTAAAATGGAGTAATGTCCCTTTTTGTAAAATTGATGATAAACAGAAAGAAAAGTATTTACTAGCAAAGGGTGACTTAGTCTTCGCCAGAACAGGTGCGACTGTTGGTAAAAGTTTTCTAATTAAAGGAGATATACCAGAGTCTGTATATGCATCTTATCTCATTAGGGTTAGATGCAATGAAGGAATAAATGAAAGTTATCTTTCTTATTTTTTTCGTTCTCCAGGTTATTGGAATCAAATAACCGAATTTAGCTCGGGAATTGGTCAGCCGAATGTTAATGGTACAAAGTTAAAAAAACTAATTTTACCTATTATCTCCAATAATGAACAAGAAATAATCGCTGAAAAAATCGATACGCTGCTGGCGCAGGTAGACCGCACCAAAGCACGTCTTGAGCAAATCCCAAAAATCCTGAAACGTTTTCGCCAGGCTGTATTGGCTGCAGCAGTAAATGGAAAACTCCTTCATTGTATTAATGAAAAATCTAAATTTATTTCTCTTGGAAGTATTGCTGAAGATATTAGATATGGAACATCAAAAAAATGCTCTGAACTCGAAGGCAGTATGGCTGTTTTACGCATTCCTAATATCGGGCATGGATATGTCATCAATAAAAATTTAAAATATGCTGATTTTGACTCTAAAGAAATAAAAGCGCTAACCTTAAGTGAGGGGGATTTGCTTTTAATTCGTTCCAATGGAAGTATCGATTTAGTTGGTAAGGTTGCTGTAATTTCAGAGGCTGATATAAATTATTTATATGCAGGATATCTTATCCGAGTAAGATTAGATTTAGATAAAGCTGTACCCAAATATATTTCCTATTGCTTACAAAGTCCACAGCTTAGGCAAGTTATTGAGAATGTCGCGCGATCAACATCTGGAGTAAATAACATAAATAGCAAGGAGCTGGCATCATTGGAATTGCCGCTTCCTCTAACTCCAGAGCAACATGAAATTGTCCGCCGTGTCGAACAACTCCTCTCATACGCAGACACCATTGAAAAACAGGTCAATAACGCGCTGGCCCGCGTTAACAACCTCACTCAATCCATCCTGGCGAAAGCGTTCCGTGGTGAACTCACCGCCCAGTGGCGGGCAGAAAACCCGGAACTAATCAGCGGTGAAAACAGCGCTGCTGCATTACTGGAAAAAATTAAAGCCGAGCGTGCGGCCAGTACAGGAAAAAAAGCCACGCGTAAAAAATCATGAGCCTTATTTTATTGCGCACCTTACTGGTGCGCCTCTTATTATTTCCTGCCAGATAAACCTTAAGTTTTATAATAAAATAGTTTTATAAATGACTTATTTTACTCAGTTTTAAGCTGGACTTTTCTTCTCTTTCCTGATGATATATACAGGTATTTAGCGCGGTGCGGATGTGCGCCAACACACCCGCGCCGCTAATCACAACTACTATTTACGGAGAATAGTAATCATGACTGACGCCCATTCTATTGCACAACCGACTGAACCAGAAGTCTCTCCTGCAGATAACCGGCAATTAACCGTTAGCTATGCAAGCCGCTATCCGGATTACAGCCGAATGCCCGCCATCACCATGAAAGGACAATGGCTGGAAGCTGCCGGTTTTGCTACTGGCACAGCAGTAGATGTAAAGGTAATGGAAGGTTGTATTGTGCTCACCGCCCGGCAGGAGAGCGAACTGATGCAGTCGCTGCGACAGGTATGCAAGCTGTCGGCGCGGAAACAAAAGCAGGTGCAGGAGTTTATTAAGGTAATAACCGGTAAACAGAAAGTCGTCTGAATGAAAAGCCGCTCCCGACATCGCATCGGGAGCGGTTAACTATCAGGACGCGTAATGTAGAACGAGGGAATTTCAGGCTACATCCTCGCGGGCCTCTTGGTGTATATTTAGGTTGTATCACTTTGCAACACAGAACTGATTTCATCGCTATTCGGCAAGCATTACTCTCTACTTCACAAGTGAAATTACGTAATGGACTAATGTCTTTTGGCACAATTGAGGTGGTTTTAAATGGAAGCAAAACGTGTCCCAGCGGGGTTTAGAATCCTTATCGCAGTATCTTTGTTTGTAATGACGTTCCTTCTGGTAAGACCGTCAGATCCATCGACACAAGGAGAGCAGCAGTTTTGGACAGAGTTAGCAACGCTATTTAATCAACGCGATATTGAGGGTTTCGTGGGGATTGCGCTATTAGTGATCTGTACAATGGTAACACTCATTGGTTATCAGGTTATAGTCAGAGCGATTGAGAGGAAAAGTAACATTAAGAAATGATTTTTATAAGGTGTGAATTAATTCTGGCAGAAGTTAAAAAATTACTTATAAATTGAATCATGTAAATTCGCTCACATTGTGCATTAAATTATTAAGACATGTATGGCTAAATCTTAGGTTTTCTTGCCCAAAAATACGTGCATGCATGATTGATTGAGTTGCATTATAACCTGCTCACCGTTTTCTGGTGTATCCACCACCGGGACATCGGGTTTTCGTTGCCTGATTGTTTAATTCACTTTCCTGCAGTCCGATTATCCCCTTGGGAATGAAAGAGACAACACAGGGATGTTTATAAGGGATTGAGCCTGCCAGAAAACCGTCTTATTTGTCTGTCGAGGAATAATCTTTCGCCGGAATCGTTTGAACGTATCATCAGCCCTTTTGCTGCATGGAGCCACGCCGGACAGGACTACCAGTTTGATTATCGCTGACATCACCAGCGCTATATCGTCAATATCAATCCACAATCCAGCTATCCCCTTGCCGGAACGCTTTCCAGACACGGAGAACGGTCAAAGGAACAACTAAAAACCATGATAGAGTGTGGTGATGTGGTATGCCTGAATGATGTGTCTGTTCTGTCCGCCGGGCTGTTTTACATTGACGACAAAGGTAAGTTAATTTGCAGCGATGAAAATGCCTTCAAATTCGGTGGAGCGAAAACATTATCGGTGCGCTTAATCCTGCAGTGAGTAAGCGCGATCACCGACGCTCTGACGGAAAACCTGCGCCAACCTCATTAAGGCAGCTCAGCGTGGGAGGCGGGAGACACAGCCACCCAGTAACCTATGGAACGCTTAACATCAAAAACGTCGGCCGGTTACTCGCTGCTGGCGGTATCTGTAACGATAATAGTGAGGGGTTTCGTATAACGGCTGAACAGTTTGGTGGCGATGTCTTCAGCAACTGATTAGTGTCAGGCGGGGAACCCCCCGGTTAACCTGTATCACAGATTAGATAATAGTTGCTTTAGTCAATTCAACAGGAAAGCTTGCCCCTTAAAATTATAAAGGGCAATAATTAAACTATAGTTAATTGATGTTTTTCGTATTTTA
>Ga0308162_1002873_pt1 | contig 10414 bp, 11 predicted proteins | sample PhySR2_FD_201370 | JGI IMG/M metagenome (GOLD analysis project Ga0308162, IMG submission 201370) | Phyllosphere microbial communities from UC Gill Tract Community Farm, Albany, California, United States - DLSLS.R2 | ecosystem: Host-associated > Plants > Phyllosphere > Unclassified | place: USA... | reverse complement strand
GCGCTGCTCAGCGTCAGCTGGCTGGCGGGCTGTTGCCAGTCGCTGCTCAGCAGAAAGTGTCGATAGAGCTGGGTAATGCGGTCATCAACAGAAAAGATTTTCTCATGCAGGTTTAACTGCGCCGGATTACGGTCCCAGACCCTTTCGGCCAGTTGCCGCAGCTGGTTCTCGCTGCAATAGAGATGAACAAAGGCGAGATCCGCACGCAGATCCCAGGTCGATTCCGTGCCAGCCGGCATCAGACAGAAGCGGTCCGGTGCGCCACCGTTACGCCAGCCATGCGGGGTTTTATGCCAGGTATCGTAGCCGCCCGCTACGTAAAGGCTCAGCGTGTGATGATCGCTGAGGTTTGTCACGCGATCGCCACTATTGAACCAGGCTGCCAGCTGAATGCCGCTGTGAAGCTGCACCTGATCACGCAGTTGTGCTTTGTGGCGTTGCAGCATTTCAAAGGTCTAATAGGTACGCATTGGAGCATCAGTTCAGATAAACAGAAGGCCAGTTTACGGATTGCAGGGGACAGAAAACAGGCCATATCGGGACGGGCGGCAAAAATGCGCAAGATTTTGCAAACCTTGCGCAATCCGCTGCAAGACCAGGGAGCGTTGCGGGTGCAGACTCGGCGTTTTAGGGTGGAGAATCTGGCAATGAACCTGTTTTTGTATCTCTCAGTCGTGCTGATCTGGGGCACGACCTGGATTGCGATTTATGCGCAACAGTCTGCGGGCATAGGGGCCGTAACTGTCGCTGTCTTCTGGCGTTTTTTGCTGGCCTCGCTGGTCATGTTATTGCTGCTTAAGCTGATAAAGCGTCTGCACAGGCTGACGCTGCGCGATCATCTCTTCTGCATGCTCCAGGGCTGCAGCGTCTTTGGCTTCAACTTTGTCTGCTTTTATTACGCTTCCGGCTATATCAGCAGCGGACTGGAGTCGGTCATTTTCTCGATGGCCTTGATGTATAACGCTATTAACAGCTGGATATTTTTCCGTCAGCGCCCTTCCGCACGTCTGATTCCGGCCATCGTGCTGGGCATGGCAGGCATTGTGGCGTTGTTCTGGCACGATCTGCGCAGCACGCAGGCCTCTGCCGGGCTGATGTGGGGCATTGGGTTAAGTGCGCTGGGCACACTGGGATTTTCATTCGGCAATATGATCAGTCAGCGGCATCAGCGTCTGCAACGTGACGTGCTGACAACTAACAGTTACGGCATGTTATACGGTGCGCTGATCATGGCACTGGTCTCGCTGCTGCAGGGTGTTTCGCTGCAGCCGACATGGAATACACAGTGGTTTGGGGCATTGCTCTATCTGGCTATCGTGGGATCGGTGATGGGTTTCGGCGCTTACTTCACACTGGCGGGACGCATCGGCGCCAGTCGGGCTGCCTATACAACGGTCCTGTTTCCGCTGGTTGCGCTGGCACTCTCTACGCGCTTTGAGGGGTATGAGTGGCATGTCAGCGCCATCCCTGGCCTTGTCATGATTCTGCTGGGCAATATCGTGATGTTTGCCCGCTGGCCGGCAAGCCATTGCCGGGTCACTACCTGACACGGAGCGGGCTCAGACCCGCGTCCGGATGGGCATTACGCCCACTGCTGCTGAAGAAGTTTCTGTGGTTGATTGATCGCTTTACGCGCAATCCAGTAAAGCAGAACACGCTCATCGTCACTATCACGATCGGCCATCGACAGCAGTTTTAATGCCAGCGTCGATTTGGTCACAGGCTGTTGTTCTGTACTGAGTTCAATCACCGCCTGACCGATGATGCAGCAAACGTCATCCTCACTGGTACTGGATTCATATGTCCGGTCTTTCATATTTCCTCCTGTTAAGTGAACTGTAAGCATGGCAAATAATCTGTAAACCTGCTCACAGAAAGAGCTATCTGAAACATTATCTTACGGCTAATTACGCTTAATCATTAACATGCCACTTTGCTTACTAGTGACGCAGTGTCGCGCCCCCTTTTGATGTCATTCATACCGCCTGAATGGCATTTCATTCCCTGATACGTTCCGTTCATACCTTTGCTGCTCACGCGCGCGAATCACTGTTTTATTCTGACCGCAGTTTCCAGATTCCCGGACGGGAGAGATAAATTATGAACCAGACTCAACAGGCGTCTTACCAGCGTTCCCGCTGGCTTACATTGTTCGGAACGGTTATTACTCAGTTTGCGCTGGGGTCAGTTTATACATGGAGTTTGTTTAACGGCCAGCTGTCACAGAAGCTGGATGCACCGATCAGTCAGGTCGCATTTTCCTTTGGCCTGCTGAGCCTGGGTCTGGCTATCGCCTCTTCACTGGCCGGAAAATTACAGGAACGTTTTGGCGTACGCCGCGTCACTATTGGCGCGGGTGTACTGATGGCGCTGGGCTTCTGGCTCACCGCGCAGGCTAATAACCTGATGATGCTCTACTTCAGTGCCGGACTGTTGGTTGGTCTGGCCGATGGCGCCGGTTATCTGATGACGCTCTCAAACTGTGTGAAATGGTTCCCGGAGCGTAAGGGGATGATCTCGGCCTGTGCAATTGGCGCTTACGGCCTTGGCAGTCTGGGATTCAAGTTTATCTGCGGAACACTGCTGGTGACGGTCGGTCTGGAGCAAACCTTTATGATATGGGGCGTGCTGGCCATGTCGATGATTATTCTCGGTGCGCTGCTGATGCGTGAAGCGCCACTGCAACAGACCGGAACCACCGCTAAAGGTCAGCAACATGCGCGGGATTACACGCTGGCCCAGTCAGTGCGTCTGCCGCAGTACTGGATGCTGGCGCTGATGTTCCTGACCGCCTGTATGAGTGGACTCTATGTGATAGGGGTTGCCAAAGATATCGGCGAAGGTCTGGTGCATCTCTCCACGCAGACTGCTGCCAGCGCGGTAACGGTGATTGCAATTGCCAACCTGAGTGGCCGTCTGGTGCTGGGTGTGCTCTCTGACAAAATGCTGCGCATCCGGGTCATTTCGCTGGCGCAAATTGTGTCGCTGATTGGTATGAGTGTGCTGCTGTTTACCCGGATGAATGAGGTCACCTTCTTCCTGTCACTCGCCTGTGTGGCCTTCAGCTTTGGCGGGACCATTACGGTGTTCCCGTCGCTGGTCAGTGACTTCTTTGGACTCAACAACCTGACAAAAAACTATGGCCTGCTCTACCTGGGCTTTGGTATCGGAAGCGTGCTGGGATCGCTGGTCGCCTCGCTGTTTGGTGGTTTCACCGTTACCTTCAGCCTGATTATGACGCTACTGGTCATCTCCCTGTTTCTGTCGCTTACCATTCGCCTGCCGCAAAGTCCCGTCACAACAGAACCTGTGTTGCAACGTCACTAATCACGGGCAACGACCACGGGCCGCCATTACGCGGCCCGTTAACGTTTAGCCGCGGAATCGCGGCTCTGCTATTCCTGCCACCGCGACGTCCACGGCAAAGATATCGCCGGACTGCGGATAGCGCGCCAGTTCCTCTTTGGTGCGATCTTCACGTGAACTGGTAATAAACAGCGTTTTAAGATCGGCCCCGCCAAAGGCCACCATGGTTGGCCACTTCACCGGCAGCAGAATCTCATCGACAATGTCACTGCTCTGCGGATCGATACGCACCACGCGTCCGCCATCAAACTGTGCTGACCAGTAGAAACCTTCGCTATCCACCGCGGCACCATCCGGTAATCCACCTTTCGCGTCGAAACGGCGGAACAGGGTGCGTTCGCCCGGTTCGCCCTGCGCGTTTAATGGATAGCGATAGAGCGATTCATTCGGCGTGTCACTGTGATACATCCAGCGCAGGTCGGGAGAGAAGGCCAGCCCATTGGAAATTTTAATATCACGCGCTTTGACCTCCAGTTTCAGGTCAGGCGTCACGCGGCACAGCAGCCCGCCATTTTTATCCTGCGGTTCCCACAGGCTGCCGCACCAGAAGTTACCCCACGGATCCACACGGCCATCATTAAATCGACTCTTAGCGGCCACACCGGGATTCTCTGCAATCTTTTTCTCGGGTTTACCCTGCGCATCCAGCAGCCAGACACCGTTGCGCAATGCGGCTATCAGCCCGCCCTGCTCACGCAGACCGATGCATCCCACCTCTTCCGCCTGCGGGAAGGTTTGCAGTTCACCGCTGACCGGATCAAAACGGTGAATGGCGGATGCCAGAATATCGACACAGTACAGCACCTGTTCTTCCACTGACCAGAGCGGGCATTCGCCCAGTTCAGCCTGTAAAGCCAGAATATTTTTTACGTTATGCGCCATGTTTCTCTCCCATTGAAATGACATGCTAATAATGTAGTGGTAAAAACTTTCAAATGAGAATTATTTTCGCTTGATTTTAAGACTATTCTCTTTGATAGTATTTATTATTCAGTTGATTCCGATTTTTTTATTTCCTGCCGCTGAAGAACAGAGCGATCTGAAATATTCCGTCATATCTTCTTAAATAACTCTACAAAGCCTGCATCTTCACTCCACTTTTACAGCGTAGTGTCATAGTCATTGGAAAAGAGGAGAAGCTTCCGATGAAGAGATTAATTAAAGTCGCTTCGGTGGTTGCGCTGATGACCTTATTAAGTGGTTGTATCATCAGCCCCAGACACGACAATGGCTGGCATCGCGGGGGTGGCGGCGGATATCATGGAGGCTACTATGGAGGTTATCACGGTGGGTATCATGGCGGTCACCATCGCCGCTAACGGGCAAAGATGTCACACAGCATAAAATAAAAGCAGTAACTTTAAGGGCGGGATAATTATCCCGCCCGTTTTATTTAGCTTTTCACAGCATAATTACACTGGAACCACGCTTTCTGCAGTCCCGGAATATGACTCTCCTGCGCAGGTAACGCCTCGACTTTATCAAAGCCTTTATTGCTGCAGTAATTCGCCAGATCAATATCCATTGCATCACGATTGACCTTTACCGGGTCATAACGGTACTGCACGGTATTTGAGCTAGGATCTTCATCAACGCGTTCAAATGCCCCGGGTTTGCTGGCGGTACATCCACTCAGCAGAATCAGCGCCAGTGCGCCGGTAATTAATTTTTTCATTTAGTTATCCTCACGTTGTCACGCAGTGTATGACGCAGCATGCCACGCATCCATAGGATTAATGCGCGAAAAATCAAAAATTGAGAAGCTTTAGCCGATTAATTCAATACGATTAAACGGCTATTACTATCAGTCCAAAAGTGACAGGATATATTCAGACCAAACGAAGACTGCACCACACCAGGAAATGCCAAAAATAAAAATCTGTTCCTCTCTCTTCCCTGCCCGCGTTTAGCGGGCTTTTTTTCGCCCGCTAAACGCGAGTTTACTGGCCGGTCAGTGCCACCATTTTACGTAACAGGTTAGCGGCGCGCTTATCAGGTAATGCCAGAACGGCGCTGTAGAGGTCAATTGACATGGCACATAGCGAAGAGCGATCCACCGCCGTGTCGGCAGGCATATTCAGTTGCTGCAGTTTGTCGCCCCACTTCAGATAAAGCCGGCCGACAATCTTTTGCAGATCATCCTGCGCCTGAGCCTTATCAAGGGGCTGCTCGGGTGGCGGACTATTGAGCAGCAGCAGCTCCATGGCATCGGCCCCTTTCTGATTCAGCGAGGCTGGAAGTGTGGTCTGCAAATTGATGCCACCACTGACCTGCGGATAGAGATAACGGAAGCAGAGGCCCGGATCGATCTGGTTCAACGCGCGCATTTCTTCTACCGAGACGCTGATATAGTTAACGACCGCCGCATCTGTTCCGCGCATCAGTCGCTGATTAATCACCTCAATCAGCCAGCCACGCAGTTCACCTGTCGCCCTTTCAGGCTGCTCGCCCGCACGGATCCGCCGGGTCAGCTCCTGAGTCAGCAACAACCATAATGCTGGTTCCTGCGTCTGCAATACCCGATAGCCCGGCATCTTTGCCAGCTGATTCACCGCCTGCTCATGCTGAGCAGTCTGCTGCTGATGCGGCGCGACCCAGCTGAACCAGAGCAGATTTGCCAGTATCAGTGGCAACAGAAAGAGGATCAGCCCCTGCCACAAACGCAGCCGGGTGGTTCTGATCAGCACAATGATAATCAGCGCCAGCAGCGTAAACGCGGCCAGCGTAATAAAAAACAGAGAGTTCATGCTGCGCGATTAATCCTTACGCACATCGATCAGCACAGGACAGTGAGCACGCTCAATAACTGATGCGCTGACCGAGCCTTTTAACAGCCGATTAAAAGAGGAGAGATGGCGACGTCCCATGATAATCATGCTGGCTTTAAGCTGTTGCGACTGGGCAACGATGGTGTCTGCTGCGTCACCCGCCAGAATCATGCCACGCGCATTAATGCCCGCGCGCAATAACGGTGCCAGCGCATGGCGCACCACCATTTCCGCCGTATTCTGCTCATCCTGCGCCGCCACAAAATCGGCGGGATCTTCACCTGCATCGATTTCCATTGGCTGATTGCAGGAGGAGTAAGCAGGATCAACACAGCACAGCACCACCACATCGGCGCGATGCGCCAGCGCTTCTTCAATGGTTAAGGCAACCACTTTCTCCGCGACCGGAGAGTGATCAATAGCCATCAGCAGGGTTTTCATCAGATGCTTATCCTTCTATCGCGGCGACTTTGCCGATTTCACGCACCAGAGCCTCTTTGCACTTCAGCATCTCGTCACGGAAACGGGCTTCGTGACGCAGAAAACGTGCAGAGGGCACCAGCAAAGAGACAGAAAAGCGACCAAACAGTGTATCCAGTGCAAACGCCATGGTAGAGATACCTTCCAGCGTTTCACCGCGATCCACAGCGATACCGGTTTCGCGCACTTCCCTGATAAGTTGCAGCAACTGCGGCAGCGTTTTCACCGTCATATCGGTTAATTCCTGCCAGCCCTCACCGACAATCGTCCGCACATCTTTTTCACACTCCAGCGCCAGCAGCGCCCGTCCACCGGAGGTGCTGTAGAGCGGCAGATTGAGTCCCATATGCGGAACCACCCGCAACTCCCGCGACGCCACCACGTGGTGAATAATCGCCAGCTGGCTGCCGCTGGCGCGCGCCAGTGAAACCGTCTCATTGGTGTCGGAAGAGAGTTTTTCCAGTAGCGGACTGACCAGATCGACCACGTCGGTGTGGACGCTGGAGATCAGTTTTAACAGTGCCGGACCCAGTCGCAGTCCACCCGCCCCGCTGCTACGCACCAGCTCGGCGCTGTCGAGTGCGGCGACAATGCGCTGCACCGTTGAACGGGGGAGTTCTACCGCCTGAGCAATCTCGCCAAGGCTCATGCCGCCCGGCTGTTCGCCCAGCGCATTTAGAATTTTTGCCGCACGTGCGATGACCTGAATGCCGCCCGTTTTTTCATCCTCACGGCTGGAGGGTTGATGTGCCATAGCGTCGTCCTGTTTGAGCTGCCTTACTGTAGCGCGAATGCCGCACTTTTTACAGTCTGTACCACATTGCAATACAGCATACCGGGATGTAATATTATGCCCTGTATCACATCGCAGTACACTGCATCATAATAATGAGATCGCCTGCAATGATCGCTAAGCCAGCCGCCGCGCCGGCCCCTCATCCTTTTACTTTTCGACTGGCGTTTGGCCTGGTCGGCGTGCTCATTGCTGCGCTGACCTCCGGGCTGAACGATCGCGTCAGTGATATCGCGCTGGCAGATATCCGGGCTGCCATTGGCATCGGTTACGATCAGGGTAGCTGGATTATTTCCGGTTATCAGGCCGCAGAAGTCGCTGCCATGATGATCGCGCCCTGGTTTGCCGTCACTCTGTCGCTGCGGCGTTTCACCCTTGGCGTTTCGTCGGGATTTATGCTGACCGGCATTCTGCTGCCGCTGGTGCCTGACCCAACGCTGTTTATCAGCCTGCGCGTGCTGCAGGGCCTTTTTGGTGGCGCACTGCCGCCGATGCTGATGACCGTCGCCCTGCGCTTTCTGCCGCCGCCCTTTAAGCTGTTTGGTCTGGCGGGCTATGCCCTGACCGCGACGTTTGGCCCCAATATGGCGGCCTCACTGGCGTCGTTATGGACCGATCATGTCAGCTGGATGATGGTGTTCTGGCAGGTCGTGCCATTAATGCTCATTGCTATGGTGCTGATTAGCTGGGGGATACCGCAGGACCCGCTGCGTCCTGAACGCTTCCAGCAGATCGACCTGTTCGGCATGGTGACCGGCTGCAGTGCAGTCTCGCTGCTGGTTCTGGTGCTGACCCAGGGTGAGCGCCTGGACTGGCTGAACTCCCCACTGATCGTCGGTATGTTACTGACCGCGCTGCCGCTGCTGCTGGTTTTCCTGATTAATGAGTGGTTTCACCCGCTGCCCCTGTTTAAATTGCAGATGCTCCGCCGGCCAAATCTGGCGCATGGCTTACTGGGGCTGGCCTGCGTGCTCATCCTTGGGCTTTCTGGTTCCGCGCTGCCGTCGGCCTATTTTGCGCAGGTCAGCGGCTTTCGCACCCTGGAGTTTGCCCCGCTGGCGCTGGCAGTGGGCCTGCCGCAACTGCTGATCGCACCGCTGATTGCGGCCCTGCTGAATATCCGCTGGATCGACTGCCGCTGGATGCTGACGGCGGGCGTCGGCCTGCTGGTAACGTCCTGTCTGCTGGGCTCGCAAATCACCAGTGAGTGGGCGCGCCAGAATTTCTGGCTGCTGCAGATTCTGCAGGCGTTCGGACAACCGATGATTATTCTGCCGATACTGATGAGCGCCACCAGCGTGGTGGCTCCACCGGAAGGCCCGTTTGCCTCGGCGATGTTTAATACGGTGCGCGGCTTCTCCAGCATCGCCGCCTCTACGCTGGTTGAGGTTTTCCTCTCCCATCGCGAGCAGTTTCACTCCAGTATCCTGATTAATCAGGCCGCCAGTCGCAGCTGGCTGATGACAACGCCGACGGCCAGTCAGGCCAGCAGCAGCTTGCCGCTGTTGCCGGATGGCAGCATCAGCGCCAGCGAAAATCTCAGCGGATTCGCCACGCTGGTCCGGCATCAGGCCACGGTACTGAGTCTGAGCGACAGCTGGCTGATGCTGACCGGTTTTGCCGCGTGCCTGTTACTGCTTACCGCCATCCTGCCAAAACGGGTCTGGCCGCCTCAAACTTTGCTTCAAAACCCTTCCCGGAATAACTGAATATGCGTGCTTTCGAAATGAGAAGAACTCTGGTGCTCACACTGCTGCTGCTGGTGTTACTGGCCATCGCTTTTGCAGTCTGGTCAATGATGAGCGGCAACGATCACCGTACCAACGACGCTTACGTCAATGCGGACTACACCCTGGTGGCACCGAAAGTCTCCGGCTACATCAGCAATGTGCAGGTGCAGGATAATCAGCAGGTCAAAGCCGGCCAGTTGCTGGCAACGCTGGACGATCGTGACTATCGGGTGGCGCTGGAGAGTGCCGAGGCTGACCTGCAGGTGAGTCAGGCGAAACTGCTGAGCAGCCAGGCACAGCTGGAACAGCAGCAGTCGGTGATTGATCAGCAGAAAGCCAGCGTCGCGGCCAGCCAGGCGTCCGCGCAGTATGCCGGACAGAGCGCCGATCGCTACAACCGACTCTATAAAAGCGGCACTGTGGCCGCCGACGATCAGCAGAAAGCCAGCTCGAACCAGCGTTCAGCACTGGCAGCCGTGCATCAGAGTCAGGCTGCGCTGACGTCGGCAGTGAAACAGGTCGGCGTGCTACAGGCGGCGGTGCGTTCAGCGGAAGCGGATGTTGCCGCAGCTAAAGCCAGCGTCGATCAGGCCAGGCTGAACCTCTCCTACACGCGTATTACGGCGCCCGTTGACGGCATGGTGGGTCAGCGCTCGGTGCGGACTGGCGCTTACGTGTCAGCCGGAACCCGTCTGCTGGCGGTAGTACCCCTGCAGCAAACCTACATTACCGCTAACTACCTTGAAACGCAGCTAAGCGATGTGCGTCCGGGTCAGCGGGTACAGATTCGTGTCGATGCCCTGCCAGGCAAGACCTTCACCGGCCACGTGGACAGCATTGCGCCGGCCACCGGGGCAACTTTTTCCGCGATCGCCCCCGATAACGCCACCGGCAACTACACTAAAGTCGTTCAACGTCTGCCGGTTAAAATTGTGCTGGATAGTGACCAACAGCATCTGGCTCAGTTACGTGTCGGCATGTCGGCGATCCCGGACATTCAGGTGCCGTAAAATTGTGAGCAATATCTCAGAACGGACCTATTTCATTTAGGCAGGATTACGCGTAAATTAGCGCCTGATCCTGTTCTGAGTTATTCAGATCGACCCGGAAATGAGCAGACCATGACTGAAATGGTGATCTCTTTTCCACAGCTGTTCGCGTTGCACTGGTTTGGGATCGCCATCATCGTAACCGCTCAGAGGAGTTGCTTTGTGAAATATGCCTTGATGGGAATATCTTTTTTCGCGTTACTTTGGTTCGGAACCTTTGTTCTGCTG
>Ga0308162_1002872_pt1 | contig 10416 bp, 9 predicted proteins | sample PhySR2_FD_201370 | JGI IMG/M metagenome (GOLD analysis project Ga0308162, IMG submission 201370) | Phyllosphere microbial communities from UC Gill Tract Community Farm, Albany, California, United States - DLSLS.R2 | ecosystem: Host-associated > Plants > Phyllosphere > Unclassified | place: USA... | reverse complement strand
TATGCCTGATGCGGAACGCAGTGGCTACGATCGTTACGACCGTGGTGAGCATGTCGACGGTGGACGAATAGCGGCTGAGGTTGTGGCTGGTGAGGTGAGCCACCTGACCTACGCCGATAAGGATTCTATTCCCTTGTCACCAAATGCAGCAGCCGGCTAGCCACCGACTTTTGCTGGAGTATTAACTCATGGCCACCGGATACCGGTGGCTTTTTCTATGGAGGTTGTGCTGTTGACATTGCAATACAAATTTGAGAACAATGTCAAAAACATTGAATTTTTTAAATAAAGGTATTGAAAATCTCATACGCATAGGTTATTAATTGTTCGCTTTACATAAGTTTACACAGAGTTGTATCATCATCAAAAGGAGTTGTTTATGAAAGTTATTGACTCATCACTATTAGATAATGTTTCTGGTGGCCGTGGAAATAATGGCGGTGATCGTTCTGATAATGGTGGTGGCCGTGGGGGTTCAAACGGTAACGGTGGCAATTCAGGAAATGATCGCCAACATAATAGTTATAATCAGTCCAATCGTGGCAGTGGTAGCCAGGCTAACCACTTTGGTCGCCCGGGTGGCATGAAAGGCGGTGATGGTGGGTGCACTGGTGGCCATCGTCCTCGTTAATAGATAGAAGAAAACTTCACAAGGAGATATACTCTCCTTGTGATATATCAGACATTCAAAGGAAATGTATGAAAAAATATAACTTTATCTACAATAGCGAAAAGTTCTTACTCTGTGATGAAAGTAAAAAAAGTGAAAGTGAATTGGAGACGCTAATGGGGAATGGGTTTCAGAAATTGGAAGTTGAGGCTGAATCAAAAAAAGAAGCCGTGAAAAAATTTAAAGAAAAATTAGGAGAGAATAGTAAGTCTCTCGAAGAGTATACAAAGGATATATCATTCACATCTATTATTGAAGCATTCTTAAGATAAAATGGAGAAAGGGGCACTAAGTTTTAATTCGATAATGAATGATGACAATGATGATGGATGCTTTAACGAAGCAATAAATATTCTAGAAACGAAAGGGTTTAAGAGAGTTAAAGTTCCGGACAAAATCCACTTTATCTGGATTGGTGATCTGAAACTCTCAAATATATCATATATAAAAGTATGGAGTGATATTAATAAAAATAAATCGGTGTTTTTATGGATAGATATCACCTCCTCGTTTGTTAATTTATTTCAACAATCTTTAAAATCATATTGTGATGACAGTGGGAAGGATATATTTTACCTCCGTAACAAAGCATTTGATTACATTTGGCCTAAAATAAAACAGGGTGAGACGTTTAATGATGCTGCGAGTAAATTTCTTGATACGATAAATCATGAGTATGTTGAGAGCGGTAATTTTAGCAAGCATATACCTGAAAGTATTAACATAATGAATATTCAAGAACTGTTTAGTAATGAGTTCATTGAGTATAAAAAGTTCTACTATTATGAGTTAATATTGAGAAATAATCTTGCATGTGCAAGCGATTTTCTTAGGCTTTTGGTTTTGCACAGGTATGGCGGTGTGTATATAGATATAGATACACTGCCTTACATTGACAATATTTATCAGAAGACAAATGTCCTCTTGGATAAGCTTAATATACGTCATGATGAAAACGTTTACTTAGCTAAGTCCCATGCTTTCTTATGCAAATTTAATTATGTAAATGACAGTTTGGCGGATAGCAAGGACTATTTAAAAAAGATTGAGAATATTGATGATGTTGAGATGGGTAATGTTTTTTGTGCAATAATTTTAGACATCAACCATGTTGATTTTCCTCAGATCTCTTCTCTTGGTGATATTTATGTTTATGATAATTTAATATCAATAAGTACAGTGAAATTTATAAATGGGGTATTTTTTAATAACATAATTGCGTCTACGCCTAGTTCTCGTTTTTTAAAAAACTTACTTAAAAGAGTAGAGTTTAACTATAATTACATTGAAAAAAATAAAAAAATATTCGATGCTGGTTTCTTGATACCTTCTTCTGAGGGAGAAGGGGCAGCCTTTGGTTTCTTACTTAATTATAGACGTGATGTAATTTCGGAAAATGAATTCGTAACATTTTATTTAGCCGGACCAAAGTTAATATCTAATACAATATATCGAGTTATTTGTGGGCTTACTGGATTACATAGGATTTTACCAATCGATAAACTCGCCAAGCTTATGCAAAATGACGTCATAGGGATAGGGTTCCAAAAGCAAACTTTAGATACGCCTTTAGGTACTAAATCCACCTGGAGAGAAAAGGATGAATAAATCTGGAATAAGTGCATTAATAATCGTATGCGATGCCGAAGATTCAATATTAAGAGCTATAAACTCTATTATTGATGTTACGGATGAAGTTATCATCGTTGATACTGGCTCTGTCGACAATACGCTAAATGTGATACCTAAAGATAACGAAAAGATAAAAATTTTTGGTTATCGATGGGATGATGATTTTTCAGAACTGCGGAATTATGCAATAGATCTTGCCACAGGACCATATTGTATTTTTATTGATGCTGATGAATATCTAGCTGAGGGCTGTTTAAATGAATTTAGAGAAAAAATATATTCACTATTTTGTGGAGAGGAACTAACCCTATATGCGCCAGCTATAGATAACATGAATGGCTCTATATTAAGGAATAATGCAAGAATTTTTATGAAAAGGGCTTCTTTAAGATATAAAGGATTTGTTCATGAGTATCTATATGAAGATAATTATACTATGAAGCACACGCCTGAAATTATATTAAAGCATACCGGGTATTTAGAACATAGAGAGTTAGAGGGTAAGAAAAACAGAAATTTACACCTTTTAAAGCGTCAGTTGGATAAGACACCAACAGAACTAAGATGGAAATATTTCATGCTTAGATATTTAGAACCACATGATAAACAATTTGAAGATATCCTCAATGAGTTTGGTAGGTTATCCCTGCCTTACAATCGTGATATCGAAATATATGCACTTAACGTAAAATCGAGACTGATAACATACCTCTTAGATAAATCTAATTATGCTGATGCATATTTTCATGCTGATGAGCTTTTCGGAATCTACAAAGATAAGAATAGTTTCTTGCTTCATTTTATTTCTCTCTACTTGATGTCAACCCAACGTTACCATAATGATATGCTTAATTTAAGAGAAGAGCTCAGTAACATTACTAATCATCCTCATGACGAGTTCATAATTGAAACTATAGATGAGGAAGCTGTCTCTTCAATTATGAATAGTTTTCTGCTAGACCTTGATTACATAACTTAATCATGGTGTCGTTATTTTAACGATATAACTCTGTCTGCAGATGCAATCGTTGTTTCCCTATGAGCAATTATTACTCTGGTTATTTTTAACTGTTTTATCGCTTGGTTTACATAACTTTCACTTTCAAAATCCAATGAGCTTGTAGCTTCATCCATGAAAAGAATGCCGGGTTTCCGGTATAGAGCTCTTGCAATAAATATACGTTGTTTCTGGCCTCCCGACAATCCTTCACCCAACTCACCAATTAATGTTTCATAACCCATTGGCATTTTCATAATAACATCATGAATATAACTTGCTTTAGCGCATTCAATCATCCAATCCTCATTTTCATTATCATCAAATCCACAAATATTCTCTCGTATCGAGCCGGAAAACAACTTATCATCCTGCATTACACAACCGATCATTTTATGGTAATTATTAATACCGAGCTGCTGTATATCAGTGCCATCGATAATCACTTTCCCTTCATCTGGTGTGAATAATCCACACAATACTCTCATTAAGGTCGTTTTACCAGCTCCAGAAGGTCCCGTGATTGCCACACTTTCACCAGGTGAAATTTTGATAAATAAGCCAGTAAAAACTGGTATAGACTGGCTATCATAGCGATAACTTAAGTTATTAGCTTCTAATGAAACAGGGCGCATGGCGACATTTATCAAAATATCAGGTTTTCTAGCCTCTTGCGAGTGTATAGCAATATCTGTGATGCGTTCGTTATGCAGGCTCATCATGCGCAATTGCAAAAGAAAGCTAGTTAGCGAGGAAACTCTATCTGCAAACTGCTCTCTGAATACACCGAAGGCAATAAACATGCCTATAGTCATTTGGTTTTCAATCACAAGGCTTGCACCTAACCATAAAATTATCACTTGGTCACAAGCCCCGATAAATGAATTTATGCCACCAAAGAAAAGATCCATTTTGGTAACTTTTATTTCAGTGTTGATAGTGTCAATTTCTAAATTTAGCCAGTGAGCGGCCCTACGTTCGCCCATTCCTTGCATCTTGACCGTTGCGATCCCATATAGGGTTTCCATAAAATATGATCTTGTTCGAGCATCTCTGACTAACGCTTCTTCGGACAGTTGTCGATATGTTCCATATGTTAGAAGTCTAATAAGAACATAAATTGTAGTAAATCCAAGAACAAACCAAGTTAGCCAGCCACCATATAACGCCATCATCACGATTACACCGAACACCATGATGCCATCCATTAGCGCTCCTACTATGCTACTCGTAAATGTCTCACGTAAAGTGTTTAGTGAGCCAAATCGGGATTGAATATCACCCAGTTTGCGTCGCTCGAAATAGGTTAATGGTAGCCTTAGTAGATGGTTAAATAACCCCGATTGCCACTGGATGTTGATGAGTGTCGTCATTATTAAGGAAGACCAGGAGCGAAATATGCTAACTGCTGTTCGAAGTAGAATAAATAACAGGAGGCCTATACAAATAAGAGTGAGTAAACCGTGATCTCCTGCAGGGATCGCATGGTCCATCACTAATTGAGTTCCTACGGGCATCATCAGGTTGATGGTTTCAATCACAAGAGACAAGAAAAAAATCTTGCCAAGCGTCATCTTGAGTCCATGCACACTGCCTATTAATGTTCTTAAGCTGAGCCGATTACGCACAGTGTTTGCCTTAAACGCACTCCCTGGCCAGACTTCAAGTGCCACACCGGTGAAACTCTGTGAAAGTTCTGTCAGACTGACGGAACGATATCCAAGAGCTGGGTCATGTAGGATTGCATGGTTACGGTTAACACTGATGAGTACTACAAAATGGTTGAAATCCCAGTGTAGTATGCACGGCATTTTGAGAGCCTTAATCTCATCGAGATCCAGAGACAAGGGGCGGGTTGATAGCCCCAGTTGGTCGGCAATACTTGTCAGTCCGGATAGAGTGGTACCGCGGGCTGAAAGATTAAACTGTCTGCGAAGAGCAATCAGATCAATGTTCTTGCCATAGTGACCACAAATCATGGCCAGGCAGGCCAAACCGCATTCAGAGGATTCAGTTTGATGAACTAATGGAACACGGCTGCGTAGCCGCATATCCAGCTGACTTAAAAGCTTTTTCAGGGAATACCTACTCATTGACTGGCCCCGTTGCACTGTGTTTCATATCGTAGAATGGTGATAACATCCATTGATAAATTCTCCTTTTTTCTAGAAACAAGGTGCTCTGTACTTTCATTCCATTTTCTAAACTCAGACTTTTGCCGTTGTAGGCAATGGCCTGTTTCTCTGGTCTGACTATCACTTTGTAGTAGGGTATGGCGCTAGTCAGCGCTGATTTGGGGGCTCCCTGATAGGTAAGCATTTCCTGTGGAGAAGCCGGGGTTTTGGAAATGAGCGACACCTTGCCGGCAAACTGGCCGAATTTCTCAGCCGGAAAGGCGTCATAACGCAAATTGACTTTATCACCGGTATTAATGTAGGGGATGGCATCGTTGGGAACCCAGAGCACCAAGGCATAGTGATCGATATCGTGTGGGATCACTTGAAGCAGGCTGTCACCCACATTGACCATTTGGCCGACCGTGACGCTCAGTGAATCGACGCGTCCGTTAGTCAAAGCCCGGATGATGATAACCCCGCCAGCATCAATGTTTAGCAGCTCTTTTTGCAACTCGTAACGCTGCAGTTCCATCTGGTAAATCTGATTGTCGAACTCGGCGGCTTGAGTGTGAATCTGGCTTTCCAGAGTGGTGATCTGCAGAGCATTTTGTTCGTTCTGGCTAGAGAGGCCCAACAAATTGTTCTGTTGCTGGTAATACAGCGCCACCTGATTGGTCAGCTGATCCTTGTTAATTAGTCCTTTGGTTTGATAGTGACGGTAGCTTTCCATATTCTCCTTCATGATGCGAATCCCTTCCTGGGCCCGTCTTAGGATGTCTGTAGAACGCGCGAATGCGGCTGCATACTGCGCCTTTTGTTTTTCCAGCATGGAAATTGTGGCTTGCTTACTGCTTTCAAGTCGGTTGATGATCTGTGAAATACGAGCAAGTTGGCTATCGATATCCCGGCGCTGGTTGTCACTGACCACACCGCTGCGGGTGCTCTTGCTGACGTCGATTTGATAAATGGGAGCACCAATAGTGATGATTTGCCCCTCGGTGACGAACTGTTTGACAACTACGCCCTGAACGCTGGAATAGACGTTGGCGGCGCGTGGGTAGGTGCTGACCTCGCCGGTCACGTTGACCCGCCGAGTATAGTTACCGGCGATAACAAAAGTGAAAAATGCGACGAGAAAAAACAGACATAGCCCAGCCGTAAGCCAAAAGGGTACACCGGGGAGAAGGAGGGCTCTTCCACGCCATTTCATTTTCTGATTATCAATCGCTTCCTGGCGAAACACCGCTTTTCTTCCTTAAATAGATGGGAGTGGAATGAGTCCCGACCCATTATGTCATCAAATACACTCTGGATCACTGTTTAAATATTGCCGGGTTTTAGATATTCTGAAAAGTTAATTTTATATTTTTCAGACGATTTAGGCTTGTTTGTTGTATCCCTTGTGCTTGGCCCAAAGCCATTCGTTAGCAGTATTAGGCTCTCTTCAAGTTATGCAGCATGGCTGTCATACCATAACCCCCTCGCCGAACTTCCAGAGACTAGAGGAAGGTTTACAACGCCTAATTCTCATCCCCTCTGGAAGGAGGTATGCCTTTATGGACGAGAGGGGTTAACAGGATGCGCTGCTTTAAAGACTGAGCCCGGCGTAACAGGGAATATTAGTGATCCTGTCGTATACACTCACGAAGGGATCTCATTGAGTCGTGCTCCTAATTAGCACTGACTCCATGGCTTCTTTTATGTCATTAAGTCTTACGGGCTTTGTTAAGATCTCAACGTCTTTAATAGGGCTTTCGCTCGTATATGCACTGATGAAAATGAATGGCGTATTTTTATTTGGCCCTTTATTCTCTTTGACTCTTTTATATAAGTCATCACCTGTCATTATAGGCATCTGCAGATCGCTCAAAACAAGATCGAAGGATTTCCTATATAATTTCTCCAAAGCCCTTTCTGGGGATGTCGTATACTCTACTGAGAACTCACTTTGAAGAATTGACACCAATGATTCACAGGCCATTTCATTATCATCGATAATTAAAACCCTGATCCCTTTGGCTGAAAAAGTGATGTTATCCATATCGGTGGGAATGATCGTTTCTTCATGCTTTGAAATCTCAATGGGTAATGAAACAGTGAATGTGCTCCCTTTGCCCATCTCACTTTCTACATCAATAGTCCCGTTCATGGCTTTAACAACACCGTGGACAATGGCCAATCCCATCCCAAAGCCGGGAACCTTGTTATCGCCGCCAACCCGGATGAAGGGAAAGAAGATTGTATCAATTTTATCTTTCGGAATACCCCGGCCCGTGTCTCTTACCGTAATGACCAGTCTGGACTTGTCGCGGATGACTGCGCTTATCTGAACCTTTCCATTCTCAGTGTATTTTATAGCATTGGTGACAATGTTCTCTATGATTTGCATAATCCTGGAGGGATCGCTTTTTACATATATATTTTCAATTTCATCTATGCTTACATTGATGTTTTTCTTGTTCAAAATAGTGATGCTTTGCTCAACAGTATCATTCACGAGCTTATGTAAGTTGAATGATGATATTTTTATTTCAACATTGCCATTGTCTACTTTGGCAAACTCAGCGAGGTCTTTCATCTGACGTTCCATTTTCATGGCAGCATTCTCTAATCGCTCAAAGTGAGAGAATGTTGCGACGTCTTTTTGCTGGGTGATCACCTCCACCGATGAGATTATTGCCTGTAGTGAAGTTCTCAATTCGTGACCTAATACACCAAGGAATGCATTCTTGTTGTTAAATGATTTCTTCTCGGACTCCAGCTGCTTGTTAATGGATTTTACCTGCCGATATGAAACGAAAAGCATTAATGAAAAAATAACGTACAGGATGGCAATGGGAAACCGCATCGAATTGGCTTTGTTAATATAATCCTGCTGTATAATGTCTCTTTGCCTGACTTCAGCATGGTCCGAGATAACGATGAGCTCTTTGTTGTCCAGACCTATTAACTCAATGATTTCAAGCAGGTTTGAGTAGTTCGTGTTTTTCTTTTTTAATTCGATATCGATTTTCTCAAGGTTTGAATGTATTTGTTCAACCGTTCTAGCATACCCGGCTTCGTCATATAAATATCTGGTCGATATACTTTTATGGAGCAGTACATTAGAGCTTGAGAAAAGAATATCCAATTCTTTTTGCAACTCGTCTTTGTCATCGATCCCTAGCCGTAACTGGTGTTCAATTTTGGCATTGAATCCAGCTAGTCGGATAGCAAACTTTGCAATTGCCCAGGCATAGTTTTCTTGTGGACCCGCTGAGTTAATATTATGGCGCGTGGAAAAGTATTGCTCATACATCCACACAAACCCACCTGTTAGCACCAGGAAAACCAATAAGTACTGAATGATGAGCTTTTTTAGTTTCATTTATCTAGTACCGTTATGCCGCTGACCTGCCAGATATGACGAGCTTGATAAACGGGCGTATTGAGTTTACCGTAAAACTTGTCCATCGGGTAAATGACGAAGTACGGGCCAAAGTCTCTAACTTTCAATGGTTTTCCATCCATTTTGTTTGCCAGCAGCATATCGAATTCCTCGACGTCAGAGACCGGAATGTCAACCCAGTAATCATTTAATGCCCTCATTCTTAAAGTTTTCCCACGTGCGCCGACAACATTTAACAAGTCTTTGAATTTTACACCTTCGAAATCCACGACGTGACCCAACTCAGTCCATGATGTTGTTGTTTTTATGTGGTGTTTTTCCAGTGTATTAAATTCCGCCGCTGTCAATACGTATCCTGCTCCATAATTTCTGTGAGTTATATCTCCGTCAATATAGATATCTCCTGTTTTCGAGAAAGAAGGGAGGGAAATGAATAAAGTAACTAAGCAGAATATTCTTGATAACATCAATTTATGCATAATAAACCTCAAACTCCTTATTGATTAAGTCAAGTAAGCGTACATTCTCACTGTTATGAACGCCCTCTGTTTCATTATTTCCTATGTAAATGGATTTGCAGTTTTTATAGTATAAGCTACGAAGATCAGGTTTCACTGTGGTGAATATACACGTGGTGGGCGTGTTAAATCCTGCGCCAACGTGTAAGGCTGCTGAGTCACACGTGTAAAGATGCTTCGCATTTTTAATGATGGAGGCGAAGGAAGCGGTGTTTTTTGATAATACTGTGATATTCGTATAGTTTTCATGGCTGATTTCACTGAAACCAAGGACTTTAACTCTGAATCTTCCACTCAGATAAGAGATGATATTCCTGTGGTATCGCGTGGGGATGCTTCTTATCTTTGTGCTTGCATAAGGACAGAAGAGTACATACTCACCCAGGTTCAGATCTTCAATGGGCGAGTACCTGAGCCAGGCATTACTTTTTAATGAGGTTGAAACCTGGCTGTGCTCGACACCCAGATTCCTTAAAAAGAAATCGTGCATCTCCAATGTATCAAAATCTTTCCAGTACAACTGATTCCCTATATCTATAACGAGGTCTGCGTCTGAAAAACTGGTAATGTCAAACGGCATATAGGAAATGTCATCTATAATATGCTTCGCGAGCGTATAAATTTCGTTAACATAGTCAGGACAATTTTCGGGGCGAATGACTCTGATTACAATTTTTGGATTGATTTTCTTTATTGCATGTAGCGCAGATATTCCAACAACTGAGTCACCTAGCGTTACGCCTAACCCATTGATGACAGTCAGGCTTTTGACCTTTGAATAGTCTACGGAAACTTCATTGATTGAGTTATTGAAAATCGTAGGGTTGTTCAGTGGGGAAAGATCACCACAGGGGCTTTCTTTACTCACTCCATAGGGCGATACGATGTATCTTCCGTCCAGCAATAGACTGCCTGTATACGTCAACAAATAATCATCCATAATCATTCACTCAGGGAAATGTTTATCCACCAATGACTTTATTACACTGGCTTTTATCGGTTTTTCGTGAGGGCCAGTGATATCATAATCATTTATTGCGCTGGCGATCTCACTATCTACAATTCCAGGCAGTTGCCCGGTAAGAACCAGTATC
>Ga0308162_1002863_pt1 | contig 10432 bp, 13 predicted proteins | sample PhySR2_FD_201370 | JGI IMG/M metagenome (GOLD analysis project Ga0308162, IMG submission 201370) | Phyllosphere microbial communities from UC Gill Tract Community Farm, Albany, California, United States - DLSLS.R2 | ecosystem: Host-associated > Plants > Phyllosphere > Unclassified | place: USA... | reverse complement strand
GGCTGGACTGGATAGGAGCCAACTTTAAAAATGATGATCTTAATTCTGATATAATCGTCGGTTATGATTTTGGTTTCACACTTCCTGGTGGACAATTTTTCCTGAAAGTAATGAAAAGCGGAAAAATTAAAGCCGGAGTTAATAAAAATGGCACATCAGGTGTGAAGGAAATTAACTGTAAGGTCATAATGCCTGACTGAAATGAATTTACAACGACAACCCGCTTCGGCGGGTTTTTTTATGCCCGGAGTAAGCCATGGCCTGGAAAGATAATCTGCATGATGCCTCACTGCGTGGTATCGCGTTTAAGGTGGACAGCGATGAAGCAACCTTTGGGCGTCGCGTGCAGGTGCATGAGTACCCCAATCGCGACAAACCGTGGGCGGAAGATTTGGGCCGCGCGACGCGCCGCTTCAGCGTTCAGGCTTATCTGATTGGCGATGATTTCTTTGAGCAGCGTAACCAGCTGATTGAAGCCATTGAAAAGCCGGGATCATGCACGCTGGTTCATCCTTACTATGGCGAGATGACCGTGGTAGTAGATGATGCCGTTCGCGTCAGTCATTCACAGAGCGAAGGGCGTATGTGCCGCGTCAGCTTCAGCTTCGTTGAGTCCGGTGAATTATCGTTTCCCACCGCTGGACTGGCAACCGGACAGAAACTCACATCGTCAGTTTCATTCCTGGACGATGCAATTTCATCGGCGTTCGGTGCCTTTGGTATGGATGGCATGCCTGACTTCCTGCAGGACGGCGTGCTGGATGAGGCAACCGGTATGTTCAATACCGTAACCAGTGCCTTTCAGTATGTTGATTCTGGTATCAGCGCCGCATCACGTTTGATGCAGGGCGATTTATCGGTGCTGCTTAGCCCGCCGTCGAGCGGAATGAGCTTTGTTAACCGGCTGCAGACTATGTGGCGCGCCGGAACGCGGCTGACGGGTAACACTTCTGACCTGATGTCAATGATTAAGGGGCTGACCGGCGTCACGGTTGATTCGGGCCTGGCCCCGCGCGGTGTATGGAAAACCGACAGTAAGACAGCACAGGCGCAGACCACACAGCGCAATTATGTTGCGCAGGCGGTGCGCACCACGGCCATCAGCGAGGCGGCCGCAACGGTAACCAGTCTGCCGCAGCCTGTAAACCGCACCGTCACGCGCCAGCAGGACCCGCAGCAGCCAGTCGTGGTATCGCATCCTGCCGTCAGCAACATACGTCCTGATTCCGGTAATGCGGCTTCTGATTCAGGCACCACAGCGACAGCGACCATTTCCGCTTCTTCGGGCGTAACCACCTCTCTGGATAACAGCAGCGTTATTTCCTGGGATGATCTTGCCCAGGTGCGTGACAGTCTCAATGAGGCCATCGATCTTGAGATGGAGCGGGTATCAGATGACGGGCTATATCAGGCACTGGTCACCGTGCGCACGGACGTTAACCGCGATATCTCAGCCCGACTGGAGCAGGTCGAGCGTATGACTGAGCGGACACCATCACAGGTCATGCCTGCACTGGTGCTTGCCGCAGACTGGTACGACTCAGCCTCCCGAGCCGGTGATATCACAGCGCGTAACGGCATCCGCCATCCCGGCTTCGTGCCGGTTCAGTCACTGAGGGTGCCGGTACGATGAACAACACAGTTATTTTACGGGTGAACGGTCAGGAGTGGGGAGGCTGGACTTCGGTCAGGATCGCCGCAGGTATTGAGCGTATTGCCCGCGACTTCACCGTTGAGATTACCCGCAGCTGGCCCGGCGATACCGATCAGGCGGTGCGCAGTACCCGCATTAAAAACGGCGATCTGGTTGAGGTGCTGATAGGCACCGATAAAGTGCTGACCGGCTACGTTGAGGCTACGCCGGTCCGGTACGACGCACGTAGCATCAGCACCGGGATTTCAGGGCGCAGCAAAACGGCTGACCTTATCGATTGCTCAGCCACGCCGTCACAGTATGCCGGGCGTTCTCTGGCGCAGGTGGCTGCAGAGCTGGCGAAGCCGTTCAGCATTATGGTGGTGGATGCGGGCGGCGCATCCGGTGCGCTTCAGGGAATTCAAGCCGACCAGGGCGAAACAGTCATGGACGTGCTGAACAAGATGCTCGGACTGCAGCAGGCGCTGGCGTATGACAACGCGCAGGGCAATCTGGTTATCGGTGGCATCGGCAGCCAGCAGGCGCATACCGCACTGGTGCTGGGTGAAAACATTCTTTCCTGTGATACAGAAAAGAGCATCCGCGACCGATTCAGCGATTATCAGGTGTCCGGTCAGCGCAAGGGTAACGACGACGACTTTGGCGAGGCCACCACTACGGCCATTCGCTCAAAAACCATTGACGGCGGACTGAAGCGTTACCGCCCGATGATTATCCGCCAGACCGGCAACGCCACCACGGCAACCTGCAGCGCACGTGCAGAATTTGAGATGCGCCAGCGTGCTGCACGCACCGATGAGGTGACCTATACCGTACAGGGCTGGCGGCAGGGTGACGGCTCACTCTGGCTGCCAAACCTGCAGGTGATCGTTTTTGACCCCGTTCTGGGTTTTAACAACCGTCAGATGGTGATCGCTGAGGTGACCTACCAGCAGGATGAAAACGGCACCGTGACCGAAATCCGCGTCGGGCCACCGGATGCTTATCTCCCTGAGCCTGCGAAACCCGGTAAGCGTAAGAAAAAGAAAGAAGAGGATGATTTCTGATGGCTAACCCGATTTCAGGTATGGGGCGTGCTTTGTCGAACCTATTGGCACGTGCGGTCGTTCGCGGACTGAACACGGCAACAAAGTGCCAGATGCTGCAGGTTGAAATGGCGGGTGGCGAGGGCAAAAGCGACATTGAGCATATGGAGCCTTACGGATATACGGCTGCGCCGCTCATCGGGGCTGAGGCCGTGGCCGCTTACTTTGACGGTGACAGGTCACACGGTGTAGTGCTGGTTGTCTCTGACAGGCGTTACCGCATTAAAGGTCTGAAGCCTGGTGAAGTGGCGGTATATGACGATCAGGGACAGTCGGTCACGCTGACACGTGCTGGGATAGTTGTTAATGGCGCAGGGAAGCCAATCACGTTTACCAATGCGCCAAAAGCCCGGTTCGAAATGGACATCGAATCGACAGGCGAGATCAAAGATAAGTGTGATTCTTCCGGCCTGACCATGTCAGCCATGCGCGTCTCCTATAACGGTCACACACATAAAGAGAACGGATCGGGCGGCGGCACTACCGACGCGCCCACGCAGAAAATGGTGGCGTCATGATTATTGTAATTAATGGAGTGCCGCGTGACGTGACGTGGCCGCCCGATCCTCTTACACGCGCGGTAATTATCTCACTGTTCTCCTGGCGAAAGGCTGAGCCTGACGACAGCCCGGAACAGGAAAACGGCTGGTGGGGTGACAGCTTCCCGACCGTGCAAAATGACCGCATCGGCTCACGTCTTTATCTTCTCAGTCGGCAGACGCTCACCAATAAAACGCCGCTCAAAGCCCGCGAATATATTAGCCAGGCGCTTCAGTGGCTGGTGGATGACGGCGTTGCGGTTCGGGTGGACGTGAAGGCCGAGCGGACCGGGATTAATACACTCAGTGCTTCAGTAGTTATCAGCCAGAAAGACGGCAACCGCACGGCATTTTCCTTTGACGATTTATGGAGTGAACTTAATGGCTGACAGTGGATTTACCCGCCCGACACTCCCTCAGTTAATCACCACCGTCCGCAACGATATTCTCACCCGCCTGGCTGCAGATACCACACTGGCCGCATTGCGCCGTACCGATGCAGAAGTTTATGGACGGGTCCAGGCGGCGGCGGTGCATACCGTGTATGGCTACATCGACTATCTGGCGCGCAACCTTTTGCCGGACCTTGCGGATGAGGACTGGCTGACACGCCACGCCAACATGAAGAGATGCCCGCGAAAAGCGGCTACAGCAGCAACCGGTTATGTGCGCTGGGACGTGGCAACGAGCGGCATCCCTGTTTCTGCCGGTGTCACAATTCAGCGTGATGATCTCGTTTCATTCACCACGACAGCTAAAGCGACCTCGGCGGGTGGCGTTCTGCGCGTGCCGGTTGTCTGCGATACGGCAGGTAAAGCAGGTAACACCGATGACGGGCTGGCAATGCGCCTGGTTAGCCCGATTACCGGACTGACCTCAGCTGGTGTGGCGGACAGCATTCAGGGTGGCGCTGACATTGAAGATTTAGAAGTCTGGCGTGCCCGCGTCATTGAGCGGTGGTACTGGACCCCGCAGGGCGGCGCTGACGGTGATTATGAAGTCTGGGCTAAAGAAGTGGCTGGCGTAACACGCGCATGGACATACAGGCACTGGAGCGGTCGGGGAACGGTAGGCGTTATGGTGGCGAACAGCGACCTCATTAATCCGATCCCTGACGCTGCTACCGTCGCAGCTGTAAAGGCATACATCGAACCGCTTGCCCCGGTGGCCGGAGCAGATATCTACGTGTTTGCTCCAACGCCTCACACCGTTAATTTCCAGATTCGACTCAACCCGAACACCGCAGCAGTGCGCTATGCCGTTGAGGCTGAGTTGCGCTCGATGATGCTGCGCGATGGCGGGCCGGAGAGCGTGCTCAAGCCGTCCCGTATCAGCGAGGCCATCAGCATCGCGACGGGTGAGTACAGCCACACGCTGGTCAGTCCGGCTGCTGATATCGCTATCGCGAAAGGCGAGGTGGGCGTGGTGGGGACAATCTCATGGATTTAACGGCGCAGTACCGGCAGATGCTGGGAGCTATGCTGCCTCGTGGCCCGGCGTGGGACAGTGACGACCTGCTACTGACCGGTATGGCACCTTCACTTTCTGCAGTACACAGCCGCGGCGATTCGCTCATGCTGGAGACTGACCCACGATCAGTGACGGAGCTGATTGACCGTTATGAAAGCATCAGCGGACTGCCGGACAGCTGCGCACCTGCAGGCGTGCAGACCCTGCAGCAGAGACGACAGCGGCTGGATGCAAAGATAAATCTGGCGGGCGGCATCAATGAGGCGTTCTACCTGGCCCAGCTTGAGGCGCTGGGTTACACGGGCGTCACTATCACCCGCTACAACAAAAGCCAGTTTAACTGCCTGTCCGTTTGCACCGACTCACTTTACAGCGATGAATGGCGCTACTACTGGCAGGTGAATATGCCCGCCTCCACGCAGATAACGCCGATGACGGCCATCAGCAACTGTACGGACAGCCTTAGAATGTGGGGTGACACCGTTGCGGAGTGCGTCCTTAACAAGCTGGCCCCCTCACACACTTACGTTATTTTCAGATACCCGGAGTAAACATGCATCGTATTGACACATCTACCGCGCAGGTGGATAAATTTGGCGCGGGTAAAAATGGCTTTACCGGCGGTAACCCTCAAACCGGAGAATTACCTACAGCCCTGGACGCGGACTTCTTTGATGCAGTTCAGGAAGAAATCGCGCGAGTTATAGAAGCGGCGGGCCTGACGCTCAATAAAACTAACAAAGCACAGTTGCTCGCAGCAATGAATACTTTGGTTGGGCCTGGACGCCTCCTGAATGTCCAGCTATTCACTGCATCCGGCACCTACACGCCGACACCTGGAACCAAATCAATAGTTGTTGAGGTGCAGGGCGCGGGCGGCGGAGCAGGCGGCATAGGTGGAGCAGGCACAGGCACCGTTGCTATAGGTAACGGTGGTGCAGCGGGTGGATACGCTAAATCTCGATTAACTTCTGGCTTCTCAGGTGGAATATCCATCACTGTTGGCACGGGCGGGCCAGGGGGAAATCTGGCTCCAACTAACGGGACTGATGGCGGGCTATCTTCATTTGGTTCAACAATTATCGCAAATGGAGGGGCGGGAGGTCTGGGTCAGAATCAAACAACACCTCCATATTCGGTGACTGGATCATTGGGTGGCATCGCTACCGGTGGCAATATTGTCAATATGCGCGGAGGGGCATCAGCTAACGGTGCCGCACTGAGTACGGGGAGTGTGTTACCGGGGATCGGCGGGGCCGCCATGCTGGGTTTGCCGGTTTTAAGCCCAGCTAACAACGGAGCTCCAATCTATGCTGCTTTCGGTTATGGAGCAGGTGGTGGCGGTTCATATGCATTTAACCGGGCTGGCTTTTCAGGTGGAAGTGGCGCCAATGGCGTGGTTATTATTTGGGAGTATGCATAATGTCAGCTTACGCTTTGATTAAAGACGGCCTTGTCGTCAATGCAGTGTTATGGAATGGAGAGGGTGACATTTTTCAGGAATTTGAAACCTATGAAATCGGCGAGGGAGAGATTGTTGGTCCAGGGTATTCGGCAAAGAAAGACGCAAAAGGCAAATGGACATTTTCGGCTCCGGTAGTCCAGCTAACCCCTGAAGAGCAAGCTAACAAAAACATTCAGGATGCATCGTCATCATACGATCGCGCCTCAGTAAAAATAACATCTCTTAACCAGATTATTGAGGACGAAGATTATTCCTCCTCTGCAGAGGAGGATGTTCGGGCAGAGCTTGCAACATGGACATCCTATAGAAAGGCATTAAGAGCATACATTTCCAAGGGGGATGGAAAAGTTTCACTCCCCAAATCACCTGAACAATAACTTACCTTATCGCTCTAAGCTAACTCTTTATTCTTTTTGAATATTGCCAAGATACTGGTAGCTATCGGACCTGATTTACTGATAGCTACCTCGTCTATGTATTTCGAGAAAAGACAGGCCACTGCGAGTGTTATGGGGACTACCGCGATAGCGCAAAGCATTATGGATGTCAGACTAAAACTAAATCGCGTTATGACCAATGGAGCTATAATAGCCAATATAATAGTGTGGATTAAATAAACAGAAAATGACAGGCGTCCAAGCCACTGGAAAAACCTAAGCTCAAGAAACTTTAATGGCTGCATACTGATTACGAAGCAGGTCATTATCATGATTGTTCCTATTATGCTCACAATGAAACCTTTTGTAAGCTGAAGCCCTTTCTCGTTTGCATAATCAAGCATATGATTTACGAGCGCGTAGGAAGCACTTTCCGAGTTAAACCCGTAGAGGTAAACACCTACGATTAGCAGAATGTATGACCCAGCCTTTCTCATGGTAGCCCCCTCATGAACGACATCAAATGTCGCCAGAAATACTCCCACCGCAAACAGACCAATCCCCCATACAAATGGCACGCCGCTATGAATTCCACAAACAGAAATGATAAGGCAAACAATACGCAGCATCGTTAACCGTGAGCTCATTAACGCCAATAATGCATAAACCATGATTGAGCCAAAAAACTCTATGTTAATCGTCCAGAGAACGTAATTGAAAGTGCCATTACCAAGAAATATAGAGCCGTAAATAGCATCTTTAACTGGAGTAAGCGCCTCGAATGAAGCGGTATAGGCATTGTATAAATCATATCGCGGCCCAACCAGATTTGCTGTAAACGCTCCAAGCCCCATCAAAATCACACATAAAATAATAGATGATGCAACGGGGATGTTTAATCTGAAGTATCGCTTTATAACTGCTCGGAGTAAAAATCCTTTACGGGCGCCTCTTCTTATCATCGAATAAGAGAGCACAAATCCACTCATTACAAAAAACAGCATAACCGCTGACGTGCCCTTAAAGAAAAAGGTAAAAGGGCTATTGAATAGATGCGTTGCCCAGCTTTTTGGGTTCGCGTCAAATGAAGCGCCAAGGTGAAGGTATGGGCATATCAGAAGAGTAACGTGGGAAAAGATTACGAAGATTGCTGCCACACCCCGCAAGCCATCCAGGGCAAATATTTTACTAGGATTGGACACCTATAAGCTCCGCTTGTATTAATTGAATGTTAATATGTGCTTATGGGTAATCATATCTCATGAGCAGTCGCAGGAATAGAAAAGCCTTTAAAATGATGAGAATAACCCTGCCCCACAATCGCTTAGAATAAAAAAGCCCCGGCGACGGGGCAGAGTGTACCGCGCCAGTCTCAGCGGGCTGCAGGTGTAATTTGAGATTAGTCGTCACCCGAAGTGTCCGCCAACTAAAAATCCTTCGCCATCAACCCCTTTACAAATCTGTGCGCCGCTCCGCCTTGATCAAATCTACCGATCGATATTACTGTTTATATATACAGTGTTTATCAGAGGGGAATTTATCATGGCGAGAGAGAGTGACATACTTGCGGCGTTCACTGGTGCGATAACGAAGGACGGCAGAGGGCGACAGATTGTCACCACTGCGGCGTTCCAGAAGCGGCTGGATGACCTGAATCACGTGTGGACGCTGGCAGAGTGCAACAGGTGGATACGTCGGTATCAGAACTTCTTCTTCGAGCTGGTTACCGAGGAAAGCGAGAATAAGACCTGGGCACTCCGCAACATGGGATACGTGAGGTAACTATGGGATTTCCATCACCTGCAAACGACTATATCGAAAAGCGCATCGATCTGAACGACATCCTGATGCCGCACCGGAACAACATGATCCTGATAGAGACGCCTGACGGGTTCGTACTGGCCGACAAATCACTGAAGCCAGTACCGGGCGAAAAAATCGCTTTCCAACTCGGAGAGTTCCCGCAACTGGGAAGGCTTTTCCGGACTGGCATCATTACTTCAGACGGTGAAACAATCGATGGAGAAGGGCTTGAAGGGATAATTGTCTTGGGTAAGGTGACGGCTGAGGTGCTGGCTGTTTACGAGCCATGCCGGCCAATAATCTGAGAGCGAAATGAAATAAGAAAAGCAGTCGGTTAGACTGCTTTCTCGCATTCAGGCCACGGTTGATTTAATTATTTGTTTGGCGATCAAGAATGCTCTTAGAAATCGGCTCGCATTAGGCTGCGGGTTCCGAATCAGACGCGGCTTGCACAGGAAAAGCTAGCTCATACATCTGTTGGGATTTTTCCATGCCATTTTTAGCAAGTATCATAGCTGCATCAGCATCTGCTTGTGTGAAGTCTAAATCAAGATTGTAATCCGCCCATTTCCTTTGGGTGTGGAGACCTTTTAGGATAGCACCCAAAGAAATCAGCTTAAATTTTTCGAAAGGCTCATTACCTTTTAGCCAAGAGTCACGAATCAAATAATCTCGAACCCCAGCATGTGTGGCAGGATCAGGGCAATTTTGTAATTTTGAACAGACATCATGATAGACGCCGTAGTAAGCTCTGCCTACAGCGTTTCTCCTGCCAATTTCATCGCTTTGTTGAGCGCACTGAAGTGCGAACTGGTAAAAATCCTGTCCATTAACAGTCACAGCGCTCCTCCTTTTTTGAAACGTCGCTACGAAACCACGAAGTAAAAGGTCGTTCAATATATTTTTCTGAAGATAAAAGACAGAGCAATTCCATGTTCATCTCTGCAAGCAATTCAGCGTCGCTGGTCTCTGCACGAATGATGTAAGCATTGTCAGATTCACCATTAAGAAAATAGTGAGCACCTATGCAGTTAACGCCGCGTTTGTTCGCAATCGCTTCGGCTTCATCGCATAGCTCTTCAATATCATTTGAGCTAAGCTTTGCCGCCTGCTTAAACTCTTCGACAATTGAAATCATGCTTTCTCCTTGTTCTTTAAGGAATTGCTTTTCTTCGCCGTCACACAAAGCAGAGAGCTTCAGGTTATAAATGCGCATCAATTTTTGGTTGCCTATGCAGAAAGCTGCATTTCTAGCCACTCGCCGCATCTCTGTAGAACCATACTGTTCTTCTAACCGGAAGATTTCCATGCGATGAAAATAGTTATGGGCGCTTGCACCTACATAAGCAAGGTAGTTAAGTGCTATCGTCGCATCTTCAGATTTTAGTGCTTCATTGAACCAAGCAATCGCAGAGTCGTAGTCACGCTTGGCGCCATAAAGCAAAGCCGTTAAGTATGCTTTTTGAACACCATCTAACAGCCGAATATCTTTTTCCACATCATCGACAGCACTCTGTTCAATAGGACTTCCACTATGGATGTAGCGCCATAGTGAGTCATGAACGTCACTGAAATTTGTTTGTGCTTGAGGAGTCATGCGAACCCTTGTAAAGGATTAAAAATCAAAGATATTAAGCCGTTTAGCGCTAAAATCGCTTTTCTTGATGGGCGCTGATTGTACCATGTAGGCGCGCGCTGTCACCCTGAAAGTAGACATAATCATGTTAGCCCGGTGTGTTAAAGCGTAGGTTACTAATGTATAGGATGTAAATCCTATCGGCAGATTCTCAGATAAGTTTACAGGGCAAGTTAATTATTTCGGGAAAGAATGGTGTGTACATTAATGTGTACTTGTAAATGCGGGTTTGTTTTGTTTTATTCAATTAAAACATGCGGTTGAGTTTTATTTATTCATATCCATTTAACTAAGAGGACAGCGGCGCGCAGTATAGCGCAAACAGGCCGTGAGATTCACTACGTCGCCGTCCGTTTGCTCATTCCGCCAGCAATTCCGGTTTTCTGCACGCGCTAACGTTACG
>Ga0308162_1002861_pt1 | contig 10438 bp, 7 predicted proteins | sample PhySR2_FD_201370 | JGI IMG/M metagenome (GOLD analysis project Ga0308162, IMG submission 201370) | Phyllosphere microbial communities from UC Gill Tract Community Farm, Albany, California, United States - DLSLS.R2 | ecosystem: Host-associated > Plants > Phyllosphere > Unclassified | place: USA... | reverse complement strand
CTTTCCGTGAAATGCAATTCTCCAGCGTCGCGCGCAGATAATCATTGTTAAAACCAATACGTTTACGAATTTCACATTCTGAAATCATATCATTTTTAAATTCACATTTATGATACAGGATTTGTAAAAGCGCACACTGCCGTGGTTCACGCGCGATATATTGCAACGCTGTGATAAATTGCTCACGGAGCATTAACAACGGGTCATCATTTTCGGTGAGCGATAGCCTGTCACGAATAATTTCACGCAGGGGGATCTGCTGCTCCCAAATGGCATTAAATATTTCGGCTTTACTGGAAAAATGCCAGTAGACTGCGCCGCGCGTAACCTTTGCGGCATCAGCGATGTCCGTAAGCGTCGTGTTGGCTACGCCACGTGTAGCAAACTCACCGATTGCCGCCTCGATCAGCAATTGCCGGGTTTTCTGGGCATCTTCTTTCTTTTTACGCGCCATAGACAGTTACTCGTTATTCACACGTTGAAGACTTAATTTTGGATTCAGGTAACAAAGTATTCCCTAAAATCGGTTTTAATTTTGAACAAAAAAAGTCAATCCTCTTAATTTATAATTAAGATGAATGTATGAAGGTAATTAAATTCACCCCGGATATGAATAAGACCATTAAATCCCATTTACTTGATTATTCATGCGTAAGTATATCGTCTAATGGACCCGGTCTGATTCTGATTTTTGTCTTCCCCCCTCTTCATTCGCACTTATAAATTAAAAAACATTAAATACCCTCATTATTATATGCAGCTACATTTTTGTATTTGTACCCTGCCCCTGTCACCGATTTACGGCAAATATCGGTTAATGGGTAGTTAAAGGAACAGTAATGACGAATCATTTCAGACTCTTACCCTTAGCCGGTTTTATTGTCTGCGCCGCACTGCTCACCGGATGCGATGGGCAGGAAAACCAGCAACAACATCCACAAGCCCCTCAGGTGAGTGTACACATTGTCAAAAGCGCTCCACTGGCAGTCACAACGGAACTTCCTGGCAGGACAGATGCGTATCGCGTTGCGGAGGTTCGTCCTCAGGTTAGCGGCATCATTCTGCGCCGTAACTTCACAGAAGGCAGTGATGTGAAGGCAGGCGACTCCCTTTATCAAATCGATCCTGCAACGTATCAGGCGGCCTATGACAGTGCGAAAGGCGAGCTGGCGAAAGCGCAGGCGGCAGCGAATATTGCGCATCTGACGGTGAAACGCTATGTCCCGCTGGTCGGCACCCAGTATGTCAGCAAGCAGGAATACGATCAGGCAGTGGCGACGGCGCAACAGGCCGATGCCAGCGTCGTTGCCGCGAAGGCCGGTGTTGAAAGCGCCCGCATCAATCTTGCCTATACCAAAGTGACATCACCCATCAACGGACGTATCGGCAAATCCAGCGTCACCGAAGGGGCTCTCGTCACTAACGGGCAGGCTACCGCCCTGGCAACGGTACAGCAGCTTGATCCCATCTACGTCGATGTGACTCAGTCCAGCAATGATTTTATGCGCCTGAAACAGACCAGCCTGGAAAAAGGGGACGCTACCAGCACCGTTGAGCTGCTGATGGAAAACGGTCAGCCATACCCGCAGAAGGGTACGCTGCAGTTCTCGGATGTGACGGTCGACGAAAGCACCGGCTCGATTACCCTGCGCGCGATTTTCCCGAATCCTCAGCATCAACTCTTACCCGGTATGTTTGTCCGCGCGCGCATTGATGAAGGCACACAGCCGGATGCCATTTTGGTTCCGCAGCAGGGCTTGACCCGTACACCGCGCGGTGACGCAACGGTGATGGTGGTTAACGATAAAAACCAGGTTGAATCGCGGACCGTCGTTGCACCTCAGGCGATTGGCGACCGCTGGCTGGTGACGGAAGGGCTGAAAAATGGCGACCGCGTGATTGTCAGCGGCCTGCAAAAAGTCCGTCCTGGCGTCACCGTCGTGGCGACACCTGACACCGCTGCCACGCCAGCCAGTTAAGGACAACGACATGGCTAATTTCTTTATTCAAAGGCCGGTTTTCGCCTGGGTACTCGCTATTATTTTGATGATTGCGGGCGGGCTGGCTATTCTGAAACTGCCCGTTGCGCAGTATCCGACCATCGCCCCTCCTGCTGTTGCCATCACAGCAACCTACCCTGGCGCTGACGCCCAGACGGTGCAGGATACCGTGACGCAGGTTATCGAGCAGAACATGAACGGCATCGATAATCTGATGTATATGTCGTCCACCAGCGATTCTGCGGGTAACGTCACCATCACTCTGACCTTCGAGTCGGGTACAGATCCGGACATCGCGCAGGTTCAGGTTCAAAACAAACTTCAGCTCGCCATGCCGCTGCTGCCACAAGAAGTACAGCAGCAAGGGATTGGCGTTGAAAAATCCAGCAGTAGCTTCCTGCTGGTTGCGGGCTTTGTGTCGGACAATAAAAACCTGACACAGGATGATATCTCTGACTACGTCGCGTCGAATGTGAAAGATGCGATTAGTCGCACAACGGGTGTTGGTGATGTGCAGCTGTTCGGTGCGCAATATGCGATGCGTATCTGGCTTGACAGCAATGCGATGAATAAATACCAGCTGACGCCTCTGGATATTATCAATCAGCTGAAAACGCAGAATGACCAGATTGCGGCCGGTCAGCTAGGTGGAACGCCATCTGTTCCGGGCCAGCAATTGAACGCCTCTATCATCGCGCAAACCCGCCTAAAATCGCCGGAAGAGTTTGGCCGCGTGACGCTGAAGGTAAACCAGGACGGCTCCATGGTGCACCTGAAGGATGTGGCTCGCATTGAGCTGGGCGGCGAAAACTACAACATGGTCACCAAGATCAACGGGCAGGCGGCTACGGGTCTCGGGATCAAGCTGGCAACCGGGGCAAACGCGCTGGATACGGCGGCAGCAATTAAGAGTAAGCTGGCACAGCTGCAGCAATTCTTTCCGCAGGGATTGAAGGTTGTCTATCCCTATGACACCACGCCGTTCGTGAAAATCTCCATCCACGAAGTGGTGAAAACCCTGTTCGAGGCGATCATTCTCGTCTTCCTGGTCATGTACCTGTTCCTGCAAAACCTGCGTGCGACGCTCATCCCGACTATCGCAGTGCCGGTCGTTCTGCTGGGTACCTTCGCGGTTCTGGCGGCGTTTGGTTTCTCCATCAATACCCTGACGATGTTCGGCATGGTGCTGGCGATAGGTCTGCTGGTCGATGACGCTATCGTGGTCGTTGAGAACGTTGAACGCGTCATGGTTGAGGACAAGCTGCCGCCGAAAGAGGCCACGCAGAAGTCGATGGAGCAGATCCAGGGCGCACTGGTGGGGATCGCCATGGTGCTCTCGGCGGTCTTTATTCCGATGGCCTTTTTTGGCGGCTCGACGGGGGCAATCTATCGCCAGTTCTCACTGACTATCGTTTCCGCTATGGCCTTGTCCGTACTGGTTGCGCTAATCCTGACGCCCGCCCTCTGTGCAACGTTGCTTAAACCCGTATCCGGCGTCCATCATGAGAAAAAAGGTGGTTTCTTCGGCTGGTTTAATGCGCTCTTTGATAAAAGCGTGGAGCACTACAGCAACAGCGTGAGCGGTATTCTTCGCAAGACCGGACGCTACCTGGTGGTGTACGTCATTATTGTCGGTGGGATGGCGGTGCTTTTCCTGCGCTTACCTACCTCCTTCCTGCCCGAAGAGGATCAGGGGGTATTTATGACGATGGTTCAACTCCCGGCAGGTGCAACCCAGACGCGTACTCAGCAGGTCCTCGACCAGGTTCAGAACTACTACCTGACCAAAGAGAAAGCGAATGTTGAGTCCGTCTTTACCGTTAATGGTTTTAGCTTTAGCGGCCAGGGGCAAAACTCCGGTATCGCCTTCGTCAGCCTGAAACCCTGGGAAGAACGCCCGGGTGAGAAGAATAGCGTTGAAGCCATTGTGGGTCGCGCGACGAAAGCGTTCAGCCAGATCAAAGATGGCCTCGTATTTCCCTTTAACCTGCCCGCAATTATCGAGTTAGGTACTGCAACGGGGTTCGATTTCGAACTGATCGATCAGGCCAACCTGGGACATACGCAATTAACTCAGGCGCGTAACAAACTGCTCGGCATGGTAAAGGAGCACCCCGACCTGCTGGTTCGAGTGCGTCCTAACGGTCTGGAAGATACCCCTCAGTTCAAACTGGATGTCGATCAGGAGAAAGCACAGGCCCTGGGCATCAGCCTCTCTGATGTCAACCAGACGATCTCGACGGCATTAGGGGGCACTTACGTAAATGACTTTATCGATCATGGCCGCGTGAAAAAAGTGTACGTTCAGGCCGATGCCCGCTTCCGCATGTTGCCGGGAGACATCAACAACCTTTACGTACGTAGCGCAAATGGTGAAATGGTACCGTTCTCGGCCTTTAGCAACGCCCACTGGGTGTATGGTTCTCCTCGCCTTGAACGCTACAACGGCATGCCATCAATGGAGATCCTCGGTGAATCCGCACCAGGCAAAAGTACCGGTGAAGCAATGGTCATGATGGAAAGCCTCGCCTCAAAACTGCCTTCTGGAATCGGCTACGACTGGACAGGTATGTCATATCAGGAACGACTTTCAGGCAACCAGGCACCAGCGTTGTATGCTATCTCACTGATAGTGGTGTTCTTATGCCTGGCTGCGCTGTATGAGAGTTGGTCTATTCCATTCTCCGTCATGCTGGTTGTGCCATTGGGGGTGATAGGCGCGCTTCTCGCAGCATCATTGCGAGGACTGAACAATGACGTCTATTTCCAGGTCGGCCTTCTGACAACAATTGGATTATCGGCCAAAAATGCCATCCTGATTGTAGAGTTTGCCAAAGATCTGATGGAGAAGGAGGGTAAAGGGATAATTGAAGCGACGCTGGAAGCGTCCCGGATGCGCCTCCGTCCTATCCTGATGACTTCGCTGGCCTTTATTCTGGGCGTCATGCCGTTGGTAATAAGCACCGGTGCCGGGAGCGGCGCGCAAAACGCCGTCGGTACGGGCGTTATGGGGGGAATGCTATCCGCAACGCTTTTGGCTATCTTCTTCGTACCCGTATTCTTCGTGGTTGTCCGTCGGCGATTCACAAGCCATAAAGAATAACCCATTACTAAAAGGCACCTCTGGTGCCTTTTTTTAAGATAAACAACAGTTTTAAATTTATTCAGCTTCATATTTTCTCCATTAATTCTTTTTATTGCCGATTTTTCTCCATGATTTTTACAATTCACATAATTTGAGATTATTCCCCCTGCAACGCGAACTTCTACCGGTGGTAAAATAGCCACTAATTCGTTAATTGCCGTTTTGGCTTTATGGCGAATGTGAGAAAACACTGAGGTAACATCATGAAAAGATTCATTTCCGTTGCACTTCTCGCTGCGCTGCTTGCTGGTTGCGCGCACGATTCTCCATGTGTACCGGTATACGACGATCAAGGCCGACTGGTTCATACCAACACCTGCATGAAAGGCACCACCCAGGATAACTGGGAAACAGCCGGTGCTATCGCTGGCGGTGCTGCCGCAATAGCGGGTCTGACGCTGGGTATCGTGGCTCTGACCAAATAACCACTGGGGCATGACTCATTCCTGAAAGCGCGACTCTGTCCGCGCTTTTGCTTTTAAATAGTGCACTAATTTCATATAAGTAAAAAAGGAGCCCTCTTTTATTCACGCCTGGTATTTTTTATAAGATTTACGTCACATCTTTATTGCTTATCTTGGCGAATTACCAATTCCATCGTGATGATATTCACATATTAAATCCATTTAATACCCTGCCAATATTCACGGCTGAAACTACCTCTGGCTTTAACCTTATCCTTCAGCCAACTTTTGCTCTAATTTGTGGCGCAGGTTGGAATTTCGCACCGTTTCGGGGCATTCGATTTATTTAAGCCTGTCTACACTCAGCATTATGCGTTCACTTGTCTTTATTTAATCGAGCGCAAAACCTGGCATTACGTTTGCTTTATAAACGTTGGCCAAAGCCACAGACAGGTAAAAGCGTTTTAAAACGCCTCTATAACGATAAATTTCGCCACACAGGATCCATTATGAAAAAGACGATGATAGCCAGCCTGGCCGCCGCGAGCGTGTTGTTTGCTGTAGCCGGACAGGCGCAGGCGGGCACGACGCTGGATGCCGTTAAAAAGAAAGGTTTTGTACAATGTGGTATCAGTGACGGTTTGCCAGGCTTTTCCTATGCCGACGCGAACGGCAAGTTTACCGGTATTGACGTTGATGTCTGCCGTGGCGTTGCCGCAGCGGTTTTCGGTGATGACAGCAAAGTTAAATATACTCCACTGACGGCGAAGGAACGTTTCACTGCGCTACAGTCTGGCGAAGTTGATATGCTCTCCCGCAATACGACCTGGACCTCCTCGCGCGACGCGGGAATGGGAATGTCATTTACCGGCGTCACCTATTACGACGGCATCGGCTTCCTTACTCACAATAAAGCCGGTCTGAAAAGCGCTAAAGAGCTGGATGGTGCGACTGTGTGCATCCAGGCGGGTACTGACACAGAGCTTAACGTCGCGGACTACTTCAAATCCAATAAAATGAAGTACACCCCAGTCACCTTTGATCGCTCCGATGAGTCGGCTAAGGCGCTGGAGTCAGGCCGTTGCGATACCCTGGCGTCTGACCAGTCACAGCTCTACGCATTACGCATCAAATTGAGCAACCCTGCCGAGTGGATTGTCCTGCCTGAAGTGATCTCCAAAGAGCCTCTTGGCCCCGTCGTTCGCCGCGGCGATGAGGACTGGTTCTCGATTGTTCGCTGGACATTGTTTGCCATGCTGAATGCCGAAGAGATGGGCATCAGCTCGAAAAACGTCGATGAGAAAACCGCTAATCCGTCCACGCCGGATATGGCACATCTTCTGGGCAAAGAGGGTGATTTCGGCAAGGACCTGAAGCTGGATAACAAGTGGGCTTATAACATCATTAAACAGGTCGGTAACTATGCCGAGATCTTTGAGCGCAACGTGGGTTCGGAAAGCCCGCTGAAGATCAAACGCGGCCAGAACAATCTCTGGAATAACGGCGGTATTCAGTACGCACCGCCTGTACGTTAAGTCTTTGCTGTAACGGGCACTGCAAGCGCAGTGCCCAGTCCAGAGTCATGGTTACCGAGGTTTTTTATGTCCCATCGCCGCTTAGCCGTAAAAGGATCGCTGTCCTTTTCTCATCCCGCGGTCCGCGCCTGGCTTTTCCAGATTATTGCTGTTGTCGTGGTTGTGGTTATCGCCATTTATTTAATCCACAACACCGTTACCAACCTGAATAACCGAGGCATCACCTCGGGTTTTGCCTTTCTGGATCGCAGCGCGGGTTTTGGCATTGTTCAGCATCTTGTTGATTATCAGGAAGACGATACGTATGGACGCGTATTCATCGTAGGTCTGCTGAATACGCTGCTGGTGTCAGCGCTCTGTATTGTGTTCGCTTCCGTACTCGGCTTTTTCCTTGGTCTGGCCCGACTTTCTGAAAACTGGCTGCTGCGGAAACTGTCGACCATTTATATCGAAACCTTTCGTAATATCCCGCCACTGCTGCAAATTTTCTTCTGGTATTTCGCTGTCCTGCGTAACCTTCCGGGTCCTCGCCAGGCCGTGGATGCTTTCGATCTTCTTTTTCTGAGCAACCGCGGGTTATACATACCCTCTCCGCAGGTCGCTGAAGGGCTTTATGCCTTCGTCATCGCAATAATTATCGCACTCGCGATTTCTGTCGGCGTGTTCCGCTATAACCGTAAGCATCAGATCAAAACCGAACAGTTGCGTAAAACATGGCCGGTTGGCGCTGCACTGATTATTGGCCTGCCGTCAGTCGCCCACTGGCTTTTTGGCGCAGCCTTGCACTGGGATATTCCGCATCTGCGTGGTTTTAACTTCCAGGGCGGGATGGTGTTAATTCCGGAACTGGCCGCGCTGACGCTGGCGCTCTCGATTTATACCTCCGCATTTATTGCGGAGATCATCCGCTCCGGGATCCAGGCTGTTCCTTACGGGCAGCACGAGGCGGCGCGCTCGCTGGGCTTGCCAAATACCGTGACGCTTCGCCAGGTCATTATTCCGCAGGCTTTACGGGTCATCATCCCGCCACTGACCAGCCAGTACCTCAATATTGTCAAAAACTCATCACTGGCCGCAGCCATCGGCTACCCCGATATGGTGTCACTGTTCGCTGGGACCGTGCTTAACCAGACCGGGCAAGCGATTGAAACGATTGCCATTACCATGTCTGTTTATCTGATCATCAGTCTGATGATTTCATTGTTGATGAACCTTTATAACCGCCGTATAGCACTGGTTGAGCGCTAAGGATCCATGATGACAAAAGCGATATTGTCGCACTCCTCGCGTCCTGCCAGCACAACAGGTGGGCGCTTCATTATCTGGGCACGTAAGAACCTGTTCTCCAGCTGGAGTAACAGCCTGCTGACGATTGTGTGCCTGTGGTTAATCTGGGAACTGATCCCGCCGCTGCTTAACTGGGCTTTCCTGCAGGCGAACTGGGTGGGCTCCACACGCGCGGATTGTACGAAAGCGGGTGCATGCTGGGTCTTTATCCACGAACGTTTTGGTCAGTTCATGTATGGATTGTACCCACATGAACAGCGCTGGCGGATTAATCTGGCGCTGGTTATCGGTCTGCTCTCCATCGCCGTAATGTTCTGGAAAAAGCTTCCTCACCGTGGCCGATACATTGCGAGCTGGGCTGTTGTTTATCCGATTATTGTTTGGGTGTTGTTGTATGGCGGTTTTCTGGGGCTCGAGCGTGTTGAAACCCGTCAGTGGGGCGGACTGACGCTGACACTCATTATTGCTTCTGTGGGGATCGCGGGCGCTCTGCCGTGGGGGATTTTACTGGCTCTGGGACGGCGTTCAAAAATGCCGGTCGTACGCGTCCTCTCCGTTATTTTCATAGAGTTCTGGCGTGGCGTACCGCTTATCACCGTTCTGTTTATGTCGTCGGTCATGCTGCCGCTGTTTATGGCTGAAGGCACAACGATAGACAAACTGATCCGCGCCCTGGTCGGGGTGATTCTGTTTCAGTCAGCCTACGTTGCTGAGGTTGTGCGTGGTGGTCTGCAGGCATTGCCTAAAGGCCAGTACGAAGCCGCTGAATCTTTGGCACTCGGTTACTGGAAAACGCAGGGTCTGGTCATTCTCCCGCAAGCACTCAAGCTGGTCATTCCGGGTCTGGTCAACACGATCATTGCCCTCTTCAAAGATACCAGTCTGGTGATCATCATCGGATTGTTCGATCTCTTTAGCAGCGTGCAGCAGGCTACCGTTGACCCTGTCTGGCTGGGTATGTCCACCGAGGGATATGTCTTCGCTGCCCTGATCTACTGGATCTTCTGTTTTAGCATGTCGCGCTATAGCCAGCATCTGGAAAAGCGCTTTAACACCGGGCGTACACCGCACTGAGGAAATTATGAGCCAGATTACTATGACACCTGCCGACGCGATGATTACGCTGGAAAACGTCAATAAATGGTACGGACAATTTCATGTCCTGAAGGATATCAATCTCAAGGTGAAGCAGGGCGAACGTATCGTACTTTGTGGTCCTTCCGGTTCAGGCAAATCCACAACTATTCGCTGTATTAACCATCTTGAAGAACATCAGCAGGGGCGTATTGTGGTTGATGGTATCGAGTTGAATGAAGATATTCGCAATATCGACCGTGTACGACAGGAAGTGGGGATGGTGTTCCAGCACTTCAATCTGTTCCCGCATCTGACCGTTCTGCAAAACTGCACGCTGGCCCCCATTTGGGTTCAAAAGATGCCGAAAAAAGAGGCCGAAGCGTTGGCAATGCATTATCTGGAGCGGGTGCGCATTGCTGAACATGCCAATAAATTCCCTGGGCAGATATCCGGCGGTCAGCAGCAGCGTGTGGCCATCGCCCGTTCCCTGTGCATGAAACCTAAGATAATGTTGTTTGATGAGCCGACATCAGCGCTGGATCCAGAAATGGTGAAAGAGGTGCTGGATACCATGATTGGGCTGGCGCAATCCGGGATGACGATGCTGTGCGTGACGCATGAGATGGGGTTTGCCAGAACTGTCGCTGACAGGGTGATCTTTATGGATCGTGGAGAGATTGTCGAACAGGCACCACCGGATGAGTTCTTTGCGCATCCGAAGTCAGAACGCACGCGGGCATTTTTATCGCAGGTGATTCATTAATCCTTTGTTATGCCGGGTGGCGGCTTCGCCTTACCCGGCCTACAGTATGTGTAGCGTAGAAACGCAAAAAGGCCATCCTTTCGGATGGCCTTCTCACTTATTTGATGTCTGGCAGTTCCCTACTCTCACATGGGGAGACCCCACACTACCATCGGCGCTACGGCGTTTCACTTCTGAGTTCGGCATGGGGTCAGGTGGGACCACCGCGCTAAAGCCGCCAGACAAAT
>Ga0308162_1002858_pt1 | contig 10443 bp, 12 predicted proteins | sample PhySR2_FD_201370 | JGI IMG/M metagenome (GOLD analysis project Ga0308162, IMG submission 201370) | Phyllosphere microbial communities from UC Gill Tract Community Farm, Albany, California, United States - DLSLS.R2 | ecosystem: Host-associated > Plants > Phyllosphere > Unclassified | place: USA... | reverse complement strand
CATGCGCCGCGTGCAGTGCCAGCGGCGCACGAATCAGCCGGCACGCTGCCAGAGCAGCTGCAGGTCGCCATCGACGAAACCCAGCCCGATGCCCTGCACCTGCGCGCTCAGGCGCGGGCCGAAGCGGGGCGTGGCCAGGGCCTGGAGCAACGCGGTGTGCAGCGCGGCCAGGCAATCTTCCCAGTGGTGTCCGGTCACCGAATACGGCAATTCGATTTCGCGGGCCTCCGGTGCCCAGACTTCATCACAGGCCCAGTCAGGATCCTGTGCATCGAAACGGTCGGTACCGACCAACTCGATGCAGAAGCCGGCATCGTCGCCCGCCGCACCTTCGCTGAGGTTGAATGACAGGCCCACTACTTCGTCGGGCAGTGGCGACTGCAGCGCCTGTTCCAGCCAAGCGGCGAGCGTCGAATCAAGCGTCATGCGGGCCTTCCTGCGTCAGGGCGGGTCAGGATGCCACGCCCGCCGCGCGTCCATGTAGCTGAATCGGATGTAGCCACGGGCTGAACCCCGCGACAAGTGCCGGGCCTGCAGGTGCCGGCCATGGTCCGGCGTTGCTAGAATCGCCGCAGGAGGAACGGCCTCCCCCGCAGTGGGACACACTGACCAGGACGGCCTGGCCCTATCTAAGGAGGGCCACATGGCCTGGATCTATCTGTTGGCAGCCGGTGTACTGGAAATCGTCTGGGCGTTCGCGATGAAGCAGTCGGACGGCTTCAGCAAGCTCACCCCCAGCATCATCACCGTGGTTACCATGATCGCCAGTTTCTGGCTGTTGTCGCTGGCCATGCGCACCTTGCCCCTGGGCACTGCGTACACGATCTGGACCGGTATTGGCGCGGCGGGTGCGTTCGTCATCGGCATCACGTTCCTGGGCGAGCAGGTGAGTGCGATGCGTATCGCCGCAGCCGTGTTGATCGTGAGCGGGCTGGTGCTGATGAAGCTGTCGAGCAGCTGAGTCTTTCGGCGCTTAATCCAGCGGCATCACGCGTTGCATGTCCACCGCGTCCAGGCCCGGGCCGTGGCCATCGGTCACGATCCGGGTGATGCCGAATCCCAGCGCGGCGTAGAAATCGCAGGTGTGCTGGCTGGTGCTCAACACCACGCGGCGCGCGCCATGTGCGCGTGCCTGCTGCAGGCGCGCGTGCGCCAGTTCGCTGCCCAGCCCCTGCCGGTGCACGGTGTGGTCAACCATGCCCCAGCAGAACGCGGCGGTCAGCGCGTCGTCCATCGCCAGTCCGCCGCAGGCCACCACCCGGTCGTCGCGTTCGATCACCAGGTAGTCCGCAGCGCGCGCAGGCTGCTGCAGGTAGGTGGCAAAGTCCGCACGTTCATGCGCGCCGAAGAAGCGCGGCACGTTGCCATCGAAGATGGCCAGGCAGGCGGGTGCATCGGCAGCGGTGAAGGCGCGGATCGTGGACATGGGACGGCATGCAGTGGCTGGGAAGCGCGACTGTGCCACGGAACCCCGCTGCCGACCCGCCGCGCTACCATCGGGGCGGACAGGTGAGGCAGGAGGCCGGAATGTTCAGAGCGAAGATCGCCGCATGCGTGCTGCTGGCGGCGTCGGTGTCGGGGTGCACGTACGTGGTCAAGGACACGGCGGTGGTCTGCGACACGGTCGGTCGCGCGCCGGTACAGGCGACGCTGCCGCCGACGGCAGGGCAGCCGGCACGCCGCATCGTGCTGGTGCTGGACTATTGGCTTATAGAGGCCGCGCCGGGTCAGGCGGACAATGTGGTGTGGCTGGCAGTGAGCGCAAGCAATGAAGGGCGGCGGCGCTACGACACGCGTCGGCACGGCCCCTACGCGCCGACCGTGTGGGGCCCCGGCGAAGCACCGGTACCGCTGTGGTATTCCTCGGCAGGGGCGTACCTGGTGCGGGAAGACGGCCAGCGCATCGCGGCCGATCCGGCGTTGTATCGCGGCTTCACCACGGCATTGAGCGCCCGCCAGCGCCGCCCGGCCAGGTACGACGCGCGGCGGCTCGACCTCAACAGCGATGTCATCTGGGGGCCGCGCCAGGGCGGAGACCTCAACCAGGCGATCATGATCCGCTTTGATATTCCGCCACCGGCGCCGGACGCGCGCTGGACCCTGTATCCCGGCGAGGTGACCGTGGGTGACACCGGCGCCGTCGTGGCATTTCCCGCGCGCGCGTTGTGCCTGCGCAAGGGCCATCGCGGCAAGGTGTACTGGAGCATGCTGCCGTGACGGGAGGGGGAGCTGCGTCGCCCGCTGGCAGGCCGGCGGGGTAGAGCCACCCCATGGGTGGCTGCGCGCCGGTAACCGAAGCCACCCATGGGGTGGCTCTACAGGGGATTCTCTTGCGTCGCGCCAACACAAAGGCCGCCCCGAAGGGCGGCCTTTTCATGTGTGTGGCGGAGAGAGGGGGAGCGGATTGAATCAGCTCTAACCCATTCTTCCTACAGGAAAACGCAAACCGGACATATGTCCTGTGTTGTGATCCTCCATTGTAGCTACAGAGGCCAGAGTCACGCATCTGTGGCACAACCCATTCCTCCCAGATTGGGAGGTTGTACTGCGGCGAGGTTCGCGCTATAGTCCTCCCAAATCGGGAGGAACTGATGTGCGATTGCTAGGAAAGCAAAAACTCCACGGCCTCATATCCAGGCACCCCGACATCAGGTCATGGGCCTCTGGGTGGGCGTCGGAGATCGCGACCGCTAACTGGAAGCGCCCAGCCGATGTTCGAACTCAGTTCCCAAGGGCGCGAGAAACCGAGCCTGGAACGTTTGCGTTTCCTGTTGCTGAAATGCCGATTGCTGTGGTTCTCGCCGTTGCGTTCCCGCAGGGCATCGCCCTTATAAAAGATCTAATTAATCGGGACGACCAAAATGGCCGTTAAATATTCGAATTCTTCCTCGCCCAAAATCATTCGAACCCAGGAGCAGTACGAAGCCTATCTTGACGAGATTATGAACTTGATGGCTCAGGGTTCATCATTGAATGCTGAGGGCAATGATCGATTAGAGTTGCTATCGGTAATTGTTGAAGCTTATGAAAATAGCCGTTACCCGGTAGAGCCGCCAGACCCTATCGATGCGATTATTTTTAGGATGCGGGAAAAAGGGCTGAAAAAAGTTGATCTCATTCCCTTCTTCGGGACGAGCAGCCGCGTTTCCGAAGTTCTATCACGAAAGCGCCCCTTGACCGTGCAGATGATCAAGGAAATATCGCTTGGGCTGGGCATATCAGCCGATACGTTACTAGGTTTGGGGAAAGAAGTGGCTGAAAAAGGCGCGGACCAAATCGATTGGTCCATGTTTCCCTACAAGGAAATGAATCGCCGAGGGTGGCTGCAAAGTGTTACATCAAAAGCATCGGCAGCCATTGAGGATGTTGTTCGTGGCTTTATTTCAGATGCCGGTCTTCAATTTGGTGCCGCATCTTTCCGACGCACTATTTCAGGAGAGGCGCAGTCTCCTGCGACTCGCTACTCGCTTTATGCTTGGCTTGCCCGAGTTGTTCAACGAGCGCGAAGCCTGAAATCGGGCGTGGGGAAGTATGACCAAAGTGCGCTATCCGCAGGCTTTTTGCGTGAGCTCGCCCAGCTCAGTTGGTCGGAAAAAGGGCCGCTTCTCGCAGTTGAATTTCTCAATAAGCACGGCATTGTGGTTGTCATCGAAGAACACCTCAAAGGAACTCAACTTGATGGTGCCGCGCTCAAAGATGCAGATGGGACCCCGATCGTTGGTTTAACGCTGCGCTATGATCGTATCGATAATTTCTGGTTCACTCTTCTGCATGAAGTTGCACATATCTGGAAGCATGTAGATGAGCATGAGGCGTTTCTTGACGATCTTGATGCCTCTTCTGAAGATCGTCGAGAGTCAGAAGCAAACCGGCTTGCTAGGGAAGCGTTTATCCCAAGGTTAATTTGGAAAAGAAGTGCTGCATATCAATCTCCAAGTCGCGAGACAGTTCTTCAGCTGTCCCATGAGCTGCGCATACACCCCGCCATAATTGCTGGAAGAATTAGAAGGGAGACAGGGAACTATAAAATTCTGAATGATCTAGTTGGTCAGGGTGAGGTTCGGTCGCTGTTTCCTTCTACTTCAGCAGTTGAGGTGTAATTATGCGAGTCACTTATACGCCGTTTTATCACGCGAAAGATGGTGAGTTCTGTGCTTTGAGTAAGGCCGAACCTGCACACAAGGAAGGTCTTCTGCCGCTGTTTGAGATTGGACGTTTCACAGATAAGATGGGCGAGCTCAAGCGTTATCGGGATGAAACGGCACCCAAAGTTTCCTACTTAAATTGGGTTGCAGACTCGGTTCAGACAGTGTTTCCGGCCCGAACGGTTATGGTTGATACGTTCGCTTGGAAAATCAAAGAGCGGCTGGAGACTGGTGAGGTTCCGATTGCCTACGCCATCAATGCTCTCTTGGAACGGGATCAGCCTGTAATTCCCGTTGTTGGCGTTGATCGGTGGGACGATCCTGATTATCAATTTGCTTTGAAATCGCTGAGTTCGGAAGATCTGCCGATCTGGGCTCTGCGTCTTCAAAGTGACGAAATTGAGGACGCTATCGACGAAGATCACTTCCTTGAGTCAATTGACGAAATCTTGCAAGGGCTGGGTCTCTCATCCAGCAACGTTGGACTGCTCTTTGATTTCGGAGATGTGAGCAAAAAGGATTCAGATTTAATTGTGGAGCAATCCGAGCGCATCTTTGCACTGGTTGCGGATTACAATTTTAAGTTCTTCTCGGTAGTCGGGTGTTCAATGCCTGCCTCGGTTACGCAGGCGGCGAAGCTTCCCAACACCCAAGCGGTCTTGCCGCGAAAGGAAATGATCGCCTGGCGGTCGTTGCGCGCTGCTCACTTAGACCTTCCCATCGCTTATGGCGATTATGGGGTCCGTGGTCCGTCAAGCACGGATGCTCCTAACCCCCATATCAATGGCAAGATTCGATATTCTATCCAAGATGCGTTCTTTGTCGCTCGCGGCCAGTCGAAGGTCTATGAAAACGGCGAGCAGATGTATCGGCTCGCTAATATCGTTGCATCTTCGCCCCACTTCCTCGGTCCTCATTTTAGCTGGGGTGATAAGGAGATCCATCGCCGCGCTGTTCGAGAAAAAAAGGTTGGACCCGGTAATGCAAATTCTTGGGTAAAGATCGATAGCAGTCACCACCTGGCGTGGGTCGCAGCTGAAGTGGCAGCTGTTGAGCATGCACTGTCTGCGACGCCGGTTTTGGTCTGAATGCATTGAATGGGCGTTGATTTGTTAAAAGCTCTGGGGGAGAATGGAATCTCCTTTAAAGCTTGGAATAGTAGATGAGCAAACCGACCCTTGATTCAATTGCCTCGGCAAAAGCTAAGCTGGCAGAAGAACTGCGCAAGCTGGAAGAGCAGGAAGCGAAGCTCATTGAAGACGAAGCGTCTGACGCGTTCTTGCAGATTTCGGATCTGCTGAGCCGCTATGGCCAGCACCTCACGTCTAAGCAGAAAGCGGATATCGCCAATCAAGTTGGTGGTTCTACCAATGGGCCGGGTCGTCCGAAGAAGGCCGCTGGCACGCGCAAAGAGGTAGCCCCCAAGTATTGGCTGCCGCACACTCAGGAAACCTGGACTGGTCGGGGCCGGACTCCACGTGCCTTTGCTGCCTGGCAAGGTTCTCCCGCATACAAAGAGTGGAAGGCCAAGCATCCCGATGAAAAATTCCCGAAGTATCCTGGATGAAAATGGGGCCCCGCAATGCGGGGCTTTTTTATGAATACGAAAAGCAAGGTCATTGGAGAAGGAAATGTCTTTGAGTGTTCAACATTCACCAAGATGCGACGGTTGGTTTTGGTCTGGTCGTAAACAAAACTGAGATGAGCTATGTCTTGAAGCGGTTCATGAAGATCCATTTGCTTTAGGCGAGATTTGGGAACTGTCCATAATTCGCGCTTGGCAAGTTCAGTGAGTAAGCCAAGGCTACCCAGACCTGCATGCAGGGCGGGGAGAAATTTTGATCAGTCTCATCGCGCTGTTAGATGATATGATCTGATCGGTCATCACTGTGCAGTTATGCGGAATAGTTGATCAAGCGTGGTTATCTTGGATTACTCACGGAGGGGTTTATGGTGAAGTTGGTTGAAGAGGTCTTTGTGACAGAAGGGCTGCCGAACGAAACGTTTGTCAAACCGCCCAATTACAATGAGATCCTCATCGACGTTCGTCGACCAGGAAAGCCGGTTGTCATCGAAGGGCAATCAGGAACAGGAAAGACGACCACGGTAAGAAAGATCCAGGCGAGCCTTAATGATGGCGAGGCTCCGGTTTATTTATCCGCACGCAGGCCACATGATGTGGAGCGAATTGTAAGAATCGCCGATCATTCGGAGCTTGGCTCATTCATCATTGATGATTTTCATCGTCTTACAGCTGCTTTGAGGGCGACGCTCGCCGACACAGCAAAATTGGCCGCTGAGGAGTGGGATGCTACTAAATATCCTAAGCTAATAATTATTGGCATAAATGAGGTAGGTTCTGCACTCATTCAGTTTGTTCCTGATATTGCCAAACGTATTGGCATTCATCGGGTCAATCCAGCGAATGAAGCGCTGACCGCTGAGTTAGTTAAGAGTGGTTGTGACGCGCTAAACGTAGTCTTCGATGATCCTAAGCTGATTTTTGCCGAGTCTAAGGGAGACTATTGGTTGACCCAACAGCTTTGTCAGACGGCGTGTATGGCGGCTGGCGTGTTGGAAGAGTCTGAAGAATTGAAGGAGGTCGCGATTGACCTCAACCGGATTCGGAGGGTGGTTGTTGAAAAATTGCGGGCAGCCTACTACCCAGCGGTTAAGGAATTCTGTCGCGGTCGTCGCTTCCGACCAAGCAACGATCCCTATTACAAAGTTCTAAGAGTTGTTGCAGAAGCTGGGGAGCCTGTCGCAGATTTGATTGCGCTATCGAACAGTAATGCAGAAGTTCGCGGGAGTATTAATAACATTAAAGATTACAGACTCGGCGCGCTGCTGGAATCTAAAGAACTGGCCGGTCGATACTTTTTCTATGAAAGAGAAACAACGACGTTCGCCATTGAAGATCCGGCTGTTTTCTATTTTTTGAGGCATCTAGACTGGGAGGCGCTTAGAACTGATTGTGGTTTTAGAGGCCGCGACGAAGTTTTTGAATTTGACCTGGCGATATCATTTGCTGGGGAAAATCGTGCCCTGGCCAAGTATCTGGCGGACCAGTTGAAGGAATTAGACGTCCAAGTATTCTATGACGAAAACTTCGAGTCTAATTATCTGGGCAAGACGTGGTCTAAGGAGTTCACGAGAATTTTTGGTTCTGCGTCTAGATATGTTGTATGTCTGCTTGATGAGTCGCATCAGCAAAAAATATGGCCGACCTTTGAGCGTGAGGTATTTGGTCCTCGTGTTCAAAAAGGCGAGGTAATACCCGTGTTTCTAGACGACACTCCGATTACGGGCATACCTAAAGACGTTGTAGGAATTCGATTCATTGACGCACAATTTTCATGGCGCGATGGAAGTCAGGACGCCTGGCGTGATCGGGCAGGAAACGAGATCATTCTCAAGATAATTGACAAGCTGGATTAGATCTCTCTGCCTGACGCTTCCTCCCGTCAAGACGGAGATGAAGGCCAAGCATCCGGATGAAGAGTTCCCAAAATATCCGGGATAAAATAAAAAGGCCCCGCAAGGGGCTTTTTTATTGGTGAAATTCTGATTTGTTGGAGAGAGCTTTGGCAAATTGTCCAGGGATATAGACTGGAATTTCAATCCCTGGGTAGAACTTGGACAACGTCTCAGCGCAAGCTCGAAGCTCAGGCGGGCACAGTCCTCGATCAATATAGCTCAGCAATCCAGGGACCGAGACGCTTTCTGATGGCGCTCCCACGACTGTGTGTCCAGTGAGCGCAGCAATCTGCACCGCACCAACTTTTTCCTTGGTTAAATTGGTGGCGAATGTATGGCGGAACACGTGTGACCCGATGCCCTTCTTGAAGCCATGCTTTTTGATGTATCGGCCAAATTGCTGAACAAGTGTGCCGCCGTAGCCCTTGATGTAGGCCTCGCCATCTTTGACGGTGATGGTGAGTGGGAGGTGTGGGAACAGCCGGTCTTGTCCAGTGGCTCGAACTTCATTGACATAGGCCAAGAAGTTGGCATCTAGCAACGGCTTCGCAATCGGAATGGCGCGAATGGAAGAGGGGTTTTTAAGATGTTGCCCCTTCGCCGTAACTTGGATGCAGATGCATGTGACCCCATCAACAGTGTGAATATCAGTCGTTCGAAGCTGTGCGATTTCGCTAATCCGTGCTCCCGTGTAAAGCGCCAGGAGAGGGCCCCACCACCTGTGAGGCTTGTCTTTGGTCCACTCCGAATAAGCTTCCGGGTCGAAGATTTTTTCAAGTTCGCCCGTGGTGAAGGGGCGGCGGTTCTTCGCTGCTGTCGATGTGTCGATTTCCTTCGCAATCCCTGATGCGGGCGATCTGAAAGATTTGTCCGCATCCTGTTGCGTATTGAAGAAAGCGTTGATGCGTCTGATATGATTATTATAAGTCTCGGCATTGATAGGACGGGGCGTGCTTCTTCTTCCTATGTCCAGGATCTCGGCAAAGCTTAGGTCTTTCATGGATGGTTTTCGTCTTGCATTGTTCGGCCAAAACTTGAAGCTGTCCAACGTCCTTCGGATATCATCGCCTGTGATTGATGCCAATGGCTTGTTTCCGATGGCGGCAAGCATAATTCCGAGTGTTTGCCTGTTGAGTTGGATGTAGGTCAGGCCCAGATTGCGGCGTATTAAATCTGATATGTAGCGTTCAATGACGTCATCCAGAAGATCTACGGTGCTTTGTGTGGGAGAAGCGCTGGCGTCGGACTTCTTGGCGCGTGACTTGCGCTTCAATAGGCGAAGAATTTTATCGCAGCATTGCGCTGCGTTCTCGCCTTCTACGATGATCTCTCCCACAACGCCATTTTCAACGGGGAGGTTTCTTATTATGCAGCGATGGACAGACGGTTCGGATTTTTGATCAGGCATGATGGTTCCTTCGCGTCCGAACCTAACGTGAAGGCAACGTCTGTCAATAGCTGTTGTAATTAATTAAAATTTCAGCGCGCTTTATTTTGTTGCACTCACATTGAAAGTCATTGCGGGACAGGGCATGACCAACAGTGTTATGTAAAAGGGCTAATTTTGTTGCGTTAGTCTCAGGACTTGAAAATTTTGCTGTTAAGGAGGACGCTCAGCTCCCCCTGACTGATATAGCCGTTCACGAAGAGCCGCATGAGCGCCTTCGCACGCGTCGGTAGGCGCATTTTATTTTCACGCAAGATATTCAGCGATACCTCGCAGATCCGGGCGCGACAGTCTCGTTCCGAATCGGTGATCCGGGGTATGACTGGCGTAATTAATCCATCTGATAGTTTTTTGCCCATGCGAGGATTTATATCCCGGAATCGTCTATAGTCAAGTCGATTCCTTTAGGGCTATTGGAATCATCGACAAATCGCGCGGCTGTCTCTGATTCGCTAATGGCTACGGGTCTTTTGAAAGGGGATAGCGATCAAACTGGTGGCAATTAGAAATCGTAGGATGTGTCATATCTCTCGATTAGGAGGACCAACACATGAGCAATTCGCTGCCCCTCTACCAGTTCATGGAGGCCGCCCAAGACTGCGCAGAAGCCGCTCGGGAGAGCAACGCTCTTGCGTTGAGCCGCTGTGCAGAGCTGGACTCATTTATCGCTCGCGCAACGTCTGATCGTTTGAACAGTCCAGTTCCTAGTGTCCTTAGACTAAGCGCAAGGGGCATGTTCTGCGCAGCAGTGAACGTGGCACTGACAGGCTATCACGCTGCTATTTTCCCGTTGCTTCGAGCAAGCTTAGAGGCGGTTTGTTATGCCCAAGAGATAGCGATCAACCCGGAACTTCGAGACGTATGGGTTCTTAGGGATCGTAGTGAGCAGGATCGGAAGAGGTGTCGCGGAGCGTTCACTGGCGCTGTGAATAATACATGTAAGCGCTTTTCTGAGTTTCTACCCGATAACGCTGGTATGGTTATGAAAGCCTACAACCTTATGATTGATTCGGGTGCGCATCCAAATCCACGATCAATTTTTCCCTCACTCAGGGTCAGAGAGACGGACACGCACCACGAGGTTGCGATTGGCTTCGTTGTGCCTAGCCAAGTGGAATTTGCGCTCTTCTGCTGCTACGAGTTTGGACTCGTTACCTCCTGGCTAATCGGGGAGTTCAATCTAAACAGGCAAGACTTTTGGAAGGAGGCGACGCTGCTCAATGCAATCAAGAATGACTGGGAACGGGAGCTTTGGGGATCGTAATGGACCGGCCAGACTTCCGTAGACATTCATGAGCCGCTTTGCGCGTAGCGCCGCTCAAACTCTACAGGGGCTAGGTTGCCAGCGAAACCATGCCGGCGAATTGGGTTGTA
>Ga0308162_1002853_pt1 | contig 10461 bp, 10 predicted proteins | sample PhySR2_FD_201370 | JGI IMG/M metagenome (GOLD analysis project Ga0308162, IMG submission 201370) | Phyllosphere microbial communities from UC Gill Tract Community Farm, Albany, California, United States - DLSLS.R2 | ecosystem: Host-associated > Plants > Phyllosphere > Unclassified | place: USA... | reverse complement strand
CCAGGGCTCTTTAGGAAACGATTCAACGTAGCTTTTATGGCTCATCGCACCCAGCGTACTGAACAGCTCTTTGGCCACGAGTGGATGAGCGTTGATGCTCAGCACAGGTACCTCAGGATTCTTCGTATTAATGCGCAGCGTATTGCCTTCCAGCTCGCGCTCAGTCCAGTCATCCATAGTGAGACCGATTACATCAACGAGACCTTTTTTCACCAGATGGATGTACAGAATATTGCCGGATTTTATATCGACACCCAAATACTGACCACGACCTGCATCCATCACCTGATGCTGCCTGATCGGGCTGAAACGCTCGTTACTCGTGAGCAACTTAACCATTTTTTCAAGCTGGCGGCGGCGGGACACTTTCCCATAGCGACGAAAAGCTAAGGGAACGATAAGAGCAATCCAGACTAAAATAAAAAAGCCAGCCATGGCGGGATCATCATGACCGCCCGGTTGTTTACCTAAATAGATCATCAGGCTCGCTACCGTGAAAAAAAACAGACACGGTAGTGCCATAAAATAATAGATAAACCTCACAATAACCCAAAAACTTTCAGCTTTAGAATCATGTCTTTGCACTGATTTCATGGCAGCCTCCTGCGGCAATTCCTCTGATTAAATTATACGCACAGCTGTAAATAAAGCCAGGTGTAATTACTTAATCCCATCTTCTTTTGGTGAACCGCTATTAGGTGATTTTTGCAGGCCTGGAACTCTACGAGCGCCGCCACCTGCAGCCGCAAACATCCCCTTAACGTCATCAACCAGTCCGCCCATAATTCCTGCCATACCTGCACCGCCCAGGAAGGTAATCACATAATCCGCAAGCGTGGCCTGAAGGCCAAATACGCGCGTAACACCGAAAGTCGCTATACGTGCGTAAATTAGCAACCAGCCAATCATTTTCACTAATCCCATAATTGAATCAGCATTAGCATTTGCTAATCCAGTTCCGAACAGCAGGTTCAGGAGTGTTCCTCCTGCCATCGCCGCTACAGATGCAAAGAAGAACCCGAGTACCATTAGTGAGGGACGCAGCATCATGTCGATAAGAAAGATATAACCATATGCGCTGCGGCTTCCCTTATCTTCCTCGGCCCCTAAATGTGTAGCCGACCACATCGGCCCTGCAGCACAACCCACCATGACGCTGACAATCCAGTTAAAGACTCCGACCATCCAGTAAAGGAAAGGTACCGCAGGCAGGAAGACTGCAAGGGAAAACCCTACTGCAAAAAGAAGTAACATGACGAAGTAAAAAGGTGTCGAGAGTTCCGTCAGAACATCTTTAACAACAGCTCCCGGATTAACGAATAGTAACCCTCCAATTTTGCCTAACACTGAATTATCAGCAGTAGATGCCGCCGCAAGTGTCAATGTATAAGCAGCTAAGGCTGTCTCAGTGGCGCCCAGGGTAAAGTCACCGATAATTTGCATCTTGATTAGAGGATTAACCTGATGTGAGAAATCCGCATCAGTCCCAAATTCATTTGTAGCTATTGCTGTTGTGATTTTCTGCATCGGACTTTTATAAAAGCTCACGAATACAGCGCTTGAGTCAGTTGCGTTTAGTGCAGCCCCATCATCTTTAGACGTCTGCGTACCCAGCGGAGCCGTATAAGAGCTGTTCTGCAACTGTGACCGATAGGCCGTAAACACCTGATGATATAGGTCACCGGTTCCAGTCTCTCCTTGCAGACTCGCTCCAGAAGTTACCGGAGCTGCATTGGCCACTTCGTTCGTTTTGCTATTGGCCGTCGCAAACGTATTGTACCAGGCACCCAGCGAAATCCAGCCGTAGGTTTTGAGCTGCGTTGTCAGCTGACTCTGCAACGAGTCCTTGTAGTTCAGCTGGTTCAGCGCATTATTCACCGTAGTCTCATACGCAGCCGCTGCGTTCTGAATGCTTGTTTCAGGGTCAGCCAGCGTTCCGCTATCCTGGTCACGCCGGCTTAAATAACTGGTGACATAAGCTTGTGCGGCTGCATCGAGCGTGGACTGCATGGTATCCAGTGCCCCACGCGACGCCGTAGTGACACTGGCTGTATTTACCGCTGATCCAAACAGGCTATCTATAACGCCGGTCGAAGGCTCCGGGATGCGGGCGCTGCCGCATAGCGCACTGCCGTTGCCAGTGGTGTAGTCGCCGTTCCCGCCCTTAGTCTGCATGAGCGCCGTCCGCGCCTGACCGTCCTGATAGAGCGAGGACAGTTCACTGTTGGTTGCGTACTTGCACAGGTTCATCTCAAACACTGCGCGCGCCGCCGATCGCGTGGAGGGCGCCGTGGGCTGCACGACCAGCGACATGCCGCTGCTTATCAAGTCGGCCGCCTTATCTGTAAACAGATTAGCGCTGCCAATGCCCATGGTCGATGCCGCCCACAACATGACCAGCTGCGACAATGACCAGCCCGAGGCGGTCGGAATGAGTGTAATAAAGCCAGCAAAACTCATCACCGGGTGCAGCATTGAGCGACCGGCGCTGAAAACTTTACCGTCCTGCCCACCTTTAAATAATGTTTTTAGCGTAACGATGAGGAACCATACCAGTGCCACCGCGCACAGCACGCCGTTCAGTAACGCAAACAGCGAGCCAATAAGTGTGGCCTGTCCGGGCTGAAACGGTGTGAGCACCACATCGCCGAAAATCATCACCAGCGCCTGACGGGAAAGGTCACCTGTCTTGCTGGCGGCATCGCTGATGGTCTGGTAGTCCACGCCGTCGGCTAACGCTGGGCAAGACGCGGCGCACAGCAAAGCCGCCGCCTGAATTTTAGTCAAGAGCTTCATGATTTACCTGCGGGTCAGGTGCTGACCGGATAGGAAAGAGTGGATACCGCCTGTGCGGTCATATCAGGGGCGTATCAGCGGCCGCAGGGGAGTGCAGCGACGTCTCGCAGGATAAGGTTCATATAGCGCTTAGATACGCCTGCCGTACTGCTAATCAGGCAGATAACGATGACAACAACAGTCGCCGGAAGCATTAGCGCGCATACTGTCCCAATAAAGCCCAGATAACCCAAGATAACCCAGCCCGTATGGGGTAAGTCTCCTGTAAAAGCAGCCTCCAAAAGGGGCTGTGCCTGCGACCTGCATAAGAAGATGACAAGCACTATACCGCCCACCAGGGCGATGAAGCTCAGTGCGTTTTTAAACATGATATGTGTTCCTGATTATGCCAGCTGATTACCGGCTGAGGGCGGCTTCAGAAAGGGTTATTTCACAAAATGCCACACGTGCTGCGGTACACGATCAAACAATTTACCCGTAGCGAGTTCCGCTTTACGGTGATCATATGCCTGTGTCATCACAAATTCTTCGGCAGCATCTCCGGTGTAACTCAGGTGTTCATAAACCTTTTCGAGCGTGTCCGAATTATGAATACGGCGGAATTTATACAACCATTCAGTTCGGGTCATTAATCACCTCCGTTCGATACGCACCGCAGGGTGCAGATAAACCGACTAACCGCAGCTGGCTCAAACAGCAGCTGCCCTTCAGACCTGACAGGAACAGGCAGCGTAATACCACGCAGCCGCTTACCTCTACAGACTGCCTGCCAGAGAGCCAGCGGCGCGATGTCTGCCTGTTTTGCAAAAGCATCGAGCGTTATTAGCGGTGCCCCAGAGGAAGCGGCGTTGTTATCCGGCTCCCGACCGTGCCATCGCGCTGCAAAATCCATGGCCTCGGTCTGATCGAACATTACGGCTGCGCCGCGCACCTGTATGCGGACAGGCAGCCTCATGCCATCCAGCTCACCTGTCGTGCGTACAGCGTGAAGCAACTCTCCTGACCTTACTCTCAGCAGGTCGGCAAACACATCAAGCTGCATATACATTGCTTTACTCCTTTTTCAAAATCCCGGCAGTTGACCAGGAGACCGTACGAAGGCGACAGCTAATCCTGCAGCAAAGATCAGAAATAACAGCAAATACCGAAACTCCAGTGAACACACAATAAAATAAGCGTATGAGTCCGCATCGGCTTCATTCTGCACAGGAAGCAGCATGCCAACCGCATTCTCAAGCACAGTGATCTCCTGCTCATTTGCGCCAGAAACCCGAAGGCTGTGACGCGCTTTGCGCAACTGGCCGAGAGCCTCAGTAATGTGCTGCTGGGCGGTAAAGACTTCCCGTTCCCGGATGGCGCGCCGCGCACTGTGTAACAGGTTTAAAATAGTTTCCTTTCGCTCATCCAGACGGGCGTTATCCAGCAACGTTATCAACTGGATAAGAACCTGTTCACGCTTTTTACTTCTCATAGATTTTTACTCCCGTAAGCAGGCCGCCGCTCAGCACCTGACGGCACCATCGCGTCTCCTGCAGGTAATCCTGAAAACTGCCTCTTTCTGACGTCGAAACCCGCCGCTCCGTAAGCTGCCACAGGCGATAGCTCACTGCCAGCGCCTGCACGAAGCCGGTGGCGGCGAGCAGCAGGAGCACGATCATCACACAGCTAACACGCAGCCAGCCGGTGCCGCCGATGCTGCTGCCTGCGGCAATCAGCATCATCAGAAAACCCATGACCGGCAGGCCAGTCAGCCACATCAGCCCCCACCAGATCCATCGGCTAACGCGCAGGTTACGTGCAAGACGCACTGGTGTGAGACCGCTGTCTTCAACCGCCTGCGACCAGTCCGCGGGCCGATAACCGCCAGCACCTCTACCGGCAGTAACTTCCCGGATGCGCTGCCACAGTCGCGACACGTTGCGCCCAGCATGACGCGTCACGCTCGATACCTCCCACGCCGGCAGAAAAATATTCAGCGCTATCCAGCCCACACGCTTCGGGGTCACGCGGGCTTTTTTTACATTCTCCTCAGGGTTTCCTGAATCAGACGGTTTCACTGGCGCCTCCTTCTTCAGCCCTGACAGGCTCTGCGAGCGAGAACGTGACGTTATGAAGCGACGCCATTGCCTGCAGCGCGCGCATCAGAAAGCCATACACCGACGTCAGCTCGTCGCTTTCCATGCAGCGGATGTCCGGCGTCAAGAAGATGACCTGTCCCGGGCGCTGTCGCAGCGTACTGAGGCGAAATCCGGGTGCGCCCGTGAACGTTTCTGCCACGTGCGGATGGTGAAAGATGGTCATGCGGTCAGAGATGGCCAGCACCGATTCGCTGGCCCCCTCAAGCGTTAGCAACGTGCGCGCTGACTGCAGTGAAGGATGATACGGATACTGGCGGCTCCATCGTGCAATAGCCCCCCAGAGATCATCAGCCCAGAGCTGGCCAGCCAGTGCACCGAGTCCGGAAGACTGACCGTTAAAATGTCCCGTGTCTCCGGCAAAGGCCATGACGCAGGTCATGAGGCGGCGCGTCAGATCAGTGTGGGTCGCTGGCGGAAACAGCGCGGCAGCCAGCGCTACGGCACCGTCCCCGGCGTGCACGTGTCGCAGCGCACCCAGCGCGTCCCAGACGTCGCCTTCCTGAGTCTGACCGGGTGCCAGCCGCCAGGCCTGCCACACGTTTTTCCGGTGCGGCGCGTGCCAGAAAGCTTCCCATAATGCGCCGCAGGGGTCATTTACCAGCACCGGACCGGCGCCCGCGTCCAGCAGGGAAAAAAGTGCGTCGGCGTCCGGCGCAAAGGTCTCGATCGTTGTCATGTTCTCTCCGGAAGAATTACTGTGCGCTGACGCCGGCGCTCATCTGCGTGGACAGGGCCTGCAGCTGCGGGGCGTACTCATTTTTTGCCGCCAGGGCCAGCTGCTGGCCACTTATGATGTTGGCTTGACGCAGCTCGTTTTTGATGCCGAGCGCCAGCCAGTTGGCCAGACTCTGCTGACGAGCCATTTCGCGTGCCAGGTTGTCGCCGTCCATAGCCTGCAGGTCAGTAACCCACGCGGTATTGGCATAGCGGCGCCCGACCTCGAACGCTTCAAACTCGCGCTCGCTCATGGTGCCGGTCTGTTTGGCCTGCGCGGATGCAGTCTGCTGAAAGTAACTTTCTGCTGACGGTGCCTGCCGCGCCTCGGTGAGTGCGGCCTGAGTGGCGTCCTGCGGCTGACTCGCTGCTACCATGTCGAGCTGCGGCTGCATCGCGGCACTCTGCATCGCCTTGTACTGCGTGAGCAGGCCCTGATACTCCTGACCTGTAGCGGTCTGGATTTCGCCCTTGCCCGGCGTGCGCCCGGCGTCAAGCTTCGCGGAGTTGCTCACATACGCCATTGCCGCGTCCGTCTGCGCCTGGGTAAAGGTTAGTTCCGGTGCTTTTCCCGCTTCGCCTGCGCCGTCATAGAGTGAGCGCGCCTCCGTATCGCCGCCCGGCAGGGCTGAGACACCCGGGCACAGGCCGGTGCCGCCGTAAAGCTTCGCCTCCTCCGCCGTACAGTAGGCGGCATGAATAAGCGCGCTACGGTAGCCGCCCTGCCGGGGTGCAACGGGCAGACTGGCCAGCGTTTCACGCACGGCCCTGCTCGAAACCCCACCGCCACCGGCCAGCCTTGATGCCGACGCCCGGGTTGCCTGACTCACCTGCGCAGCCGTACCGGAGGCCGACTCGCTGCAGATGGCGTCCGGCACCGCGTAGGCCGACCGCGCCTTCTCCAACCGGTCCACCTGGCGGTTAAAGTTGTCCGCCTCGCGCTGTGTACGCGCTGCTTCGGTAATGGCTGTGGTGGTTTTGTCTGAGGACTGCACCACTGCCGTACCGGTTTCCTTCTCAGCCGACAGGATTTCAGCCAGCGTTGCCTGCATAGTCTGCAGCGCCGGCACGACCAGCGTCTCAGTCGGGACGCTGCTCAATTCCTCAGTGGGATAGGCCAGTGCGCAAGGGGAAAGCGCCGCCAGCACGCAGGCGGCAAGCCACCTGCGCCCCGCGGGGCGCCAATGTGTGGATGATTGCATGTCAGAACTCCAGAAGGGTCAGAGGTCGTAGCCCTGTTGATCGATAAGCTCGGTGGCAAGCGCGCGGATAACGCTCTCTCCGCCCGTTTCGCCAGCAGTGCGGCGGCGGTGCTCTATGAATTTTTCAGCACTGCCATTAGGGAAGAAGCGTCCGAGAATGCGGCGGGATGTTTCGGCGCCAACATCTTTCTCAAGTGTGCGGCGCAGCGACATATCTACCGGCGTGGTGCTGTGACCCCACAGCTCCTCCGGGCCTACTGTGTTTTTCATAATGTGGGCAATGGTGCTGCCCCCTTTGATGCGGAAGATACCAAGGAATGGCACGCCGCTGCCGTCGGCTGCGGGACCGCTGCCAATGCGCTCAAAACGGTCCAGCGTCACGTTCGGCACTTTAAAGCGCTCCTGCAGTAGCTTGCGATCTTCCGGGTCAACACCAACCATATAGACGTTGTTCGCAGACTGGCGAAGCGCATCGGGCATGTCTCGGAAGTACTGCGAGGACAGCACGGTACGCACACCAAACTTTCTCTCCTCACGGTTGTCGGTCTCAAGCATAGGGAAGATAAAGGGCACACCTTTGGCGTTATGCAGTTCGTCGTATTGTTTGGTTTTGACCTCTTCATCAAGCTGTTGAACGCGGGCGCGGTGTATCGCATGCCAGCGTTCGTGCAACTCAGGGAAAAGCTCGTCCTGATACTGCGGCAGCACGAAGTCACCGCCAGCAATATGTCCGGCGAACAGATACATCATGCCAGTCTGCAGGTAACCCGCCGGAGACTTGTCGCCAGCGACATACTGAATGTCGACCGTGATGACTCGAGCCTTCGGGCTTATCATGAAGCGCGTGCGTCCGGCAAACATGCGGTACTGCGCGCAGGCGTCACGCAGGCATCGGGCGATATATTCAATTAGCGGCTCGTTGCTGCCGTCGCGCTGAATATTGCCGTACATACTCCTGTAATCTTCGCTGAGCAGCCGGGGTGCCATGTCGGCAAGCTCCGGCACTGCCTGGAACTGTGCACGCTGCGACGCAACCGTGTGGCCGGCGTCCTGCAGCAGGTCACGCACTTCATACCAGGAGGCGTTTTCGCGGTAGTCCGGATGCGCCTCCCATATACCGGCATCACTCAGCGCCGTATCAACCTCCGGCACAAGCCCTGGCTCGTATCGCCGCGGATCCTCACGGCACGCCTTAAATGAATCGCTGACCAGACGACGCAGGATCATTGGCGAATCGCGACCGTTGGGTGGTATGCCGGTTCCGGGGTCAATACAGAGCGCCGACAAGGCGTTCAGCATAAATGTTGACTCGTAACTCAGCGGCGCAGTCAGGCCCAGCTGGATATCAAACAGGTTTCGACAGTGCGTTGCATCGTTGCGCAGGATAATGCTGAGCACCTCATCATGACGCTCCGGCGGTAGCCCTGCATGCAGTATTGACACCATGCCCACGGAGCTGAACCCTTTATCGATGCCGGCATAGAAGGGAAGCTGCTTCTGGGCGGACATTGCGAGAATAATTGACTGACGGTTGATCAGTACCGATTTTCCGCCGCCGGATTCGCCCGCCACGATAGTGGTTTTCTTGGTCTGATTAGACGCTGCGAGTGCCACTGGCATCAGCCTGCCGTCAGGCGAGATAAACATCGCGTTGCCTTCTTCACTCCATGCGGTAGTCGGACGGGTGAGTGGCATCAGGTTCAGCGCCTCGGACAGCGGCGGATACATCAGGCACGGTCCGCTTGCCGCAGATGACGCTGTGAGTGTGGCCACCCATGCCTTTACCGGATCACCAAAGGTCTGGGTCACGCCACAGATCCCCCATGAAGTCAGCGCCTGCTGTAGCAGCGTGAGGTTGCGCGTCACGGTCTCCGGCGAATCTCCCCAGGTTGCAGCGGTGATGGTCATTACGCATACCGGCTCGTGCATCTCGCGCTCGGCCAGCAGAGAAATCGACTGAAAAATCGGCTTCAGCCCCGGCACCCACTCAGTAAAGCTTAAGACTGCCTGTTTACCGCCCAGCCGGCGCATGCCGCCCGGCATCAGGTCCTGACGGATACGGAACGGAACGCTGCGCGGAATAAGCTCGCGAAGCTTTGCAAAACTTTGCGGATTCTGCGGCCCAAGATTCACTGCCACCGTACCGTGCCATACACCGTTAATTTTCAGTAGGTTATTGCGAATCTCGTCGACGTATGTACCCATCACCTGAAAGTTCAGCCAGGGTGCCAGTAGCGCTGTTGCATCTGCCCCCTGGCGCACCCCGCGGGGAATAATGCGGTCATCGGGAAGCAAAGGTTGCCAGGCAGCGCCAGTGCCCGGATCAATCTGCGTGCGCAGCACGCGACCTGCCTCATGGGCATCGATGCGGCGCATTAGCACACCCTTACCACTGTCGCCCAGCGCGCGTTCCACCTGCGAAAGAAAAGCGTCATGACGGATTTTAAGTCCCGCCAGTTCGGTAATCAGCGGGTTCTGCCCGAATGCAGCGGTGGGGCTTGCCTTCATAAGGTCACTAAGACGTGCATTTTCATCACGCAATTCGTGCCCAGCCAGCACGCCGCGCCCGGTATAGCACACAAGCCAGGTGCGTTCGCGGTTCACCCATGGCTTGAGCTTTTGCACCTGTTCGTCGAGCAGATACTGCAGCTTCAGTCCGGTACGCTTCAGAGACTGATACTGTGGCAGCAGCAGCCGCCTGACTTCGTCCGCGCCCCCGGCAGGATCGCACTCGTGCACGATGCTGATACGGTGTCCCATGTAGCGATAGTGCGCGGTCAGCGTCTCGGTCATACGCTGCAGGCGACCCTGCCACGAGTCATCATGCGAGGACGCCAGATTTTCGTCAGATTCACGGTAGCTGCCTGAGATTTCAAACACCGAGAGGTAGTCGCCTTTGTGCGTAACCATGATGTACGGCGCGCTCAGCTCCGGGTGGCGGATGCGGTCGTCTTCGGTCAGGCGCACCACAGTTTCGAGGTCACCGTAATCAGGCAGATCGCGCGACACGGCAAAGCGCGTTGCAGCGGTGATGATTTCTTCAGTCCAGCGGATGAGGCGGTTTGGCATACAGGTCGCTCCGGGTATAGGTATTCCAGGCCGGGGTATGCACGGCGCTTTCAGCGGTGCGCCCCATCGGCAGCAGCAGGGTAATGTCGCTGAATACGTCAGCGGGCAATATAAGCACGCAGCCTTCAAGCCGCTGCTGCATGAGTTTCCGCTTCAGAGGGGGCAGCCGCGCAAAGGCTGCGGCAAACTCCGGCGCGCGGGATGTACCCCACTCGGCCTCGACCTCACGCGCATGGCGGGCGAGCCAATTCCAGACTCTGCGTGACTCTTTGCGCACCGCTTTAATTTCGCTGTGCAGCCCGATAAGCGCACGGCGCTGCAGGTTAATGAGGTCGGCCGGCTGCGCGTCGGGCACCCACTCGTCGCTCACGTCGTTAGCGATTGAACGGCCGGACCGGTCCTTAAAGCCGACGAGATACGGGGGATCGGTCAGAATGAAGTCGATGCTGTTATCCGGAAAGCCGGCCATGATCTGTACGCTGTCGCCACGCATGAATCGGGACATAGTTATGCTCCTCAGTGTCAGGGGGCACCCCTGTGGT
>Ga0308162_1002841_pt1 | contig 10510 bp, 8 predicted proteins | sample PhySR2_FD_201370 | JGI IMG/M metagenome (GOLD analysis project Ga0308162, IMG submission 201370) | Phyllosphere microbial communities from UC Gill Tract Community Farm, Albany, California, United States - DLSLS.R2 | ecosystem: Host-associated > Plants > Phyllosphere > Unclassified | place: USA... | reverse complement strand
TTACAGGCACTACTGATATGAAAAATATCTTACTGCTTCTCTTCATATGTTCTTTCTCTGCAATGGCGGGCCACTCTGACCCGATTGAACGTGCTGTAAAATTTAACAGCTGGTACGTTAATCAAATTAACAAAGATGCATTTCCCATTACTGATGGAAACGAAATAGATAAATATGTCACAGCATCAACAATGAAAAAACTCCGACACGCGCAGGATCCTCACTATGCAGACGAAGAGTTTTACGAGGCCGATATATTTTTAAAAGCGCAATACGTTGGCGATGACTGGCCGCAGAATGTAACTGCCATAGCCGGGGATACCGATCCAGTCTGTGTCAACGTATACATTGCATTCGGTAAAAAACAGGACCACGTAGTCATAGACTGCATGGTTAAAGAAAACAACTTATGGAAGGTGCAGTCGGTTTCTGCTGTTGAATTTTCAAGAAACCTGACTATACCGAACTGAGCCAAACAACGTACTGACAATGATATTGAATCGGTGCGCTCTTCTTGCCGGGTGGCGCTGCGCTTACCCGGCCTACACAACCCGTAGGCCCGTGCAAGCGAAGCGCCGCCGGGCAAACCGGCTCCATTTCATTGATTTTTCACCCCGAAAAAGGTACGTTTTCGCCTTAATTCCAGCGTGGACATACCAGCATTATGCCGATTATTCAGTCTGTTGAACGTGCGTTGCAGATCCTCGACCTGTTCAACGAGCAGGCCACCGAGCTTAAGATCACCGACATCAGCAAACTGATGGGGCTGAGCAAGAGTACCCTCCACTCGCTGCTGAAAACCCTGCAGCTTCACGGCTATATCGATCAGAACCCGGAGAACGGCAAGTATCGCCTCGGCATGAAGCTGGTCGAGCGCGGTCATTTCGTCGTGGGCTCCATCGATATTCGGCAGAAGGCGAAGGGCTGGCTGACGGAGCTGTCCCAGCGGACCGGGCAGACTACCCATCTGGGGATCCTGGACGGGCGTGAAGGGGTCTATATCGAGAAGATTGAAGGCAAGCTGGCCGCCATCGCCTATTCGCGCATCGGCCGCCGCCTGCCGGTTCACGCCACCGCCATCGGCAAGGTGTTGATTGCCTGGCTGGGCGAACCCGAGCTGAACGCCCTGCTGGAAGGCTATCAGTACACCACCTTTACGCCCACTACCCTCGCCTCTCGCGAAGCCTTAATAAGCGCCCTGGCGCAGACCCGCGAACAAGGCTACGCCCTGGACAGCGAAGAGAACGAGCAGGGCGTGCGCTGCGTGGCGGTGCCGGTGTGGAACCACGAGTCCCGCATCATTGCCGCCCTGAGCCTGTCGACGCTGACCTCGCGCGTGGACGATGCAGAGCTGGCTAACTTCCGCGAGCAGCTTCAGCAGGCCGGGCTCCAGCTCTCACGCGCGCTGGGCTACCCGGCCTGAGCCGTTAGACCGGCTCGTAGGTGAAGTAGTCGAAGTCCGCGTGGCAGCCGTCGCCGCTGATGTCCTCGCAGTGCAGCCCCACAAACGCGCCGGTGAAGAAGCCGCGCCCGCCGATGTAGTCGTCCGACAGCTTCCACGCCTCATAGGTTACCGGCACGGCGTGCCACGTCTCGCCGTCGAACGAGTAGCTGTAGCGGTAGACCAGCGTATCCACATCTACCCGCAGCCAGACGCTCTCCGCACTCTCCGGCACCGGAATGGGCTGCTCGTGCAGCGGCCACGACGGCACGTTGTGGTCGAGCTGGATAACCTTAATCGTTCTCCCCTGCCCCTCCTCGTAGTCCACAAAGCAGTAGCTCCAGTTTTTGCTGTTGTAGTAGCAGGTCAGCCCCGCGCTCTGCTGGAAGTGGACCGGCGAGAACTGCATCCGCGTTTCTGAACGAAAAGCGAAGTGCTGCCAGCGGCGCGCCACGGTCGACTGGGTAAAAGTCGAGTTGAGCGAGTCGTTGCCGTAGAGCCGTAAATAGCCGGGCCGCGCGGTGAGCGAGCCGAGGGTGTCGTCGAACGGGATGCGCAGGGTCTGCAGTTCCGGGTCAAGCGTGCTGCCGTCGAAGTCCTCCCGCCAGTTGCCCTGAATGGATGCAGGCTGTTCCGCCACCTGCGGGCCTTTCACGGTCAGCTGCGCGTGCTTGCCGCCTTCCACGTACGGCCAGCCGTCGCGCCACTCAATGCGGGCGATGCCGGTCTCGCGGCCCAGCGGGCAGTAGCCGCGTCCGCCGGAGGCCAGCAGCGGCACGCCGGGCAGGCGCAGCGGGCGGCTGGTGAGGTAGGCCATGTACCACTCTCCGGTGTGGGTCTGCAGCAGCGAGCCGTGCCCGCTCTTCTGCAGCGGGTTCTCCGGCAGGTGCCAGCTGGTCATCATCGTCACGTCCGGGTGCAGTTCGTACGGCCCGTGGATATTTTTGGAACGCAGCACCACGACGGCGTGCTCGTAGCTGGTACCGCCCTCGGCGACCATCAGGTAGTACCATCCCGCGTGGCGATACAGGTGCGCCCCTTCGGTGTAGCAGAGCGGCGTGCCGGTAAACAGGGTTTTGCGCTCCGGCGCGAGGGTGCCGGTCTGCGGGTCAAATTCCTGCATCACAATGGTGTTGTGCGGGTTACTGTGATGGCGCGGCCCCCACGGGCGATAGATATAGTATTTGCGGCCATCGTCGTCGTGGAACAGGGACGGGTCAAACCCGCCGTTGCCCATCGGGATCGGCTCGCTCCACGGCCCCTCGATGGAGGGCGCAGTGACGAGGTAGTTGCGGCCGTTTTTCCACGGCGAATCGACAATCTTCACGTCGGTGTAGAGCAGCCAGAATTTGCCGTCGGCGTAGCTCAGGCACGGCGCCCAGATGCCGCCGGAGTCCGGGTTGCCCTTCATGTCCAGCATCGACACGCGGTCCAGCGGGGTGCTGACCAGCGACCAGTTTTTCAGGTCGCGGGAGTGGTAGATGCGCACGCCCGGGAACCACTCGAAGGTCGAGGTGGCGATGTAGTAGTCCTCGCCCTGGCGGCACAGGGACGGGTCCGGGTTGAAGCCGGTGAGTATCGGGTTAGTGATTTGCATAGTGCCTCCGGTTAATGGGATGCGGCTGTCGCAGCGTCGGGAACGGCCTCGCCCTGCGCCGCGCGGTGCTTGATCAGCTGCTGGCTGATGGCCTCCACGCGGGCGTCGGTGAGCTTATAAAACGACAGCATGATGAACATGCCCGCGTAGAGCACCACCGGCACCACACAGAACAGAATTTTGATGGTGGTCAGCACTTCAACCGGCTGCACGCTGCTGCTGGCGGAGTAGTTGACGTACGCCAGGATCCAGCCCACCACCGCCCCGCCAATCGCCAGGCCAATCTTCAGGCTGAACAGGTAGGTGGAGAACACCAGCCCGTCGAGGCGGCGACCGCTGCGGCTCTCCTCGTAATCCACCACGTCAGAGGCCATCAGCCACTGCAGCGGCGTGGTGGTGTTAAAGACGAACAGGAACAGGATGTTGAGGGCGAAAATCAGCGCGATGTGCTCCGCCGGGGTGACGAAAATCAGCAGGCTAATCAGCGAGTAAGCGACGATGATCCACTTGAAGGCGGTAACGCGGTCGAAGCGGCCCAGCAGGCGGGAGGAGCAGAGCGAGCCGAACATGGTGGCGAGGCTGCCGTAGAGTAAGAACTGGGTCGCCATCTCCGGGTGATCCATCACGTATTTCACGAAGTAGAGCGTAGCCCCGCCGCGCACCACGTTAGAGCAGGTCGCCATCATCTTGAACGCGCACATGATGCGCCACTGGGTGTTGCCCAGCAGCAGCTTAAGATCTTTCGCCACCGACGAGCCCGGCTGTACCTCAAAGGTGTAGCGCTCTTTGGTGGTGAAGAAGCAGACGTAGAGCAGCACCACGCCGCTCAGGCCGAGTACGCACATGGCACCGAAATAGCCCACCTGCTCGTTCCCTTTGCCGATGATGCTCACCAGCGGCAGCGCGATGCCGCTGATGGCGAGCGAGCCCGCCGCCGCCAGGAAGAAGCGCCAGGACTGCAGGGCGTGACGCTCTTTCGGATCGGCGGTAATGACGCCCGGCATGGCGCAGTACGGCACGTTAACGAAGGTATAAACCAGGGTCAGGAGAATGTAGGTCACGCAGGCGTAGATGATTTTGCCCTGCGCGGAGAAGTCCGGCGTGTAGAAGGTCAGCACGCAGACGATGCCGAACGGGATGGCACCCCACAGCAGAAACGGGCGGAACTGGCCGTGCCGCGTGCGGGTGCGGTCTACCAGCAGCCCCATCAGCGGGTCGGTGACGGCGTCGAGCACGCGGGAGACCAAAAACAGCGTGCCCATAATCCCCGCCGACAGGCCGAAGACGTCGGTGTAGAAATAGGCCAGCAGGAACATGGTGGCCTGCCAGACGAAGCCGCAGGCGGTGTCACCCAGCCCGTAGCCAATTTTATCTTTCATGGTTAATTGCGTCATCAGAATTACACCCTTATGTAGTGTGCTGAATTACAACATCGTGTTAATGGAGTGTAATGAGCTGTTCAATTAACCAGCAATGGTCATATCTTATTTCTGAATTACGTTATTTTGCTTTTGTGACGCCACCGATATATCTCAAGCCATTGTTTATATTATTAAATAACAAAAACGACAAAGCCGTCCGCGGAATATTTCCCGCAGACGGTTTTACCTCTGAAAATAATTAAATGCCGAGCGCTTTTTTACCGGCGTTAATTACCTCGATAATTTTATCGGTGTCATAAATACAGCCTTTCCAGGTGCCGCCGCTCACCGACTGCAGCGCCGCCCACAGCCGGGTATCGTCCGGCAAAAAGTCGTGGGCGTGCAGGTCCGGATGCGTCTGCCGCCGTGCCAGCTCGCGCGCCCCCTCTTCCGGCGTCAGCGGGTTGTCCGCCGTGCCGATGAAGTTCACGCTACCCGTGAGGGTCAGGCGGTCCACGGCAATCTCGATGATGTCGTTATCGCGCAGCTTACCAATCGGCCCGCCCGCCAGCGCCTCCGGCGACACGTGGCCGAAGCAGGCGCCCGTCGACACGCCCGAAAAGCGCGCATCGGTGATTAACGATACCGTTTTGCCCCACGAGATGTGTTTGAGCGCGGAGGTGAGCTGGTAGGTCTCTTCCATGCCGGTGCCGGACGGCCCGCCGCCGATCACCACCATGATATCGCCCTGCTTAATCTCTTCCCGCTTGATGGCCTTAATCGCCTGCGCTTCCGAGACAAACACCCGCACCCGGCCAGTGTGGCGGTAAACGCCATCTTCGCCCACCACCGACGGGTCGATCGCCGTGGCCTTGATCACCGCCCCTTCCGGCGCGATGTTGCCCGTCGGGAAGCAGACCGTCGAGGTCAGCCCTTTCGCTTTTGCCTTCTCCGGCGGCAGGATCACGTCATCCGGATCCACGCCGTCCTGCTCGCGCAGGCACTGACGGAAGCGCGCCCGGCGCTCGGACGCCTGCCACCAGTCGAGGTTCTCGCCGACCGTCTGGCCAGTAACGGTCATCGCATCAAGATGCAGCAGGCCGAGATCGCGCAGGTGAAGCATCACCTCCGGCACACCGCCCGCGAGGAAGGCGCGCACGGTCGGATGATAGTCCGGGCCGTTGGGCAGCACGCTCACCAGGCGCGGCACCCTGCGGTTAACCCGCGTCCAGTGTTCAACATCCGGAATAGTGCAGCCCGCCGCGTGGGCGATGGCCGGAATGTGCAGCAGTAAATTGGTGGAGCCGCCGAACGCCGCGTGGATCACCATCGCGTTTTCGATGGCTTTATCGGTGAGGATATCGCGCGTGGTGATGCCGCGGTTATCCAGCTCGCTCACCGCCCGCGCCGACTGGCGGGCGATCTCCAGCCACACCGCCTGTCCGGACGGCGCCAGCGCGGAGTGCGGCAGCGCCAGGCCCAGCGCTTCCGCGACCACCTGCGAGGTACCCGCCGTGCCGAGGAACTGACACCCACCGCCCGGCGACGCGCAGGCGCGACAGCCCAGCTCGGCGGCCTCCTGCAGGGAGAGTTCGTGGTTGGCGAAGCGCGCGCCGATGGTCTGGACCTTGCCCGCGTCTTCCCCCACGGTCGGTGGCAGCGTCGCCCCGCCCGGCACCAGAATGGTCGGCAGGTCGTGCATGGAAGCCAGGGCAATCATGGTGGCGGGCAGCCCTTTATCGCAGGTTGCCACGCCGATCACCGCCCGCCGCGTCGGCAGGGAACGGATCAGGCGGCGAAACACGATCGCCGCGTCGTTGCGGTACGGCAGGGAATCAAACATGCCGTGCGTGCCCTGAGAACGGCCGTCGCACGGATCGCTGACGAAGGCCGCGAACGGGATCCCGCCGTTGCGGGTGATCTCCTTCGCCGCCGCCTGCATCTGCATGCCGATCTCCCAGTGCCCGGTGTGGTAGCCCAGCGCGACGGGGCGTCCGTCTCCGGCGCGGATGCCGCCCTGAGTACCGATAATCAGCACCTCTTTGCCGGTGAGCTTGTTGGCGTCCCATCCCATCCCGGCGTTCTGCGTCATGCCGAACAGGTTGCCGCTGGGAGATTCCATCAGCATCTGCGGGGTCAGCGGCAGCGCGCCCTGCGGCCCCGCCGCGTGGGTGATCACCGCATAAAACGCGTCATCCTGTGGGGTGAAAATTTTCTCAATGGTCATCGTTATCGTCCGGCTCAGCAAAGCTTGAGCTGTTGCAGCAGGGTTTTCAGCTGCGCCTTGCGCGGCGCGTCCAGCGGCGAGGCTGGCGGCAGAACGTGCGTAGAAATCGGGCGGCCGCAGAGCACTATCGCCTCTTTAATGACGTTCACAAACGGCGTATCCAGCTGATACATCTGCGGTATTTGCAGTAAGGTCTGATGATACTCAGCCGCTTTCGCCACGTCTTTATCCCGCCAGGCTTTCAGAAGATTCACCGACACCTGCGGGGCAAAGTTGACGCTGGCCGAGATCGCCCCGTCGCCGCCGAGCAGCAGGGTATTAAACAGATGATCGTCATAGCCGCACAGCACGGTGAAGTGCGGATGGGCGGCTTTGACGGTGTGGATCATGCTGCGCAGGTGGGCGACGGAGTCGATGGTGTCTTTGATGCCGACGATGTTGCTGCGCGAGTCGGCCAGGGTTTTCACCAGCGCCGGGGTCAGATCCTGCCCGGTCAGCGCCGGGAAGTTGTAGAGCATCACCGGCAGCGTGACGCTGTCGGCCACCTGTTCGAAGTAGCGGATCAGGTTCGCTTCCGACACTTTCCAGTAGTAAGGGTTGATCACCACGATGCCGTCCGCACCCGCCTGCTGCGCGTGCTGGCTCAGCTCAATGGTTTCCCGGGCGTTGGTGCCGCCGGTGCCGATCATCACCGGCACGCGACGATTGACATGATCGATAGCAAAGCGGGCAATGGCTTTACGCTCTTCGGCGCCGAGCTGGGAGAACTCGCCGCCGCTGCCCAGGAAGAACAGGCCGTCAACGCCTGCCTTGATCAGATCGTCGATCAGCGCGGCGGTGCCCGGCTTATCGAGCTGGCCGTCGGCGGTAAAAATGGTGGAGACAGGGGGAATGATTCCCGTGAACAACGCGGACTGCGGCATGAGATCTCCTTGCTGAATCATTTTGTTCTACATTATAGAACAGCGTTCATTAAATTAACAATCATACTATGACGCAGAAAAAGCGCAGGTAAATGGGAAGGGGAGAGGGAGTGCGGGAAATATAAGCTGGATCACATATTGCCCCTCACCCCGGCCCTCTCCCCATAGGGGCGAGGGGGAAAAGATGGCTCGGTGCAGTTCCCTCTCCCCTTTGGGGAGAGGGTTAGGGTGAGGGGTGAGGGGTTACTCTACCAGCATCTTCACCACAACCTTACGCACCTGCGCCGGCGCTCCCGCCGCGCACAGCGGCTTATGCACTTCGCCCGGCCAGAACACCACAAAATCCCCTTCGCTCAGCACCACGGTTTTCTCCTGCTCGCCTTCCGGCAGGAACGCGATGTCTTTGTCCGCCAGCCAGTCGGTGTCCGGCGTGCCGTGCGGCAGGGTGCTGAAAGTCATCCCTTCCTGGCCTTTCATAATTATCTGGATGTCCAGATAGCGCGCGTGGAACTCGGCGCGGCGCTCGGCGAACGGTTGGGTCATGTCTTCCGAGACCAGATAAAACAGGCTGTTGCCGTTGATGTCGTGTTTCCCGAGCGGCGTGGCGTCGGTGACGTGGGCTTTGACGTGCTCAATGGCCTGACGAAGATCGTCAGACAGCCAGGACTGCAGATGGTGGATGTTGCCAATAATCATGTTTTAACCCTCAATATAAAACATTGTTTCATTTTTATCTTTTATACGAGAATCCCTGCTGCCATACCAGCCCTTTTTCGAAGAGGTTTGCGCGAGCGCATGTTTATCGGGAATGGTGTTAAATTGCTGTTAACCCTGCCCAGGCATTTATGCAGGGGTTATGCATAACCTCGATCCGTGCTTATCGCACGGCTGTTCTAACCTCTTGATCATGCTCTCTAATTAACAAAACCCGTTGCCGCCTCACACTTTACTGTTTTGATAATTTGCTCTAAAAAACCATAATTATTTATTGATTTTTCTTAAGTCAAAAATAGTTAATTACGTTAATTGCATAGCCATTCTTATGCATAAGATTTATCATTTAAAATCAGCCACATAACAACATATTTCAAAAGATTAAAATCTACAAAATAATAACAACCTCAAATAATGCCACTGGATCCTGCTTAGCTATTCACCCCTCAATAATATGAAATTAATCATTATCTGATGCGAATCATGCAAATGAAAACAAACCCCTTAATATCCGGTTTCGCGTGAGCAATATCACAATACGGATTATTTAACTGCCTAGTATGAATCACGAAATCAATTGAGCTTAGCCGCCATGCAATTAAATACATCACATGGCGCATGCCCTTTTTATTCTGAAAAACAGTTAAAGGAATAATTATGGAAAAGCATTACGTCGGTTCTGAAATTGGTCAATTGCGTAGCGTTATGCTGCACCGCCCAAATTTAAGTCTTAAACGTTTAACCCCGTCAAACTGTCAGGAGCTGCTATTTGACGATGTGCTCTCGGTTGAACGGGCGGGTGAGGAGCATGACATTTTCGCAAACACGCTGCGCGAGCAGGGTGTGGAAGTCCTGCTGTTGACCGACCTTCTGACACAAACCCTTGATATTGCAGAGGCGAAGGCCTGGCTACTGGATACGCAAATCTCCGACTACCGCCTCGGCCCAACCCTTGCCGGCGACGTGCGCGGCTGGCTGGCGGATATGCCGCACCGCGAACTGGCGCGCAGATTAAGCGGCGGATTAACCTACGGTGAAATTCCGGCAGCCATTAAAAATATGGTGGTCGATACCCACACGGCGAATGATTTTATTATGAAGCCGCTGCCGAACCATTTATTTACCCGCGATACCTCGTGCTGGATTTATAACGGCGTGTCCATTAACCCGATGGCGAAACCGGCCCGTCAGCGCGAAACGAATAACCTGCGGGCAATATATCGCTGGCACCCGGCGTTTGCCGACGGCGATTTTATTAAGTATTTCGGCGACGAAAATATTAATTACGACCACTCCACCTTAGAAGGCGGCGACGTATTAGTGATTGGCCGCGGCGCGGTACTGATCGGCATGTCCGAGCGCACGACGCCGCAGGGCGTGGAGTTCCTCGCCAACAGCCTGTTCAAACACCGCCAGGCCGAGCGCGTGATCGCCGTTGAATTGCCAAAACACCGCTCCTGCATGCATCTCGACACCGTCATGACCCACATCGACGTTGACACCTTCTCCGTCTACCCGGAAGTGGTGCGCAAAGACGCCCAGTGCTGGACGCTCACCCCGGACGGACGCGGCGGCCTGCTGCGCACCCAGGAAACCGACCTGCTGCACGCCATCGAGAAGGCGCTCGGCATTAGCCAGGTGCGCCTGATCACCACCGGCGGCGACGCCTTTGAGGCCGAGCGCGAGCAGTGGAACGACGCCAACAACGTGCTGACCATCCGCCCGGGCGTAGTGATCGGCTACGAGCGCAACGTCTGGACCAACGAGAAGTACGACAAAGCGGGCATCACCGTACTGCCCATCCCTGGCGACGAACTCGGACGCGGCCGCGGCGGCGCGCGCTGCATGAGCTGCCCGCTGGAACGCGACGGAATTTAAAGGAGCCATCATGGAACGAAAACCCACTCTGGTTGTGGCGCTTGGCGGCAACGCGCTGCTCAAGCGCGGCGAGCCGCTGGAAGCGGAGATCCAGCGCCAGAACATCGAGCAGGCCGCCCGCACCATCGCCGGGCTGACGGAACAGTGGCGCGTGGTGCTGGTGCACGGCAACGGGCCGCAGGTCGGGCTGCTGGCGCTGCAGAACAGCGCTTATGACAAAGTGACGCCCTACCCGCTGGACGTTCTCGGCGCCGAAAGCCAGGGGATGATCGGCTACATGCTCCAGCAGGCGCTGAAAAACAACCTGCCCCAGCGCGAGGTGAGCGTCCTGCTCACGCAGGTGGAAGTGGACGCCGCCGACCCGGCCTT
>Ga0308162_1002840_pt1 | contig 10513 bp, 8 predicted proteins | sample PhySR2_FD_201370 | JGI IMG/M metagenome (GOLD analysis project Ga0308162, IMG submission 201370) | Phyllosphere microbial communities from UC Gill Tract Community Farm, Albany, California, United States - DLSLS.R2 | ecosystem: Host-associated > Plants > Phyllosphere > Unclassified | place: USA... | reverse complement strand
GGAAAAGGCCTGATAAGGCATAAAATTGGGGGAGGTGCCTATGCTCAATCAAGAACTGGAACTCAGTTTAAACATGGCTTTCGCCAGAGCGCGTGAGCACCGACATGAGTTTATGACCGTCGAGCACCTGCTGCTCGCACTGCTTAGCAACCCATCTGCCCGCGAAGCGCTGGAAGCCTGCTCCGTGGATCTGGTGGCGCTACGTCAGGAACTCGAAGCCTTCATCGAACAAACTACACCGGTGCTGCCAGCCAGTGAAGAAGAGCGCGACACGCAGCCGACGCTCAGCTTCCAGCGCGTGTTGCAGCGCGCGGTTTTCCACGTCCAGTCTTCCGGACGTAGCGAAGTGACTGGCGCCAATGTCCTGGTCGCCATCTTCAGCGAGCAGGAGTCCCAGGCGGCCTACCTGCTGCGTAAACACGAAGTCAGCCGGCTCGACGTGGTCAACTTCATCTCTCACGGAACGCGAAAAGACGAGCCTAACCAGGCATCGGATCCCAGCGGACAGATCAACAGCAATGAAGAGCAAGCAGGCGGGGAGGATCGTATGGAAAACTTCACCACCAACCTTAACCAGCTTGCTCGCGTTGGCGGTATCGACCCGCTGATTGGTCGCGACAAAGAGCTGGAGCGTGCCATCCAGGTGCTGTGCCGCCGCCGTAAGAACAACCCGCTGCTGGTGGGGGAATCTGGCGTGGGTAAAACCGCGATTGCCGAAGGGCTGGCCTGGCGCATTGTGCAGGGCGACGTGCCGGAAGTGATTGCCGACTGCACCATCTACTCGCTGGATATTGGCTCGCTGCTGGCGGGCACCAAATACCGCGGTGATTTCGAAAAACGTTTCAAAGCGCTGTTAAAACAGCTGGAGCAGGACACCAACAGCATCCTGTTTATCGATGAGATCCACACCATCATCGGCGCAGGTGCGGCCTCCGGTGGCCAGGTGGATGCCGCTAACCTGATCAAACCGCTGCTCTCCAGCGGCAAGATCCGCGTGATGGGCTCCACGACGTACCAGGAGTTCAGCAACATCTTTGAGAAGGATCGTGCGCTGGCGCGTCGTTTCCAGAAAATCGACGTGACCGAGCCGTCGGTTGACGAAACGGTGCAGATCATCAATGGCCTGAAAACTAAGTACGAAGCGCACCACGACGTGCGTTACACCGCGAAAGCGGTCCGTGCGGCGGTGGAACTGGCGGTGAAATACATCAACGATCGTCATCTGCCGGATAAAGCGATCGACGTGATTGATGAGGCGGGTGCGCGTGCACGCCTGATGCCAGCCAGCAAGCGTAAGAAAACCGTGAACGTGGCGGATATCGAGTCCGTGGTGGCCCGCATCGCGCGTATTCCTGAGAAGAGCGTTTCTCAGAGCGACCGTGATACGCTGCGCACCCTCGGCAATCGCCTGAAAATGCTGGTCTTTGGTCAGGATAAAGCCATTGAGGCTTTAACCGAAGCGATCAAGATGGCCCGTGCTGGCCTGGGGCATGACCACAAGCCTGTCGGTTCCTTCCTGTTCGCCGGCCCGACCGGGGTGGGTAAAACCGAGGTGACGGTTCAGCTCTCCAAAGCGCTGGGCATTGAGTTGCTGCGCTTTGATATGTCCGAGTATATGGAGCGTCATACCGTCAGCCGTTTGATTGGTGCGCCTCCGGGATACGTGGGCTTTGACCAGGGCGGCCTGCTTACGGACGCGGTTATCAAGCACCCGCACGCGGTACTGCTGCTCGATGAAATCGAGAAAGCGCACCCGGACGTGTTCAACATCCTGTTGCAGGTGATGGACAACGGGACGCTGACCGATAACAACGGGCGCAAGGCCGATTTCCGCAACGTGGTGCTGGTGATGACCACCAACGCCGGGGTGCGGGAAACCGAGCGTAAATCCATCGGCCTGATCCACCAGGATAACAGCACCGATGCGATGGAAGAGATCAAGAAGATCTTCACGCCGGAGTTCCGTAACCGTCTGGACAACATTATCTGGTTCGATCATCTGTCTACCGAGGTGATTCATCAGGTGGTGGACAAGTTCATCGTCGAGTTGCAGGTTCAGCTGGATCAGAAAGGCGTGTCGCTGGAAGTGAGCCAGGAGGCCCGCAACTGGCTGGCTGAGAAAGGCTACGACCGTGCGATGGGCGCCCGTCCGATGGCGCGCGTGATTCAGGACAACCTGAAGAAACCGCTGGCGAACGAGCTGCTGTTTGGCTCGCTGGTGGACGGCGGCCAGGTAACGGTGGGGCTGGATCAGGCGAAGAACGAACTGACGTACGATTTCCAGAGTGCGGCGAAGCACAAGCCGGAAGCGGCTCACTGATTTTCTTTAGTGTAAAAGCCGGGTTTTTAACCCGGCTTTTTTGTGTCCGCTTTTCTCCCTCTCCCTGTGGGAGAGGGTCAGGGTGAGGGCATCAGACCGCAACGAAATTTTGCGAGGCGCTTTCCAGTTTCTTTCGAGGCTTATTGCTGGATAAATTCACAGGCATAAAATGGCGGCGCACCTGCAAAATCAGGTGTCGGGATTGGCGTCCTGAAAGTGTGTGACCAGCAGTATTGCTGTAGGCTTCGTTCGCCCTAAGGAAAAGGGTATAATTCTGCATCTGGCGGGCGAATCGGAAGCTTCTTTTGAAGCGCCAGGTGCACACACTGGTACGCCAATTCCTTTTCGTCCGCCGCCAGCGAATCTGGCGTTTCCTGCGGTGGTAAATTCATGTGTGTGAAGGAATTACCCAATGAATACAGAAATCAATTTCTCCCAGTTCTATAGCGAACTTTCTCTCAATCCCGATCTCCCAACCCTCGTCGAGCGCTGTAATCTGCTCACGGAAATCCTGCTGGACTGTAATTCGCTCCCGCAAACGCAGCCCGTTTGCCGTTGTCTCGGTGCTTATCTGGACGTAGTCAAAACCGAACTCGCAGAATCAATGAGTGATTTCCGGGTGGTTGAATTTGACGACGAGACGGAACGGCTGAAGGAAAAAGAGTGGCTTCTGGAGGATACCGAAACCAAATGCGATTACTGCCGGGCATTAAACCACGTGCTGCTGGTGTCGCATTTTGACCGCGAGATGCTGCCCCATCTGACAGGATTGCTGCATGACATTACACATTCGATGGCGGCAGATGTGGCTGCACCTGAATGTGGAAAGCCTGTAGTTCATATCATTAATTAAGTTTAGTCTCGTGCGTCGGGGAAGGGACTCCGGCGCGGTATGGCGAAACCCTTTTTTCGAGTAGTTCTTTAAGTTATTGATTTTTATTGTGCGAATAAAGGCCGCAGAAAAAAGGGTTTGAGGTAGATATGTTGATTATTTTCTTTTCGAACAATAAGATGGCGAAGATTTCTTCCAGTTCACTGCCGTACAGGCAGCTTAGAAATTGTAGCCCATCCTACGCTTCACCTGGTCGCTGTTCACTGCCGTACAGGCAGCTTAGAAATCAGCCAGCGCGAAGCCAACCGCAGATGATATGTTCACTGCCGTACAGGCAGCTTAGAAAATCCGCTTTGAATGACGGAGTAACCATGGAATGTTCACTGCCGTACAGGCAGCTTAGAAAGTCAGGCGTAGGTCAGATTCTTGATGCCCTTGGTGCACTGCCGTACAGGCAGCTTAGAAATTGCGCATACCTGTTCTTTCTGTGCCCAGTGTGTGCACTGCCGTACAGGCAGCTTAGAAAGGAATGTCCTGCGGACCCTCCAGCTGGTTCATGTGCACTGCCGTACAGGCAGCTTAGAAAAACAGCGACAGCGACTATGCCGTTAGGGCAAAGTGCACTGCCGTACAGGCAGCTTAGAAAATCGGCTTTGCTCATAAGCTTGTTGATGAAGCGTGCACTGCCGTACAGGCAGCTTAGAAAGGTTACCGGGCGGCCGCGCGTCTGAATCATCCGTGCACTGCCGTACAGGCAGCTTAGAAATCATCGAGTGTAAGGCTGTGTGATTTTATTGTGTGCACCACCGCACAACCAACACTAAAGCCGAAACAAAACCCAACCAATCGTTCAAATAATCGACTGTACTAACAAAAAATAAGGCCGGGAATATCCCGGCCTTATTTAATATTCATCTGCCATTACAGGCGAAAACAATTAGCGACTACGGAAGACAATGCGGCCTTTGCTCAGGTCGTACGGGGTCAGTTCAACAGTCACTTTGTCGCCCGTCAAAATGCGGATATAGTTTTTGCGCATTTTACCGGAGATGTGCGCAGTTACCACGTGACCGTTTTCCAGTTCTACGCGAAACATGGTATTAGGCAACGTATCAAGTACGGTACCCTGCATTTCAATATTGTCTTCTTTGGCCATCTAATCCTCTGGGGTATCACTACCAAGTTTTGAACCGGCAAGATAATGCCGAAATTCCTCAATTAAGTAAAGAATTGCGCGTTTAAAACGCAGCAAAACAGTCTCAGCGTATTGCCCAAGCGTCACGGTACAACCGAACGGAAAGCGCATTCGTAAAGGGGAGACGACAGGATAAACGTAAGGACGTTATCTGAAGCGAGGGTCCCAAACGGCGGCGGGGCAACAGGCAGAAGCTACTCTGCGGCGTAATTATAACACCCTCATAAAAAATATGCGGAAAACATTTAGGCATTGGGTATAAAGAGCGTTCTGGGAACCCAAAAATCGCGTGGTAGGGTCTCCTTTCGGCACTGTTCCAGGTGTTCGATATAGTGTCGGCGGGAGATTTCAACGGCGCCGAGCGAGGCGGTGTGCTCATTCAGCACCTGACAATCCATTAACTGTCCTCCACGTCGGGCAAATTCCAGGCTAAAAACCAGCAGCGCGGTTTTCGACGCATTCGTGGCGCGGGAGAACATCGACTCGCCGCAGAACAGCGTACCCTGCGCCACGCCGTACATGCCCCCGACGAGGTCGTCGCCGCTCCACACTTCGATCGAATGCGCGTAACCCAGCTCATGAAGCTGGTGATAGGCGATAATGATATCGCGGGTTATCCAGGTGCCTTCGTGACGATCTTCAGCGCAGCCTTCGATAACCTGGCCGAAGGCGTGATTAAGCGTGACGCGAAAGGGTGATTTTGCATGAAAACGCTTCATGCTGCGGCTCAGGTGAAACTGCCCAGGCCACAGTACGGCTCGCGGGTCAGGAGACCACCATAAGATCGGGTCGCCAGGAGAAAACCACGGAAAGATGCCGCGCTGGTAAGCCATTAAGAGCCGTGCCGGGCTGAGATCGCCGCCCAGAGCCAGCAAGCCGTTAGGTTCACGCAGCGCCCCCTCCGGAGAAGGGAACGCAATATTATGGCGAGAAAGCTGCACCAGGCGCATGACAACAGAACTCCAGTACGCGAGAGAGGACGCTACAAATATAGTCTACAGGCGCTGTTTAAACTGGTAGTAGCGACCTTGTTTTGCCAGCAGCTCTGCGTGACTACCTTGCTCAATTATGTGTCCGTTGTCCATCACAATTATCTGATCGAAATTCACCAGCCCGCGCAGACGGTGCGTGACCATCAGCACGGTTTTACCTTTCATCACATTCGCCAGTAAATCAAGGATTTGGCTCTCTGTCGTGGCATCCAGTCCTTCTGTCGGTTCATCCAGCAGCATCAGCGGCGCATCGTGCAGCAGCGCACGCGCAATGGCCAGACGACGCAGTTCGCCGCCGGAAAGCTGTCGACCCCCTTCACCCAGCCAGCTGTTCAACCCGTCGTCTTCAAGCAGCTTGTGCAGCCCAACCTGCTCCAGCATTGCCCGCAGCGTATCGTCGGAGGCGTCTGGTGCCGCCAGAAGAAGATTATCGCGCAGCGTAGCGCTGAACAGATGCACCCGCTGGGGCACGACGCTGACCGTTTTACGCAAGGCCGCTTCGCTAAAACCAGACAGCGGAACGTCGTTAAACCGAATCTCGCCCTGCTGTGGGTCCCACGCGCGCGTGAGAAGTTGCAGAAGTGTCGATTTCCCACATCCCGTACGGCCAAGGATCGCAATGCGCTGCCCGGCATCAACAGAAAGGGTGATGTCTTCCAGCGCGTTTTGCGCCTGCTTGTCGTAGGCGAAAGTGACATTGCTGAGCGTCAGCGCGACCTGCTCTGGCACAACGGTTTGACCCGCGCTGAACTTCACTTCCGGCTCCTGCTCGGCAATATCCGTAATGCGCAGCGCAGAGGCAATCACCTGGCCGAGATGCTGAAAGGCGCCCGTGACCGGGGCTAAGGCTTCAAAGGCTGCCAGGGCACAGAAAACAAACAGCGCAATCAGCGGGCCAGGCTGCGCGTTACCGCCCACGCCACCGGAGGCCATCCAGAGCATGGCGATAACGGCAATCCCACCAATTAACATCATCAGCGCCTGGGAGAACGCGGTCAGTTCAGACTGGCGACGCTGGGCTTCATGCCAGTTCAGCTCCGTATTTTCCATGCGGGCGCGGTAGCGCTTGCTGGCACCAAAAAGGGTGAGCTCGGCCTGTCCCTGCAACCAGGCGGTGAGCTGCTGGCGATATTCTCCACGCAGGCGCGTCAGGTTTTCCCCGGTGGTTTTACCTGCACGATAAAACAGGGGCGGCAGAATAATCAGCGTCATCAGCATGATGCCGCCGAGCGTCAGTGCGATGGGAACATCCAGGAAACTCAACCCCAGCGTGACCACGACAATCACTACAAACGCGCCCACCATAGGTGAAATGACGCGCAGATAGAGGTGATCCAGCGTATCCACATCTGCGACCACGCGGTTGAGTAATTCGCCCTGTCGAAAACGTGCCAGCCCGGCAGGGGAGAGGGGCAGCAGTTTGCTGAAGGTGTAAATACGCAGGTGTTGCAGCACGCGGAAGGTCGCGTCGTGGCTGACCAGACGTTCAAAGTAGCGCCCGGCAGTTCGCGTAATCGCCGTGCCGCGCACCCCGGCGGCAGGCAGCATGTAGTTAAAGCTGTACAGTCCGGCAAAGCCTGCGGCCGCAGACGCGGAGAGGAACCAGCCGGAAAGCGTAAGCAGACCGATGCTGGCCAGCAGAGTAACGATCGCCAGCACGATCCCGAGCGTCAGCATCCATTTGTGGCGTTTATACAGTGCAAGATACGGAAGCAGGGCGCGCATCAGATATCCTCCTGACGGTTCGCCAGCAGGGTCGCAAACGGCCCCTGCGCGGCAACAAGCGCGGCGTAATCGCCTTGCTCAACAATGTGTCCGTTTTCCATCACCCAAATCTGATCCCAGTCGGCAATACCTTCCAGCTGGTGGGTCACCATCAGGGTGGTTTGCTGGCGTGAGGCTGCGTTAAGCGCATCCATCACGCGCTGCTCGCTGTGAGCGTCCAGGCTGGCGGCGGGTTCGTCCAGCAGCATTAGCGAAGAGGGATTCAGCAGCGCACGGGCAACCGCGACGCGCTGTGCCTGGCCTACTGACAGCCCGGCAGACTGATCGCCAATGACGGTATCGACACCCTGCGCAAGCAGCGGCAGAAACTCGCTGACCCAGGCGCGGTCGAGGACCGATTGCAGCTCATCTTCACGCGCATCCGGGCGTGCCAGCAGCACATTCTCGCGCAGCGTCGGAGCTGGCAGCTGAGGGTTTTGCCCCACCCAGCTCAGCTGTTTACGCCAGGCATCCGGATCGAGCTCGCGCAGCTCCGTTTTGTTGATACGCAGCGATCCGGTGTACGCCATAAAACCTGACAGCGCATTCAACAATGAGCTTTTACCTGAGCCGCTGGTACCCACCAGCACCACACGTTGCCCGGCAGGCAGGGTAAAGTTCAGCGGACCGGCCAGCACTTTGCCTTCAGGCGACAGAACAGAAAAATCCTGTGCTTCAATGGTCACCGGATCGTTCGTATTCAGCGTTACCTCACCACGCTCCGGATTCGCCAGCGGCGTTTCCATGAAGGTTTTCAGACTGTCGGCAGCACCCACCGCCTGCGCTTTGGCATGGTAAAAGGTGCCGAGATCGCGAAGCGGCTGGAAAAATTCCGGGGCCAGGATCAGCGCCAGGAACCCGGCGGAAAGCGTGACCGCCGTACCGTAGTGGCCAAAGTCCAGCGCGCCGAGGTAGGAGAAGCCAAAGTAAACCGCCACCAGCGCAATCGACAGGGAGGTGAAAAATTCGAGCACGCCAGATGAGAGAAAGGCCATGCGCAACACTTCCATGGTGCGCTGACGAAAATCCTGCGACGCCAGGCGAATGTTTTCGGTTTCCGCTTCACCACGACCGAAGATCCGCAGGGTTTCCATTCCGCGCAGACGGTCCAGGAAATGACCGCTCAACCGACCCAACGCCAGGAAGTTACGACGGTTAGCATCTGCCGCACCCATGCCGACCATCGCCATAAACAGCGGGATGAGCGGGGCGGTGCCTAGCAGGATCAACGCCGCCACCCAGTTAACAGGGAAGATGGCGATAACAATCATCAGGGGCACAAACACCGCCAGCGCCATCTGGGGAAGATAACGCGCGTAGTAATCGTGCATATCGTCGATTTGCTCAAGGATCAGCGTCGCCCAGCTGCCGGCTGGCTTACCCTGGATCCACGCAGGTCCGGCTTCCGAAAGCCGATCGAGTACCTTGCGGCGAATCTCATAGCGGATGTGCTGCCCGGCGTGGAACCCAACCCGCTCGCGCAGCCAGACCACCCACGCACGCAGAACGAAAACCAGCACCAGAACGATAAACGGCAACAGCAGCGCTTCGCGCGGGATGTTCTCCATGATCATATGGTTGAGAATGCGGGCCAGCAGCCATGCCTGGGCAACAATCAACAGACCGCTGATGAATCCCAAAACGCGGGAAATCATAAGCCAGCGGCGGGACAGAACGCTTTGCTGTTTCAGCCAGCGGGTTAACTCTTGTTGACGGGTTTTTTCCATTGCGTACTTTGCAGGTGACGTTATAAGAAATTAGACCTCTGCATGTTACACGCGAGCAAAAATAAAGGCGACCAGTGGCCGCCTTTATTTACGTTTGTTACTGACTTGTAAAGATTATTTGCCTTGTTCAGCCAGCCCGTCCAGGTAGCGTTCTGCGTCCAGCGCGGCCATACAACCGGTGCCCGCAGAGGTGATCGCCTGACGATAAATATGGTCCATCACGTCGCCAGCTGCGAAGACACCCGGAACGCTGGTCTGGGTGGCGTTGCCGTGAATGCCAGACTGCACTTTGATGTAGCCGTTCTCCAGCTCCAGCTGGCCTTCAAAGATAGCCGTGTTCGGGCTGTGACCGATTGCCACAAACAGGCCTGCCACTTCCAGCGTTTCGACGTTATCGGTGTTCTGGGTATCACGGATACGCAGTCCCGCCACGCCCATCTGATCGCCAGTCACTTCTTCCAGCGTACGGTTGGTATGCAGCACAATGTTGCCGCTCGCCACTTTGTCCATCAGGCGTTTAATCAGGATCTTCTCCGCGCGGAAGGTGTCGCGACGGTGAATCAGGTGTACTTCTGAGGCAATATTTGCCAGATACAGCGCTTCTTCCACAGCGGTGTTGCCGCCGCCGATAACCGCAACTTTCTGGTTGCGATAGAAGAAACCGTCGCAGGTCGCGCAGGCTGACACGCCGCGGCCTTTGAACGCTTCTTCAGACGGCAGGCCGAGATAGCGGGCAGAGGCGCCGGTGGCGATGATCAGCGCATCGCAGGTGTATTCGCCGCTGTCACCCGTCAGGCGGAACGGACGGTTCTGCAAATCCACTTTATTGATGTGGTCGAACAGGATTTCGGTTTCGAATTTGGCGGCATGCTCGTGCATGCGCTCCATCAGCAGCGGCCCGGTCAGGTCGTTCGGGTCGCCAGGCCAGTTTTCCACTTCCGTGGTGGTGGTCAGCTGACCGCCTTTTTCCATCCCGGTGATCAGTACCGGTTGCAGGTTAGCGCGTGCAGCATAGACCGCTGCGGTATATCCCGCAGGTCCAGAACCAAGGATTAGCAGCTTACTGTGTTTGGTCGTGCCCATGAGATCCCCATTGTTGTTGGCAGGCAATGGGCTGGATTGTAGGGAATTTGTTGCCGTAAAAAAAGAGCAGGAGAGTTTTGCTTCCGATATATGCAATAGACGCGCCCTATGGGTCAGAGGCGGTCACATCACTTCTGCTACTGAAAACCGCGCGTTTATAAGGCAATAAAATGAGGATTAATACCCCTCCGTAATGAATATCCGGCATGTTGTACTAAAAATCGATGTTTTGCTTTGACAATCCCCTGCGCTTTTGCGAAAACATTCAAGGAAGAAAAAAAGACGCACGAACTGCATGCCGCATAGACATGCACGGAAATGCCATTTTTACCGGGTCAGTGAAATCTACGCATGGTGTGGACAGACGCCATACGTGATGTCTGTGACTGCTTTCGGGCAACGGTCTTCTTACCGCAGAACCCGAATCTACATCGCGTCTAATACATAACCAGGCGATGTGATGAATAACGGGTCCAGGCTCTGAACAGTGATGTGCACAGGGTCCAGGCAGGAGTAGGGAAGGAATACAGAGAGACAATAATAATGGTAGATAGCAAGAAGCGCCCTGGCAAAGATCTCGACCGTATCGATCGTAACATT
>Ga0308162_1002835_pt1 | contig 10534 bp, 10 predicted proteins | sample PhySR2_FD_201370 | JGI IMG/M metagenome (GOLD analysis project Ga0308162, IMG submission 201370) | Phyllosphere microbial communities from UC Gill Tract Community Farm, Albany, California, United States - DLSLS.R2 | ecosystem: Host-associated > Plants > Phyllosphere > Unclassified | place: USA... | reverse complement strand
ACGGGCCTGCCTACAGGCCCGTAATTATTTGTTTACACTCCCGCCAGAATTACCTGTTTCGCGCCGCGAATTAACACGTGCGTTTATTTTTCAAACAGTTCATAATCCGCGCCAAGTTAACTCCGGTCGCGCACTGTTCATCCCGGTTTTTGTGTCTACAGTTGATTAAGTATGCCGTAAGCGTTCCGGTTGCCGCGTTTCTGCTGCATCCCGAATGATGATGATAGTCCTGCGCGCTCACCCACTCTTAGATGGAATATAAACGCTATGTACGACAACCTGAAAAGCTTAGGTATCAGCAACCCTGACGACATCGACCGTTACAGCCTGCGTCAGGAAGCTAACAACGACATTCTTAAAATCTACTTCCGCAAAGACAAAGGTGAATTCTTTGCTAAAAGCGTGAAATTCAAATATCCACGTCAGCGCAAAACCGTTGTCGCCGATCACACCAGCCAGGGTTACAAAGAAGTGCAGGAAATCAGCCCGAACCTGCGTTATGTGATCGATGAGCTGGACCAGATTTGCCAGCGCGACCAGGTTGAAGTGGATCTGAAGCGCAAAATTCTGGCGGATCTGCGCCATCTGGAAAGCGTGGTTTCGAACAAGATCGCTGAAATCGAATCAGACCTTGATCAGCTGACCCGCAACAACCGTTAATTTCGCGCTTTAAATAACAGGCCAGCCGATGCTGGCCTTTTTTTATGGCTGCTGATAAGGCAGCGAAAGCAGCCAGGTATCACGCTGTGCCTGCCTCACCGCCCCACTCTTTTGATCTTTCCAATGCGTCTGCATGATCCACTGTTGATAACGCGGCTGCTGCAGGCTGTTATCGGCCATTGAAAGCAGCGGAATGATGCGCTGGCTCACGCGATCGCGGTTTTTCCACGGCCAGACTTTAGCGGCATCGCTGTACGGCGCCATCATGTCGAGCGCTGCCAGCAACGATCCGCCTGGCTGCTGGCTATGCCATAAATCGCCTAACCCTGCTTTACCGGCTAGCTGCGCCAATGCGCTAAGCGCCTGCAGATTGAAGTAGCTGTAATGGAAGGATCGCGTGCGCGCTAACTCTGCGGGCTGGCTGCCATCGGCACGAATTTGCAGCGCAATTTTATTGCGCGCCAACTCTACCATCGCTGTGACTGTCTCACGATCGCCCAGATACCACGCGATTCCCGCCACCTGCGTGCAATACCAACTGCCATGATTATTCACCGCCGCCGCTTCTTGCAGTGCTAGCGGATTGTGCCGCAGCCAGTGCAGATACTCGCTAAACCACTGCTGCATCGCTTGCTGATCGGCAGGCTGCCAACCGGGCGCATTGCGTAGCAAAGTCAGCGCATCCACCACGCGCGTGGCAAAGTAGCGCCCATCGAGCACGCCATCATGGCGGCCCGCGGATCGGCCCGGAATGCCTTGAGCAAAGTTAAGATTAGGGTGCATACGGCTGGTGGGATTGATAAACCAGTGACGCATCATCGCCAGCGCTTTGTCGGCATAACGTTGATTGCCAGATAAATACCAGGCCAGCGTCAGCGCCTGAAAATCGGCGGTAAAGCGCGCCAGCCGCACGCCATCACTTTGATCATTCTTACTGGCAGGATTCACTTCGCCATCACGACGCTGCCACGGCAGGCCGTCGGCGCTGCTGGCGTCCGGCCACCAATAGGCGCTCAGGCTTAAATAATCCTGCTTCGAGCCGCTCAGCGGCATCATACCTTTATCGGTGACGCTGGGATTGGGGTGTTGTAGCGCGTTATCCGCTTGCTGTTTAAGCTGATGCCAGGCGTCGAGCGTTGGCGGCGCGGCCTGATGATGTGCCAGCTGCTGCTTAACTTTCTGCAGATCGTTTAATGAGAGAAAGGCCGGATCGTTAGCCAAACTTAGCGCGCTATACAGCCACAGCAACGCAATCCACAGGTTTCTCATTAACTTTGCTCATCCAGTTGAAGCGCCACGTACAGCAGCAAGCGATCGTCAAAATTGCCCAGATCGAGCCCGGTAAGCTCGGAAATACGGTTGAGGCGATACTCCAGCGTGTTGCGATGAATGAACAGCGCGCGTGCCGTAGCGCTGGGTTGCACGTTGTGGCTGAACCACGCCACCAGCGTGCGTCGCAGCAAGCCATTGTTATCCATGCTTTTCAGCTTTGCCAGCGGGCGTGCCAGTTCGTTGGCCTGCCAGCCGCCGCGTAAACTGTCGAGCAGCACCGGCAGCACCAGATCCTGATAAAAATAGCTGCGCTGTTCCGGCATGCGCTGTTTGCCCACCATCATGGTGGTACGCGCGGTGCGGTACGAACGTGCGATGCTGCCGGGACCGGTAAAGTAGTTGCCGAGCGCGATGCGCATTCGCACCTGGCCGCTCTCCTTCATGCGTTGCAGCAGTTGATCCACGCGGCGGCGATGATCGTCCTGATCGTAGCGGCCATGCGCATTCAGTGCCGGTTTCAGCACCACCATTTCGGTGAGTGAAACAATCGCAATCAGGTTGTCGCGTTCCGGCGTGGTCAGCAGCGTTTGCAGCTGTTGCAGCTCAGACATGGCGCTATCAACGCCTAGCTGGCCGCTGTCCACTTCCACCACCGCCACCACGCGCGGTTGATTGAGATCGATGCCGAGCCGCTGCGCCCATTCGCTGAGCGCTGGCGATAAGGTTTCGCTGCGCACCAGATTCAGCACCAGCTCTTCTCGCAAGCGGCTATCCTGCGCCAGCATGTGTAACAAACGCGCCTGTTCCAGCATCATTTCGGCGGTCATACACACCAATTCGCCGTAGTGACGCAGCGTTGCCGGTTGGCCGGTCAAACCGATCACGCCGACGATATCGCCATCAATGCGCAGCGGCAAATTGATGCCAGGACGCACGCCGTGCAGATGTTTTGCCACCGCTTCGTCGATGTCTACCACGCGCCCTTGTGACAACACCAAAAGCGCGCCTTCGTGCAATTCGCCAATGCGCTCACGATCGCCACTGCCGATGATGCGACCACGCGCATCCATCACGTTGACATTGCTGTCAATAATTTGCATGGTGCGGGCAACAATATCCTGAGCCAGTCGCGCATCGAGATGATAGGTGGCCATCAAACACTCCGGAGATAAGGACGAACAGACAGAATACGCATCCGTTACGGCGCTGACATTGTGCAACTGCACATAGCCAGCGGGATTATGCGGGATTTGCGGTAAGCGTCACATTCAGTACCGGACATTTGCACAGACACAAAAAAGGCGAGCCAAAGCTCGCCTGTTATCAACAACCTGAAACTTACTGCATCAGCAGATACAGGCTGCTGTCACCGCGCTGCACGTTCAGTGCCAGCACCGAAGGTTTGGTGTCGAGCACTTTACGCAGCTCGCCAAGATTAGCTACGGCTTGCTGGTTGACACCCAGAATCACGTCACCTTTCTTCAAGCCAATTCGCGCCGCTGCGCTGCCAGGCTTGACGCTATCGACGCGCACGCCTTTCTGGCCGTTGGTATCAATATTGCTGAGATCGGCACCTTCAATACCTGTGTAAATGGTGGCGGACTGCACTTTATCCTGCGAGCTCTGCTGCAGTTCAACGGTGACGTTCACCGGTTTGCCTTCGCGCAGCAGGCCCAGCTGCAGCTTGGTACCGACCGGCAGCGAGCCGACTTCGGCACGCAGCGCTGCAAAGCTGGTCAGCGCTTTACCGTTCATCGACACCACCACGTCACCCGCTTTCACGCCGGCTTTCGCCGCAGCAGAGTTCGGCAATACCTGGCTAACAAAGGCGCCGCGCTGCGCATCGACTTTCATCGCTTTCGCCAGCTCTGAGTTCAGCTCGGTGCCCATAATGCCCAGCTCGCCGCGTTTCACCTGACCGTACTCCACCATCTGCGCGGTAAGGTTTTTCACCATTGAACTTGGAATGGCAAAGCCGATACCGATGTTGCCGCCGTCCGGCGCCAGAATCGCGGTGTTAATCCCGATCAGCTCGCCGTTAAGGTTTACCAATGCGCCACCGGAGTTACCACGGTTAATCGCCGCATCGGTCTGGATGAAGTTTTCGTAATTTTCAACGTTCAGGCCGCTGCGGCCCAGCGCCGAAACAATCCCCGAAGTCACCGTTTCGCCAAGGCCGTACGGGTTACCAATCGCCACGGTGTAATCACCGACGCGCAGGTTGTCGGAGTCGGCAATCTTAATTGCGGTGAGGTTTTTCGCATCCTGCAGCTGAATCAGCGCGATATCTGATTGTGGATCTTTACCGATCACTTTGGCGTCGTAACGACGTCCATCGCTGAGCTGCACCTGGATTTTGGTCGCGTTATCCACCACGTGGTTGTTGGTCACCACATAGCCTTTATCCGCGTTAATTACCACGCCGGAACCCAGCGCACGGAACTGCTGTTTCTGCGCGTTAGCACCGCCATCCGCGCCGCCGTCACCACCGCCGTTTTGACACATGGGTGAGCTTTGGAACGGTGAACCGTCCTGGCAGAACGGAGAATTATCACCAAAGAATTGCTGGAACTGCTGCGGCATACGCGGCGTTTTAACCGTCGTCGAGCCTTCCACACTGATACTCACCACGGAAGGCATGACTTTTTCCAGCATGGGTGCCAGGCTTGGCAACTGCTGGCTGGAAGAAGAAGCGGTCTCTGCGGCAAATACACTCACAGGGCTCAGCGTCGCCGCGCCGAAACTCAGCGCCAACGCCAGCATAATTGTGTTTTTTTTCATTTATCTGTGTCTCTCTAAGAATTACGGCCAGACCATTGCTGTGGTCGTGATGGTGAGATTAAGTTTTTAGCGCGAAGTTCCTAATAAAGTTTTAGGTAAAGGTAAAAAATTGTTCTTCATCTTTACAATTGTGCGCTTATTCAACCGCCATTAAACGACGATATTCGTCCCAGGCATAATTGTCCGTCATCCCACTAATGTAGTCCTGAATCAGACGCGCACGATAATAACGTTCCCACAACAAGCGCTGATATTTATGCTCAACAATTAATGAGCGCATGTGTTGTTGATAGGCCTTTCGATGTTTGCCAGAAAGCTTATGAAACAAGCGGGTTTCAATCGGATGCTTTGCCAGAAAATCCTCGTTCATCAAGGTGGTAAATTGCTCGTAATCCAGCAACAGCAGTGACTGATATATTTCGAGCAAACCTTTAATTACCCGATAACCCTGCAATTCCAGTTGTTCAACTTCCGGATGATTAAACACCTGCTGACGCGCAACCGTTTTAAATAGTTTTAGCAAGCGACCTTCTTCACCATCATCTTCCAGTAAAGCGTGATTAAAATCGCCTTCGAAAATAGCCGGTAAGTTGTCGATGAAACGCTTAACCGCATGGCTAACCAGCACGTTTTGCACGTTAACCCGCAATGACATAAAGAATTGATCGCTGATACTGCGGCGTTTTTTCTGATTAGCCTCTTTCCAGGCATCACCGATAGTACGGCTGAAAACATCGCCGTTTTTTACCGCGCCCCAGGCATCCAATAAATGCTTATACAACGTTTCCACATGGAAGATGTCTTTTTCTACGGCGTCATCCAAATCGGCAATGCAATAAGAGATATCGTCGGCGGCTTCCATTATCCAGGTAAGCGGGAAACGATGGTGCTGTTTAATATTGGTCGCTTCACGCAGCTCAGCCACATATTCTCGCTCAGATAAATAGAAGCCCGGCTTTTTCATTAATACGCTAAATTCAGCCGGTTTATCGCCTTGCCACCATGCGGGCGCGGTATATTTCAAAATACAGGCGACCTGCGCATAGCTGAGATTGAGTTGCAGCAGCGTATGCACCAGGCGAATCGCCTGCGCGTTACCCTCGAAATGGCATAAATCTTGACGAATCATTGCATTCAACTGGTCAAAAGCGGCGCGCTCAGCCTCATCGGCAACGCCCGCCACCAGCGGATCGACCAGCTCGGCAGGCAGATTTTCGTCGAACCAGTCATTGATCGCCGCCTCGCCAAAATGACCAAACGGCGGATTGCCGACATCGTGCAGTAAACAGGCCATCTCAATCAGGCTTTCGAAGGCACCTTCAAACTCATCCAGCCCATAATTCGCCAGCCCGCCGCCCTGGGTTTTCAGCGATTGCAGAATCTCTTTGGTGATATATCGCCCGGTTTGCTGCACTTCCAGCGAGTGCGTTAGACGCGAACGCACCGCCGCATTGCGCTCGAGCGGGAATACCTGGGTTTTCTGTTGCAGACGACGAATGGCGGCGGAGTTAATAATACGTCCGCGATCGCTTTCAAAGTGGCGGGTAATAAAGTATTCCCCTTCGGGATCTTTGCGGCTGGTATAAGGGCGGGTGAAACTGATCTTCTTCCTGAAATTGATCGTCGCCATAATTACCCCTTATTTTTTCGTGAATTCTTCCTCAATCAGCCATGTTAGACTATGCCTCACTTTTGCGGGTTACATCCATTAAATTAGCGAGATTCTTATGAAAGTAGGCATTATTGGCGCGATGGAGCAGGAAGTTACACTGCTGCGTGACAAAATCGAAAACCGCCAGACACTGACGCTGGCCGGCTGCGAAATTTACACCGGTACGCTGAATGGTGTTGAGGTGGCGCTGCTGAAATCAGGCATCGGCAAAGTGGCCGCCGCGCTCGGCACCACCTTGCTGCTTCAGCTGTGCAAGCCGGATGTGGTAATCAACACCGGTTCTGCCGGCGGATTGGCGCCAACGCTGAAAGTGGGCGATATCGTGGTGTCGGATGAAGTGCGCTATCACGATGCCGACGTCACCGCCTTCGGTTACGAGCCAGGCCAGATGGCCAGCTGCCCCGCCGCTTTCGTGGCGGATGACAAACTGATTGCCGCCGCTGAAATGGTTATCAAGCAGCTCGACCTCAACGCGGTACGCGGTTTGGTAGTGAGCGGCGATGCGTTTATCAACGGCGCTGCACCGCTGGAACGCATCCGCACCACCTTCCCGCAGGCGATTGCGGTGGAGATGGAAGCAACCGCTATTGGTCACGTTTGCCATCAGTTCAAGGTGCCATTTGTGGTGGTGCGCGCCATTTCTGACGTTGCCGATCAGGAATCACACCTCAGCTTCGATGAGTTCCTCAGTGTTGCGGCAAAACAATCTTCACTGATGGTTGAAAACCTGCTGGTTCAGCTGGCGCGTGGCTAAAATCCTGCTGCTTGGGCTGTTGCTGCTGTGCAACAGCCTGTTCGCTGCCGCGCCGCGCGTCATCACTCTTTCGCCCCATCTGACGGAACTGGCCTTCGCCGCAGGCATTACGCCGCTCGCCGTCAGCGCCTTCTCCGATTATCCCGCGCAGGCCAACGCGCTGGAACAGGTGGCGAACTGGCAAGGCATTAAAGTGGAACGCATTCTGCAACTGAAGCCGGATGTGGTGCTGGCGTGGCGCGGCGGTAATCCACAGCGGCAAATTGAACAGCTGCAGCGTTTCGGGGTCAAGGTTGAGTGGATCGATCCGCAAACCATTGACCAAATGATCGATGCGCTGGCGGCGTTACAGCGCTGGAGTCCGCAACCGCAGCAAGCCATCGATGCGGCACAGGCATTACGCGCGCAGGAAGCGGCGCTGCGCAAGCAGTATCAGCAAAGTACGCCGCTGCCGCTGTTTTTGCAGTTTGGTCAGCAGCCGCTGTTTACGGCTTCGCGTAACACCATGCAAAACCAGGTCATTGAGCTGTGCGGCGGCAGGAATATTTTTGCCGATAGCAGCGTTAGCTGGCCGCAGGTGAGCCGCGAACAGGTGCTGATGCGCCATCCGCAGGCGATTGTGATCGGGGGTGATGCCGCTCGGGCCGCCAGCATCGCGCAATATTGGCAGCCGCAATTGGATGTGCCGGTGATCGCCATCAATGACGACTGGCTGAGCCGTCCGGGGCCTCGCATGCTGCTGGCAGCGAAACAGCTGTGTGCAGATTTACATCCGACGAAAAAAAGCACTAATTAAGATTAAAGATTCGGCATAAATTGTCGTAAATCATAATACAAGGCACAGCGGCCACGTATGCTCTGTGCCCATTTTTAGCGCTAAGCGCAATTTTGTCTTCACCAGGAACTATTCATGACCAGAGCACTGCTGCTGGCCATAGGGCTCGTGATCGCTGCATCTCTGAGTGCGGCCACGTCGACCGGCTCTATCGCCGCTACCTTTACGTTATTCTCGCGTTGCGATATCTCACGCCAGAGTGAACACTCTCTGCCTAAAGTGGATTGTGGACGTCACTTCAGCGCGCAGCCGCGCATTACTGAACGAGTATTAAAACGCGATGCTAAGCGCCGCGAATCTGCGCGTTTAGTGACTATTGAATGGTAGGAATCTGGCTACCAGAACGGCAGCCAGAAGCAGCATTAGATGCTGAAGGAAGAACCACAACCGCAGGTGGTTTTGGCATTCGGGTTGGTCACGATAAAACGTGAACCTTCCAGGCCTTCGGTGTAATCCACGGAACCGCCCACCAGATATTGCAGGCTCATCGGATCCACCACCAGCGCCACGCCTTGTTTCTCGATGGTCATGTCACCGTCATTCATTTGATCGTCAAACGTGAAGCCGTACTGGAAACCGCTGCAACCGCCGCCGGTAATATAAACGCGCAATTTCAGCTCGGGATTTTCTTCATCAGAAATCAGGTTTTTCACTTTTTTTGCTGCTGCATCAGTAAATTGCAAAGGCAGCGCTGCTAAGTCGTCACTCATCTTTTACTCCGGGTAAACGTCGAGGTCAGAAAACGACCTTAATCTCGCTATTATCTGCCAGCCGTCCAGTGCAATCAAGTCTCACGCTTGACACTGCGTGCCGCCGCATGCGCAGGAAAGTATATACCCTAAACTTTAGCGCAAGCCGTTATTCCCGTAGAATGGCGCCAGATTTTTTCCCGAACAGCAGGAGCAGAACAATGAGTAAGTCAGAAAACCTGTATGCCGCAGCGCAACGCCTGATCCCCGGCGGTGTGAACTCCCCGGTACGTGCATTTACCGGTGTGGGCGGTGTGCCGCTGTTCATCGAACGCGCTGACGGTGCGTATCTGTATGACGCCGACGGCAAAGGCTATATCGATTATGTCGGTTCGTGGGGCCCGATGGTGCTGGGTCATAACAACGCCAACATCCGTAACGCGGTGGTTGAAGCGGCTGCGCGCGGTCTGAGCTTCGGCGCGCCAACCGAGATGGAAGTGAAAATGGCCGAGCTGGTGTGCGAGCTGGTGCCCAGCATGGACATGGTGCGCATGGTTAACTCCGGCACCGAAGCCACCATGAGCGCCATTCGCCTGGCGCGCGGCTTCACCCATCGCGACAAAATCATCAAATTCGAAGGTTGCTATCACGGCCACGCCGACTGCCTCCTGGTGAAAGCCGGCTCCGGCGCGCTGACGCTCGGCCAGCCAAACTCGCCGGGCGTACCGGCCGATTTCGCTAAGCACACGCTGACCTGCACCTATAACGATCTCAGCACCGTGCGTGCGGCTTTCGAACAGTATCCTGAGGATATTGCCTGCATCATCGTTGAGCCGGTAGCGGGCAACATGAACTGCATTCCACCGCAGCCAGACTTCCTGCCAGGCCTGCGTACGCTGTGTGACGAATTCGGTGCGCTGCTGATTATCGACGAAGTGATGACCGGCTTCCGTGTTGCATTAGGCGGTGCTCAGGCCTATTACGACGTGACGCCAGACCTGACCTGTCTCGGTAAAATCATCGGCGGCGGCATGCCGGTCGGTGCCTTTGGTGGTCGTCGTGATGTGATGGATGCGCTGGCACCAACCGGTCCGGTTTATCAGGCCGGTACCTTGTCCGGTAACCCGATTGCCATGGCGGCGGGCTTCGCGTGTCTGTCGCAAATTGCGCAGCCAGGCACCCACAGCACGTTGACCGATCTGACCACGCAGTTAGCACAAGGCCTGCTGGCCGCAGCGAAAGCCGAAAATATTCCGCTGGTGATCAACCACGTGGGCGGTATGTTCGGGATTTTCTTCACTGATGCCGATGAAGTGACCTGCTATCAAGACGTCACTCAGTGTGACGTTGAGCGCTTTAAGCGTTTCTTCCACCTGATGCTGGAAGAAGGCGTTTACCTTGCGCCATCTGCTTTTGAAGCAGGCTTTATGTCGCTGGCGCACAGTAAAGAAGATATTCAACGCACCATCGATGCGGCACGCCGCAGCTTCGCGAAACTTTAAAACCGTCTGAATGGCGCACTCTACCGTCGTTGTGGAGTCGCCATTCAGGGTTTAATGCCGATCACAGTTAAGCACCGTATCAAATCACCGCAACTTTCGTAGCGGCGCGATTTATCGCGCAATGAATTGCGCCGCTACAATGCGTGCTCTCGGTATGAGGGATTTTCATGCCTTAACTGACGAGCATTACGCCATTCCGGGTTACCCTGATTACGCCCGCCGCAACAGCCAGATAAAATACGGCGCACCAAAGAAGGTCGCCATCAACCCGGCTGGAATTTGATCCGGAAACGCCAGCATCCTGCCGCACCAGTCGGCGAAAATCATCAAGCCGCCGCCCAACAAACCGGCCATCAACACCTGTGGTAA
>Ga0308162_1002832_pt1 | contig 10546 bp, 13 predicted proteins | sample PhySR2_FD_201370 | JGI IMG/M metagenome (GOLD analysis project Ga0308162, IMG submission 201370) | Phyllosphere microbial communities from UC Gill Tract Community Farm, Albany, California, United States - DLSLS.R2 | ecosystem: Host-associated > Plants > Phyllosphere > Unclassified | place: USA... | reverse complement strand
GCCTACGTAAAGCACGCGGTCAGGATCGTTGTCGGGATTGACCAGGTTAACCGTAAATGTATCAAGTGCAAAAAAGACCGGAGCGGGAGGCGGTTCAACTTTCGCCACCTCAGGCTTATCGCCCTCGTGTTTATTCATCATTCGCCAGACTGCATAGCCTGCCACGCTGCAAGCGGCCAGCGTCAGAATGATCAACACTGGTATTAAGATTTTACGTTTGCTGCCTTTTGCTTTCGCGTTATCAGACATGGTGCAGTTACTTCCTGTGAATTATGGGCAAGCCTCTCGGCTCACGGGACAGATTATCCGCGTCTTAAGTCAAACCAATGGGTAGAAAAGACGCGGGTTTTACGCTTACCTTCAGCGTTTGCCGCTGTCAGGCGAAAGTGTCGACGGCGCTGTTGCCGTTAACGCGAGCCTGAAGGGCGGCGGGAACGGCGATCGGCGTAATGTCGGTGTCACTGTCCTGGGTGAGAGAGAAGCGGCCATGCTGTCCATCGCGGCGCGCCTCCTGTTGTTGCTGGAATTGCTGGCCCTGCGCGGAACTGTCACTGCTCACCTGACTCTCGCCCAGGTTGATACCGCTCTCTGCCAGCGCGCTGCGCAGCTGCGGTATCGCGGCTTCCAGTGCCGATCTGACGTGGCTATGGCTGGAAACCAGACTAATTTGTGCCTGGTCGTTGTCCAGTTTCAGGCTGATCTGGATAGCGCCAAGGTCTTCCGGATGTAAACGCAACTCCGCGTTCTGCTGGCCGTTGCGGCTGAACATCACGATCTGCTGACTCAGCGCCTGCTGCCACTCGTCGCTGCCCAGCTGTGAATTCAGCATCGGGGTGGACGGGGTGCTGCTGGTCGCAGAGGCGGTCACTGGCGCGGGCAGGCTGCTGGCACTGGCGAACGGCGTGGCGCTGATCGCGTTGTCGCTGGTGCTGGCTTTGATCGCACTCTGATCATCCTGCTTCACCATATTGCTTAGCGCCTGCTGGAAGCTGCTGTCGAGCGTCAGGCCGCTGCTGGTCGCACTTTGCGCGGCGGGCTGACTCTGACTGGCGGAGCTGTTCACCGCAGGTGAATTCAGTGCGGCACCTTTAGCATCATGCTTCTCATCTTTACCCGGCGCAGGGCTATCCGGTGGGTGGCCCTGCTGCGCGCTGTTCAGCAGTTGCGTCAGCGCGGTCTGACTTTTCCGGCCGGTGTCGGTCTGGGCAATCAGCTCACCGGCTTCACTGCTGACCGGCGTCGAAGGCGTCGCTGTCGGCGTTACCGCACCCGGTAACATGGCAAACAGTGCCTGCACATTCTGCATGTCACTGGCGCTTAAAGGTGCGGCCTCCGGCTTGTCTTTATCATCGGCTGATTTTGACCCACCTTTAATATTTTCCGGCTTAAACAGAGCGGTCAGTTCAGCAGGATTATCCAGCGCCGCCATCAGCGCATTCAGCGGCGCCTTCGGGCGGGCGTCATCGGCAGTTTCTGCTTTGACGTCAGCGGATTGCGCCGCTTTTCCCGGTTGTTTCGCCAGGCCTGCCAGCTGGTTTCCCAGCGTGGTCAGAAAGTCCTGTGGCAGGGCATCAGCCCCTGCTACCAGGTCCGTCGCGCCGGATGGTTCCGCGTCGGTTTTAGCCGCCGCTTTTATGCCAATGTGTGGCAGCGTAATCATTCGCCTCTCCTCGATGCGGCCCGTTGGGCAAATTCATCCATCCGTTTCTGATCGAGACGGTTTTCCTGTCGTAATGCATTTTCCGCTGCCCGCGTTATCAGGGTTTGATAGGCGTTCAGCCGCTGCTGTTTGTCGCGCCAGTTAATCAGCGCCTGCTCCAGCCGCTGATTCCAGTTATTAAGCTGGTTGCGATGCTGCTCAATCGCTTTTTCCAGCGTCTGAATAAACTGGTGATAGTTCGTCCAGCGGGTGCTGGCGATGCCGGATGACATGTCATCGTTGAGCTTGTTGCGATACTCGTCCTGATAATCGAGCAGCATCGTCAGCTGCTCGTTAGCGGCGTGCTGGCCGCGGCGCATATCGCCTAAATAGATGGCGGCACGTTCGAGATCCTGCTCCGCTAAGTCGCGCAGCGTATCAATGGCATTTGCAGTTTTCATTGCCGTTACCTCGCGTTAATTATTGTGACGAGCCAAACAGCGCATGCAGATGCAGGCTGGCGTCGTCATAATCGCTGCGCTCAAAGATGCCCTGTTGCAGGAAGGCTTCCATCTGCGGATAGAGCCTGATGGCTTTATCGAGCATCGGATCGCTGCCGGCGGCATAGGCCCCGACGCTGACCAGATCGCGGTTACGCTGGAAGCTGGAGAGCAACTGCTTGAACTGGCGCACCTGCGCATAGTGGTTCTCATCGATCAGTGAGGTCATCGCACGGCTGATTGAGGCTTCGATATCAATCGCCGGATAGTGACCCGCTTCGCCAAGCCGGCGCGACAGCACGATATGGCCGTCAAGGATGGCGCGCGCGGAGTCCGCGATCGGATCCTGCTGATCGTCGCCTTCGGTCAGGACGGTATAGAAGGCGGTGATCGAACCGCCGCCGTCGATGCCGTTACCGGCGCGTTCAACCAGCGCAGGCAGTTTGGCGAATACAGAAGGCGGGTAGCCTTTGGTTGCCGGTGGCTCACCAATCGCCAGGGCGATTTCACGCTGCGCCATGGCGTAGCGGGTCAGGGAATCCATAATCAGCAGCACATGCTTGCCGCGATCGCGAAAATCTTCAGCGATACGGGTGGCGTAAGCGGCACCCTGCATACGCAGCAGTGGCGAAACATCCGCCGGGGCAGCAATTACCACCGAACGGGCGCGGCCTTCAGCACCCAGAATGTTTTCGATAAAATCTTTAACTTCGCGGCCACGTTCGCCAATCAGACCGACTACGATAACGTCCGCTTTGGTGTAGCGCGCCATCATGCCGAGCAGCACGCTTTTCCCCACGCCTGAACCGGCAAACAGTCCCATACGCTGCCCGCGACCGACCGTCAGCAGGGCATTAATGGCACGTACGCCGGTATCCAGCACATCAGTAATCGGCGTACGCTGCAGCGGGTTAAACGGCGGGGTGATCAGCGGTGCGCGATAGCCGGTATCCGGCGACGGCAGACCGTCCAGCGGTCGGCCGCTACCGTCGAGCACGCGGCCCAGCAGTTCCGGCCCCAGCATCAGCTGTTTGCCCGCCTGCGGGTTATCGCCATTCTGACGCGCATAGACCCGCGCACCCGGTAAAATACCGTCCACTTCTTCCAGTGGCATCATCAGCAGTTTCTGACCGTTGAATCCCACCACTTCACTTTCGATTTCGCTGATGGTTTTGCCATCGTTGCGTTCGATGATGCAGGTCGCACCCAGCGGCAGCTGTAAACCCGTCGCTTCCAGCACCAGGCCGGTCGCGCGGGTCAGGCGGCCATAACGGCGCACCGGCTGCACCTGGGCGATGCGTTTTTCAAAGGCGTCGAGTGAGCCCAGCCAGCGGTTCAGACGGGTAGTCATCAGATTTCTCCTGGCGCAGCGAGACGGCAGAGTTCCTGCCAGCGCGTTGCGACGCTGGCATCCAGATCGCCATCTTCAGCGCTGAGTTTGCAGCCGCCAGGGTGCAGGGTGCTGTCTGCGATCAGCCGCCAGCCATGCAGATCCAGCGTCGGACCTAAAGTCTGCTCAATACGCTGTAAGTCGTCCGGGTGAACACGCAGCTGTGGTTTGCCGCTGAACATCGGTTCCTGCTGCAGCAGACCCTGAATCTGGCGCAGCAGGGCGGTGCCATCTACCGTGGTGGCCTGGCCAATAACCGAGCGAGCCGCTTCCAGCGCCAGCTGCATCAGACGGGCAGCAATCACGCTGTCCAGTGACTCCAGCGTGTTCTGGAACTCCGTCACCAGTTGCTGCATCCGCGCCTGAAGCGGTGCCTGCTGCTGCCGGGCATCGGCCAGTCCCTGCTGAAAACCGGCGTCGTAGCCTGCTTTCTGACCTTCAGTCATACCCTGCTGATAGCCTTCGTTGTAGCCCTGGCCCTGCGCCTCTTTGCGCATCTGCTGCTGCAGACGTTCGAGCTGCTGTTGCTGCTCATCCACGCCGTCTTCAGCTTCGTAAATTTCTGGCTGCAGCTCCGGTTCAGGCTCGTCAAAACGACCTAAATCGGTGGGCTGCCACAGCTGCCAGGGGCGGGCAGAAAATGCATCAGACATAAGTTTCCTCGCCACCACCAATCACCATCTCGCCCGATTCGGCCAGGCGACGGACCACAAGCAGGATCGCTTTCTGTTCGTTCTCCACAGCGGACATACGCACCGGACCCCGGTTGGCCAGATCGTCGCGCAGGATATCGGCCGCACGGGCTGACATGTTTTTGAGAAACTTCTCGCGCAGTGGCTGCTCGGAACCTTTCAGTGCAACCAGCAGCTGTTCGGACTCCACTTCCTGCAACAGACGCTGGATGCTGCGGTCGTCCACTTCCACCAGGTTTTCGAACAGGAACATCTCGTCGATAATTTTCTGCGCCAGTTCGCCATCGAAGTCGCGTACCGCTTCGATAACGGCCTCTTCCTGCTGCGTTTTCATCAGGTTGATGATCTCGGCTGCGGTTCTCACGCCGCCCATCTTCGCGCGCTTGAGGTTGGTGCCATCCAGCAGGCCATTCAGCACTTCGGTCAGTTCGGCCAGCGCAGCTGGCTGTACACCACCAAATGTGGCGATACGCAGCATGACATCGTGACGCAGACGTTCGTCGAACAGCGCCACAATATCGGCGGCCTGACCACGCTTGAGGTGGACCAGGATGGTGGCGATGATCTGTGGATGCTCGTCGCGGATAAGGTCGGCGGCAGCCTGCGGCTCCATAAAGTTGAGCGTTTCCATCCCGCTGGTGGTTTCGCGCGTTTCGAGAATGTCCTCCAGCAGGCTGGAGGCGCGCTCTTCGCCCAGCGCACGGGTGAGCACTGAACGCAGGTATTCGTTGGAGTTCAGGCTCAATGCAGCAAACTGCTCAGCATCGGTTTCGAACTCACGCAGTATTTCAGTCAGCTGCTTGTGTGACACCTGACGCATATTGGCCATCGCCGCGCTCAGGTGTTGTACTTCGCGCTGGTTCAGGTGTTTGAAAACTTCCGCAGCGCGCTCTTCGCCGATGGTCATCATCAGGATGGCGCTTTTTTCGGTTCCGGTCAGACTCATAGCTCTTTACTCATCCATTCGCGAATCACCAGCGCAACAACGCGCGGATCGTTTTCTGACATGTCGCGGATGCGTTGACTCATCACTTCTGCGCTCATGCGGTTGTTAGACTTACGTTCCTGATCAAGCTCATCTTTGCTGAGCTGCACATTAAAGGCTTCTTCTTCTGGCTGTTGTGCAGCGGCGCGGGCAGCAACGGCTTCGGCAGCGGCTTTCTCGGCGGCCTGCTTACGAACCAGGTGCGGACGAACCAGTTTGCGGTAGAGGATAAAGGCGACCAGGGCAATCAACAGCCACTTACCGGCGTTCATCAGCTGATCAAAGAAGGACTGCTGTTGCCAGAAGGGCAGATCGGCGGTCACTGCTTCAGTGGTGTTGAACTGCGAGTTCACCACGTTGACGCTGTCGCCACGCGTCTGGGAGTAACCCATCGCTTCGCGGGTCAGGTCTTCAATCTGCTTCAGCTGCTGCTCGTTCAGCGCAACCGCTTTGCCTTTATCATCTGCACGGAAGTTCACGACGACCGCAACCGACAGACGCTGTACGTCGCCGACGTTAACTTTGGTATGACGAATGGAGCGATCCAGTTCGTAGTTCACCGTGTCATCACGACGTGAATTAGTCGGTCCTGAGCTGGCCGGTGCGGTGCTGGTGGTCTGGTTAGCGTTATTCGCTGCGTTGTTCTGACCATTCGCGGCCTGACCGTTGGCTGCATTGTTAGTCGTGACCGGCGCGGTGTTGGCTGGCGCAGGCTGGTTAGAGAGCGCGCCTGGCACGCCACCCGGATAAGGGCTGCCCGACTGGTCACTGGTGCTGGTCTGACGCGAACGGATCGCCGTGTTCGACGGGTTAGCGTTAGGCTGATATTTCTCGTCGGTTTGCTCGCTGGTGTCGAAGTTAATCTGTGCGGTAACCTGCGCATGCACATTGCCCTGGCCAAGAATCGGATTCAGGATCGCTTCGATACGTTGCTGGTAGCGTGCTTCAACTTCAGAAGAGTACTTCAGCTGCGCGTCATTCAGATCGCGACCGGCGTTATCAGAACGGGTCAGCAGGCGACCGGTCTGATCGACCACGGTGACGTTGCCCGGCGGTAAACCGGCGACGCTGCTTGAAACCATGTGGGCGATGGCCTGAATCTGGCCTTCATCCAGCGCACGGCCAGGCTGCAGGGTTAAGGTGACAGAGGCGGATGGCGCTTTCTGCTCACGCACAAATAAGGTGGGTTTTGGCATCGCCAGATGAACGCGGGCGCTTTTGACCGGACCCAGTGATTCGATGGTGCGGGCCAGTTCGCCTTCCAGCGCGCGCTGGTAGTTAACCTGCTCGCTGAACTGGCTGATACCGAACTTCTCTTTATCCAGCAGCTCAAAGCCCACCGATCCGCCTTTTGGCAGACCCTGCTGAGCCAGACGCAGACGCAGCTCATGCACGTTCGCTTCCGGCACCATCAGTGCGCCACCGTTTTCGGCGAAGCGATAGGGGATGTTCATCTGCGTCAGCTGGGTGACGATGGCACCGCCATCTTCATCAGTGAGGTTGTTATAAAGGACGCTATAGCTGGGCTGCTTGGCCCACAGCACCATCGCGATCACGATCGCCACCACGGCAGCCGCCGCGACGATTAAAGGAATACGCGGATTTGCGCGCAGGCGAGCGAGCAGGTCACCGAAGCCTTTCTTTTCTTGTTCTGTTGTGGCGGCTGTGCTCGCATTCATGACCGATTCCTGCCTGACGTAATTGACCGGGTAAGTTGAGATGGCAAAACAGACTCCCTGACCTGCGTAGATAAAATTTCCACTTCAATGCCAGGCATTATTAGGTGATAAGCAAAATTCGATGGCTGGATAAGGTAGGTTTTTTGCTGTCATTTAGCGGCTTTGTCTCATTGACAACGTGCTAACTTTTCCTCACATCAAAAATGTCATCCTCTTTAATAAGGTATCGTTCATGTCCATTCAGGCAATTGACGGCGTACTGCAGCAGCTTCAGGCGACCTCGCTGCAGGCCAGTAACCGCAGCAGTGAAGCCACTAATCAGATCGATTTTGGCGCAACTATGAAAGCGGCGCTGGATAAGATTAGCGAAACGCAGACCACCGCCCGCACCCAGGCGCAGGATTTCGAGATGGGTAAACCTGGCATCGCGCTGAATGATGTGATGGTCGATCTGCAGAAATCCTCCATCTCCATGCAGATGGGGATTCAGGTCAGGAACAAGCTGGTGTCGGCGTACAGTGAAATTATGAATATGCAGGTTTAGTTGAACTGATTTCGCTGCTCAATGAGCACCTGCCTGGTGGCGGATGAGGGTTGCCAGCAATATCCCCAGTTTCTTTGCTGAGTCTATGGGCCTGCACTGGCAATCATGCAGGCGTCATTGGCTATACTGCCTCTTATTATGAGCCGTGCAGCAGTGAACTCACTTTTTGGCACCGGCGATATTTCATCACCCATCAACAGGACGCCAGCCCGATGCTAAAAAAACTTATTCTGATAACGTCATTAATCGCCTTATCAGCCCCAGCTTTTGCCGCCACACAGTGCGGGCCGTTTTACCTTAAAGCCGATAAGAGTGGCTGGTTCTCCGTAAACGAAGAACGTGCGAAGACCCAGAAAGTCACGTTTTCAAAAGAGAAGGGTGATTACGACAACGCCACGATAAAGTTGCTGGTTAAAAACAGCAAAGCGCCGGGCATGGTAGATATGGAGCAGACGACGCGCGAGGGCAAAGGAATGTTACGGGCGCAAATCGTCCGCACCAGCCAGAGTCAGATCCGCATACGGGGACTCTATGATTGCGAACCCGCTAAATAGCCTGATCTGCGACCAGCCCGGCGATGCCGCTAACGCGTTGTTTTGCACGCTGCAATCATCGCTGAAACCAGTGCGCTGATATCCGGCGCTTTTGGATCGTAGTAAAACGTCGCGCTGGTCTGATGATGACTGAACTTTGCAATTTCAATCCAGGCTACGGTTTCATTATCCTTTTCGAGGTTATATCGCTTCGTGCCATCTGGCAGCGGATCATCCTGCTCCAGGTAGGACTGCTTATTCTGTGCCACTTCGGTAAGGCAGGACGCAACCTGATAAGGATGACCGTCGAACCAGGCGGTCTTCGTTTCCGGGTGCAATCCAACTCGTCCCGTATCTACACATCCGCTCAGCAAACTTACGCTCAGAGCGATTATTAATCTATTCATGGCATCCACTCTCGTTATCATTTTTCCGGCTAATCTGCGCCCTTTAAGGCTCTGTCACGAACCTGTGATTAAGTCAGCGAGAGCAGAGGGTACAACACTCAGCGTCACCGATTCATGAACACAATACATACCTGCCTCACTTTGAGTTAACGGAGGACGAATGGAAGGTTCAATTTACGGGTTACGGGAAATGAACGAAAAATTTGCGAAGCGCTACTTCAAATTGAACCTTCGGGGTTTAATGAACAGTCTGTCAGGCGGTTTTTGCCGTAGTAAAAGCAGGAACATAACGAAACGGTGAGAAATGCTATTACGCAAAAACTTTTCTGCCCTGAAGGTGTGGCGTACTCTTTACCTGAAGCTTCCCTGAGCAACAGGAAACAGCGCGCCCGTCGGGCGCGCCATCTGCACATCAACTCGCTTTATAGGGATCTTTTTTATCATCCTGGCTGTCATCATTTTTGCGCGGCACTTCACCATGATCTTTCGGTGCGTCAGTGGCAGGGTGATCATCTTCTTCATAAGCATTGCCCGCATTTGGCGCAGCTTCGGGCAGGCTCTTGCTGACATCACCTTCTTTCTTACGTTCTTCATTTGTATTGTGCTTAAACATAACTCACTCCTTTTTTTCCAGTGCCTTAAGTCTAGACCAGCCCTGACATCCCGCCTTTACATCGGATTACAGAGCGAAAAAAAGCCCGCCAGAGGCGGGCTAATCGGAGTTTCTCTCATACTGAACACGTCATTTTTCGATGTTTGGGTGTGTGCAGCACAATCATGCTAACGGGAAAGGTCTGATGCAGAAATGGACAAACCTGTCATATCGACTGCGGCAGGTCACATTCCCGACGATAAAATCTTCGATTAATAAATTCGATTGAACTGATTAATAAAAAGCATATAGTGACCTGCGTTACCAGGAGATAGAAATTATGTTACGAGACTATTTAAAGATTGAAGCTGAAGACCAGCTAATTGAACAACGCACACTGAGTCTGAGAAATCGTGGTCAGGAAGAGGTGACAGAATGGATTATTGTCAGCCGTCAGGGTGTCAAAAAAGGCGGCGTGACCCTGTTCGATAAACTCAGCACCCGCCGCTCATGGCCAGTCAACTATCGCATTATGCAGACCGACCTGCAGGGTAAGGTCGTAGTGGATCAACTGGTCGACGCCCTGTAGTTGCATGGCTATTACTCTAACTACAGTTTTTCGCTGAAAAGCTAACCCGCACCCGGCGGGTTTTTTTATGGCTGCCGATAGCGGCGCAATTCCACCAGCGTGCCTATCAGCTTCAGGCTGTCACGGCCTGAATGCAGCTCGGGAAAGTTGATATTGACCGGTGCCAGTTCAAACTGCGTAACACCATCCTCACTGCCGCGCTGGCGCCAGGTGCGCAGCAGGACATTCTGTTGCTGTAATGCCAGTACGTGGTCACCAGGCTGAGGTGACAGGCAGGGATCGATAATCACCACATCCTCCCGCAGAATAGCGGGTGACATGGCCTGTTCTTCCACCCGGAAGGCAAAACTCTGTTTCGACAGCGCCATATCGTTGTGCATCAGCAGCTGATGCCGGACAGCACCGGCATCGTTCAGCCATTGTGCGACGTTACGCTGAGCAAGCAGCGGGATCTGGTGCAGTCCTGCCCAGCTATTTTCGCTGAAAACAGGACCATCCCCATCTATCAGATAAGCCGGTGCACAGCCCAGCGCTTCGGCAAGCCGAAGCAGGTTCTCACCGCGCGGCAGCGTCTCCTCTTTTTCCCATTGCGAAATAGCCACATGGGAGACTTTTACCTGTTGTGCCAATTGCTTCTGCGTTAATTGCAGTGATTTACGTCGGAGTCGGATGCGGTCACCCAGCGTTTCATTTTTCATCAGCTTGACTTTTTGATTGAGAGTGACTTAAGTATACTTAACCCTGGTATTTAAGCAATCTTAAATTCAGGGTTAAGGACGTGGCTGTTCTGCACGCAGTGTGTTCCAGAGACCTTACCGGACAAAGGGGTGTGGCATGGAAAGTAGTTTGATTACCAGTATGGGTGCGTTGGTTCTGGGTGGGGGGGCAGCAGCACTGTTCTGGAAACCGTTATTGGCGGGTATTGCGTCAATCGTAACCAGTAATCGAGCCGGCGGCGAAATTATTACCAGCTACAAAGAGCAGGTGGTGTTGCTG
>Ga0308162_1002831_pt1 | contig 10548 bp, 4 predicted proteins | sample PhySR2_FD_201370 | JGI IMG/M metagenome (GOLD analysis project Ga0308162, IMG submission 201370) | Phyllosphere microbial communities from UC Gill Tract Community Farm, Albany, California, United States - DLSLS.R2 | ecosystem: Host-associated > Plants > Phyllosphere > Unclassified | place: USA... | reverse complement strand
TGAACCCGCATTATCTGGATGCCTCACTTCTGGTATTTGTTGAGATTACTCTGAATCGTGGTGCACCAGATGTGTTTGAGCAATTTAACGCCGCTGTACAAAAACTTGAAGAAATTCAAGAGTGTCATCTGGTTTCCGGTGATTTTGACTACCTGTTGAAAACCCGTGTGCCTGATATGTCCGCCTACCGTAAGCTGCTGGGTGAAACCCTGCTGCGTCTGCCAGGCGTGAACGACACCCGTACTTATGTGGTGATGGAAGAGGTCAAACAGAGCAATCGTCTGGTTATTAAGACGCGCTAACACGGAACAGGTGCAAAATCAGTGTAGTTTGATTACACTCCTGTTAATCCATACAGCAACAGTGCCGGGAAGTCCCGGCGCTGTTGTCCGTTTTAGCACACAGGCAGGACATGCCTGATACCTGGAGAGCCTTTCTTGAGCCAGGAATACACTGAAGACAAAGAAGTCACATTATCTAAGCTAAGCAGCGGACGTCGTCTCCTTGAGGCGTTACTGATTGTTATTGCCCTTTTTGCCGTCTGGCTGATGGCTGCCTTACTCAGTTTCAACCCCTCAGACCCCAGCTGGTCGCAAACCGCATGGCATGAGCCTATCCATAATTTAGGTGGCGTTCCCGGCGCCTGGCTTGCGGACACGCTCTTCTTCATTTTCGGTGTGATGGCCTATACCCTTCCCGTCATCATTATTGGCGGATGCTGGTTTGCCTGGCGTCATCGACAGAACGACGACTACATCGATTATTTTGCCGTTTCGCTGCGCCTGATTGGCGCCCTGGCGCTGATCCTCACCTCCTGCGGACTGGCGGCGATCAACGCCGATGACATCTGGTACTTCGCCTCAGGCGGGGTGATTGGCAGCCTGTTGAGCTCCGCGCTACAACCGATGCTTCACAGCAGCGGCGGCACGCTGGCGCTGCTTTGTATCTGGGCAGCGGGCCTGACGCTGTTTACCGGCTGGTCCTGGGTGAGCATTGCCGAAAAAATCGGCAGCTTTATTCTGACTCTGCTGACGTTTGCCAGCAATCGCACCCGTCGTGATGATACGTGGGTCGATGAAGATGAATATGAAGATGAGTACGAAGAGGAAGACGAGGCACCCGTGCAGCGTCGTGAATCCCGCCGTGCCCGTATTCTGCGCGGTGCTCTGGCGCGCCGCCAGCGCGTTGCTGAAAAATTTGCTAACCCGTTAGGCCGTAAAACGGATGCCGCGCTTTTCTCCGGCAAACGTATGGATGAAGAGGAGCAGATTGAGTATCGCGGCGCGGCCGTCGATCCTGATGATGTGTTGTTCTCTGGTCATCGAGCTACGCCGGGTGAGTATGATGAATACGATCCGCTGTTGCATGGTCATTCCGTAACTGAACCGGTAGCCGCTGCTGCTGCCGCAACGACGGCTGCGCAGGCCCATGTTGCGCCTGTTGAAGCCGTGATGCCGTCCTCGCCTGTTCCGGCACCGGAGTCCGCGATCCAGCAACCGCAGGTGGACTGGCAGACTGCGCCAGGTGTCCATACGCCTGAACCGACCATTGCGCCGGAGCCTGAAAGCTATATTCCTGTGCAGCAGGAACAGTGGCAGCAACCGTATCAGCCGCCTGAGCCTGCCAGCGAGCCGCAACAGCCGTATCAGGCTTATACGCCCGAACCTGCTGAACCTGAACAGCCATACGTTGCGCCGGTGTCTGAACCCGAAGTGGTGGAGGAAGCGAAGCCATCCCGTCCGCCATTGTACTATTTTGAAGAGGTGGAAGAGCGCCGTGCCCGAGAGCGCGAGCAGCTTGCCGCCTGGTATCAGCCCGTGCCTGAGCCGGTGCAGGAGCCTGTTGTAAAAGCGCCTTCTGCAAGCGTTGCACCTGTAGATCCAGCGCCAGCCGTTGCGTCAGGAGCGGAAACCGTGAAGCAGGCAACGGCAGCCGCTGCCGCGTCCGCTCCGCTATTCAGCCCGGCAACCGACGGTGCGCCGCGTCCTCAGGTAAAAGAGGGCATTGGTCCACAATTGCCGCGCCCTAATCGCGTGCGCGTACCAACGCGCCGGGAGCTGGCCTCTTATGGCATTAAACTGCCTTCCCAGCGTATGGCGGAAGAAAAAGCCCGTGAGTCCGACTACGAAGATGATGCCGACGAACTGCATCAGGATGAGCTGGCGCGTCAGTTTGCCGCCCAGCAGACTCAACGCTACGGGAATGAGTACCAACACGATGTTCATTCTCAGCAGGATGAAGATGATGCTGCCGAAGCGGAATTAGCGCGTCAGTTTGCGGCCACGCAGCAGCAACGTTATTCCGGTGAGCAGCCTTCGGGGGCAAACCCGTTCTCGCTCTCGGATTTTGAATTTTCACCGATGAAAGATCTGGTGGATGACGGTCCGAGCGAACCGCTGTTCACGCCGAGCGTGATGCCAGAAGCGGAACCGGTGCGTCAGGCGCCAGCACCGCAGGTTAATGCGCAGCCACAACAGCCAGCGCCGCAGGCTTATGCGCAGCCGCATACACCGCCGGCCCAACCGCCGCAGCCGCAGTTCCAGCAGCCAGCACCACAGCCGCAGGAAAGCCTGATTCACCCGCTGCTGATGCGTAACGGAGACAGCCGTCCGCTGCAACGACCAAGTACGCCGTTGCCGTCGCTGGATCTGTTAACGCCGCCGCCAGCGGAAGTCGAACCGGTGGATACTTTTGCTCTTGAGCAGATGGCCCGTCTGGTGGAAGCGCGTCTGGCTGACTTCCGTATTAAAGCGGACGTGGTGAACTACTCACCTGGCCCGGTGATCACCCGTTTCGAACTGAATCTGGCGCCAGGCGTAAAAGCGGCGCGTATTTCTAACCTCTCCCGTGACCTGGCGCGTTCTCTGTCGACCGTGGCGGTACGCGTGGTGGAAGTGATCCCAGGTAAGCCTTACGTTGGCCTTGAGCTGCCAAACAAGAAACGCCAGACCGTTTATCTGCGTGAAGTTCTGGATAACACCAAATTCCGCGACAACCCGTCCCCTCTGACCGTGGTGTTGGGTAAAGATATCGCTGGCGATCCGGTGGTTGCCGATCTCGCGAAGATGCCGCACCTGCTGGTTGCGGGTACCACCGGCTCCGGTAAATCGGTCGGGGTGAACGCCATGATCCTCAGTATGCTCTACAAAGCGCAGCCTGAAGATGTGCGTTTCATCATGATCGACCCGAAAATGCTTGAACTGTCCGTCTACGAAGGCATTCCGCACCTGTTAACGGAAGTAGTGACCGACATGAAGGACGCCGCCAACGCATTGCGCTGGAGCGTCAATGAAATGGAGCGTCGCTACAAGCTGATGTCTGCGCTGGGCGTGCGTAACCTGGCCGGTTATAACGAGAAAATCGCTGAGGCGGCACGTATGGGCCGTCCGATTCCGGACCCATACTGGAAGCCGGGGGACAGCATGGATACCCAGCATCCGGTGCTGGAAAAACTGCCTTACATCGTGGTGCTGGTGGATGAGTTCGCCGACCTGATGATGACCGTTGGCAAGAAAGTGGAAGAGCTGATTGCGCGTCTGGCACAGAAAGCGCGTGCGGCGGGCATCCACCTGGTGCTGGCAACGCAGCGTCCGTCCGTAGACGTTATCACCGGTCTTATTAAGGCAAACATCCCGACCCGTATCGCGTTTACCGTGTCGAGTAAAATTGACTCGCGTACTATCCTTGACCAGGGCGGTGCAGAGTCGCTGCTGGGTATGGGTGATATGCTCTATTCCGGCCCGAACTCCACCTCGCCGGTGCGCGTACACGGTGCGTTTGTTCGCGACCAGGAAGTGCATGCGGTGGTGCAGGACTGGAAAGCGCGCGGTCGGCCGCAATACGTTGACGGCATCACCTCCGACAGTGAAAGCGAAGGTGGCGGCGGTGGTTTTGACGGCGGCGAAGAGCTGGATCCGTTATTTGACCAGGCGGTTAATTTCGTTACCGAAAAACGTAAGGCGTCTATCTCCGGCGTCCAGCGCCAGTTCCGTATTGGCTACAACCGCGCGGCACGTATCATCGAGCAGATGGAAGCCCAGGGCATCGTGAGCGAACAGGGGCATAACGGTAACCGTGAGGTGCTGGCGCCACCGCCGTTTGATTAACCTTCAGCGATTGCAAAGAAGGGTAAATCAGCAAAAATTAAGCATATTCTTCTGTCGCCTGCCTTCGGGCAGGTCCAGAATAGAAACGGAACCCCCATATCGGGAAGACGTATTTTAAGGAATAACAATGAAAAAAATCGCCATCGCCTGTGCATTACTCTCCAGTTTTGTTGCCAGCAGCGTCTGGGCTGATGCAGCCAGCGACCTTAAAAGCCGACTGGATAAAGTGAGCAGCTTCCACGCCAGCTTCACGCAAAAAGTGACTGACGGCAGTGGCAACGCGGTGCAGGAAGGTCAGGGGGATTTGTGGGTGAAACGCCCGAATCTCTTCAACTGGCACATGACCCAGCCGGATGAAAGCGTGCTGGTGTCCGACGGGAAAACCTTATGGTTCTACAATCCGTTTGTTGAGCAGGCGACCGCCACCTGGCTGAAAGACGCGACCAGCAATACGCCGTTTATGCTCATTGCCCGTAACCAGTCCAGCGACTGGCAGCAGTACAACATTAAACAAAACGGTGATGAGTTCGTCCTGACGCCAAAAGGCAGCAACGGTAACCTGAAGCAGTTCACCATTAACGTGAGCAGCAACGGTACCATTAATCAGTTCGGTGCGGTTGAGCAGGACGATCAGCGCAGTAGCTATCAGCTTAAGTCTCAGCAAAACGGCGCTGTAGATGCTTCGAAATTCACCTTTACCCCGCCGCAGGGCGTAACGGTGGACGACCAACGTAATAAGTAAGAGGCATGAGTGAGCAACCTGTCGCTCGATTTTTCAGATAATGCGTTTCAACCTCTGGCCGCCCGTATGCGGCCAGAAAATTTAGCGCAGTACATCGGCCAGCAACACCTGCTGGCTGCGGGGAAACCCTTGCCGCGCGCCATAGAGGCCGGGCATCTGCACTCCATGATCCTCTGGGGGCCACCCGGCACCGGCAAAACAACCCTCGCTGAAGTGATCGCCCGCTATGCTAACGCGGACGTTGAGCGTATCTCGGCGGTTACCTCCGGCGTGAAGGAGATCCGTGAGGCGATCGAGCGCGCGCGGCAAAACCGTAATGCCGGGCGCCGCACCATTCTTTTTGTTGATGAAGTCCACCGCTTCAACAAGAGCCAACAGGATGCGTTTCTGCCGCACATTGAAGACGGCACGATTTTCTTCATCGGCGCAACCACGGAAAACCCGTCGTTTGAACTCAACTCCGCGCTGCTTTCCCGCGCCCGCGTTTACCTGCTTAAATCCCTGACCACAGAGGATATCGAAAAGGTTCTGACCCAGGCGATGGAGGACAAAGCGCGGGGTTACGGCGGACAGGATATCGTTCTGCCGGACGACACGCGTCGTGCGATCGCTGAACTGGTCAACGGCGATGCGCGTCGGGCGCTGAATACGTTGGAAATGATGGCCGATATGGCCGAAGTGGATGATGCCGGAAAGCGGGTGCTAAAGCAGGAGCTGCTGACCGAAATAGCCGGTGAGCGCAGCGCACGCTTCGATAATAAAGGCGATCGTTTTTACGACCTGATCTCTGCATTACATAAGTCCGTGCGCGGCAGCGCCCCGGATGCGGCGCTCTACTGGTACGCGCGTATCATTACCGCCGGTGGCGATCCGTTATATGTCGCGCGTCGCTGCCTGGCCATCGCGTCAGAAGATGTCGGTAATGCCGATCCACGCGCCATGCAGGTCGCTATTTCCGCCTGGGACTGCTTTACCCGCGTCGGGCCCGCGGAAGGTGAGCGTGCCATTGCGCAGGCAATTGTCTATCTGGCCTGCGCGCCGAAAAGTAACGCGGTGTATACCGCCTTCAAAGCGGCGATGTCGGATGCGCGTGAACGTCCGGACTACGATGTGCCGGTTCATCTGCGCAATGCGCCAACTAAATTGATGAAAGAGATGGGGTATGGGCAGGAGTATCGCTACGCCCATGATGAACCCAACGCCTACGCCGCCGGGGAAGAGTATTTCCCGCAGGAGATGGCACAAACCCGCTATTATCATCCCACAAACAGAGGTCTTGAGGGTAAGATTGGCGAAAAGCTCGCCTGGCTTGCCGGACAGGATCAAAATAGCCCTATAAAACGCTACCGTTAGTTCAATCGTTGCGGTAATGTTGGCAATATATCTCTGTGGCCGCAGGCTGTGGTCACTTTTTCCTTTTTTAATTCGATAAGCACAGGATAAGCATGCTCGATCCCAATCTGCTGCGTAATGAGCCAGACGCAGTCGCTGAAAAACTGGCACGCCGGGGCTTTAAGCTGGATGTAGATAAGCTGCGCGCTCTTGAAGAGCGTCGTAAAGTTTTGCAGGTACAAACTGAAAATCTGCAAGCAGAGCGTAATTCTCGATCGAAATCCATTGGCCAGGCGAAAGCGCGCGGGGAAGATATTGAGCCATTACGCCTGGAAGTGAACAAACTGGGTGAAGAGCTGGATCAGGCGAAAGCTGAACTGGATGTTCTTCAGGCTGAAATTCGTGATATCGCTCTGGCGATCCCGAACATTCCTGACGACAGCGTGCCTGTCGGCAAAGACGAAAACGACAACGTTGAAGTGAAACGCTGGGGCACGCCTCGCGAGTTTGACTTCGAGGTGCGCGATCACGTCACGCTGGGCGAAATGCATGCGGGCCTGGACTTTGCGGCTGCGGTTAAGCTGACGGGTTCTCGCTTTGTGGTCATGAAAGGTCAAATTGCCCATCTGCATCGCGCTCTGGCGCAGTTCATGCTGGATCTGCACACCGAGCAGCATGGCTACAGCGAAACCTACGTTCCGTATCTGGTTAACCACGATACGCTGTACGGTACCGGCCAGTTGCCGAAATTTGCCGGCGATCTGTTCCACACCCGTCCGCTGGACGAGGAAGCAGACAGCAGCAACTACGCGCTGATCCCAACCGCGGAAGTACCGCTGACCAACCTCGTGCGTGATGAGATCATCGACGAAGACGATCTGCCAATCAAACTGACCGCACACTCTCCATGTTTCCGTTCTGAAGCCGGTTCTTACGGTCGCGATACGCGCGGTCTGATCCGTATGCACCAGTTCGATAAAGTTGAGATGGTGCAGATCGTTCGTCCGGAAGAGTCTATGGACGCGCTGGAAGAAATGACGGGTCATGCTGAGAAAGTGCTGGAGCTGCTGGGGCTGCCATATCGCCGTATGGCGCTGTGCACCGGTGACATGGGCTTCGGCGCCTGCAAAACCTTCGACCTCGAAGTCTGGGTGCCTGCGCAAAACACCTACCGTGAAATCTCCTCCTGCTCTAACGTCTGGGACTTCCAGGCACGCCGTATGCAGGCGCGTTGCCGCAGCAAATCTGACAAGAAAACCCGTCTGGTTCATACCCTGAACGGTTCTGGTCTGGCAGTAGGCCGTACGCTGGTTGCTGTGCTGGAAAACTACCAGCAGGCTGACGGACGCATTGAGATCCCTGAAGTGCTGCGCCCTTACATGAAAGGCCAGCAGTTCATCGGCTAATTATTTGCTCTAAGACAAAAAAGCGCCTCAGGGCGCTTTTTTTATGCCTCTGATTTGATACGAAGCAATAACCCCTCCCTCTAAAGTAGTAATACTCCTCCGAACGAAAGTCAGCATAAAACACTGATAACCAAAAATATCGTTATACATAAAACTATATAGCGGTGTATGCCGCCCTTTATTTCTTTGTGAGCAACCAAAGTGAGTCTTTATGAAAATCAAAGCGCCTGAAGCGTTAATGGCTGCCGAGGTCACTCGCCGTGGGTTGATGAAAACCACGGCAATAGGCGGTCTGGCGGTTGCCAGCAGCGCCTTTACGCTCCCTTTTACCCGTCTGGCGTCGGCGGCGGAGGCTCTGTCTCCCGCTTCAGCCCCGGAAAAAGTGGTGTGGAGTGCCTGTACCGTTAACTGTGGTAGCCGTTGTCCTCTGCGTATGCATGTTGTGGACGGTGAAATCAAATATGTCGAAACAGACAATACCGGAGATGATAACTACGAAGGGTTACATCAGGTTCGTGCCTGTCTGCGTGGCCGTTCAATGCGCCGTCGCGTTTATAACCCGGATCGTCTGAAATACCCAATGAAGCGCGTCGGTAAGCGTGGGGAAGGGAAGTTCGAGCGTATTAGCTGGGACGAAGCCTACGATATTATCGCGACTAACATGCAGCGCCTGATCAAAGAGTATGGCAACGAATCCATCTACCTCAACTACGGCACCGGGACGCTGGGCGGTACCATGACCCGCTCCTGGCCGCCGGGTAAAACGTTGGTGGCGCGCCTGATGAACTGCTGCGGCGGCTATCTCAATCATTACGGCGACTACTCTTCCGCACAGATTGCTGCGGGTCTGAACTACACCTACGGCGGCTGGGCAGACGGTAACAGCCCGTCGGATATCGAAAACAGTAAACTGGTGGTGTTGTTCGGTAACAACCCAGGCGAAACCCGGATGAGCGGCGGTGGGGTAACCTATTATCTTGAGCAGGCGCGCGCCAAATCCAACGCACGTATGATCATCGTCGATCCGCGCTATACCGATACCGGCGCGGGACGTGAAGACGAGTGGATCCCTATTCGCCCTGGTACCGATGCGGCGCTGGTCAATGCGCTGGCGTATGTGATGATCACTGAAAACCTCGTCGATCAGCCGTTCCTTGATAAATACTGCGTGGGTTATGACGAGAAGACCCTGCCAGCCAGCGCACCGGCTAACGGGCATTACAAAGCGTACATTCTTGGTCAGGGCAGCGACGGGGTAGCGAAAACCCCTGAGTGGGCATCCACCATTACCGGCATTCCAGTCGAGCGTATTGTTCAGCTGGCCCGTGAAATTGGTTCAGCAAAACCGGCTTATATCAGCCAGGGATGGGGACCACAGCGTCACGCGAACGGCGAAATTGCCACCCGCGCTATTTCTATGCTCTCGATTCTGACTGGCAACGTTGGTATTCACGGCGGTAATAGCGGGGCGCGTGAAGGCTCGTATGAAGTCCCGTTTGAACGTATGCCAACGCTGGATAACCCGGTTCAGACCAGCATCTCCATGTTTATGTGGACGGACGCGATCGAGCGCGGCCCGGAAATGACCGCGCTGCGTGACGGTGTTCGAGGCAAAGATAAGCTGGACGTGCCGATCAAAATGATCTGGAACTACGCCGGTAACTGCCTGATCAACCAGCACTCTGAAATCAACCGCACCCATGAAATTTTGCAGGACGACAAGAAGTGCGAAATGATTGTGGTGATCGACTGCCACATGACCTCATCGGCGAAGTATGCCGATATTCTGCTCCCAGACTGCACTGCGTCTGAGCAGATGGATTTCGCGCTGGACGCCTCCTGCGGCAACATGTCCTATGTGATCTTCACTGACCAGGCCATCAAACCGCGCTTCGAGTGCAAAACCATCTATGAGATGACTTCCGAGCTGGCGAAACGTCTTGGCGTTGAGCAGCAGTTCACTGAAGGACGTACTCAGGAAGGGTGGATGCGCCATCTGCACGAGCTCTCACGCAAAGCCATTCCTGACCTGCCGGACTTCGATACCTTCCGCAAGCAGGGCATGTACAAGCAGCGCGATCCCGAAGGGCATCACGTGGCGTATAAAGCCTTCCGCGACGATCCGCAGGCCAATCCGCTGACCACGCCGTCGGGCAAAATCGAGATCTACTCCGAAGAGCTGGCAAAAATTGCCGCAACCTGGGAATTGCCGGAAGGGGACGTTATCGATCCGCTGCCGATTTATACGCCAGGCTTCGAAAACTACAACGATCCGCTGACGGCGAAATTCCCGCTTCAGTTGACCGGTTTCCACTACAAAGCGCGTGTTCACTCCACCTACGGCAACGTTGACGTACTGAAAGCGGCCTGCCGACAGGAGATGTGGATCAACCCGATGGATGCGAAAGCGCGCGGCATCAGTAATGGCGATCGCGTACGTATCTTCAACGGACGTGGCGAAGTGCATATCGAAGCTAAAGTGACTCCGCGTATGATGCCTGGCGTTGTCGCGCTGGGGGAAGGGGCCTGGTATAACCCGGATGCGAACCGTATCGATCAGGCGGGCTGCATCAACGTTCTCACTACGCAGCGTCCGTCGCCGCTGGCGAAGGGCAACCCATCCCACACAAACCTCGTTCAGGTTGAAAAGGCGTAAGGAGTAACCGATGACAACCCAGTATGGATTTTTTATTGATTCCAGCCGCTGCACCGGGTGCAAAACCTGCGAGCTGGCCTGCAAGGATTACAAAGATCTGACCCCGGACGTTAGCTTCCGTCGTATTTATGAATACGCGGGCGGCGACTGGCAGGAGGACAACGGCGTCTGGCATCAGGATGTCTTCGCCTATTACCTGTCGATTGCCTGCAACCACTGCGAAGATCCGGCCTGCACCAAGGTCTGCCCGAGCGGGGCAATGCACAAGCGCGACGACGGTTTTGTGGTGGTGGACGAGGATGTCTG
>Ga0308162_1002821_pt1 | contig 10583 bp, 9 predicted proteins | sample PhySR2_FD_201370 | JGI IMG/M metagenome (GOLD analysis project Ga0308162, IMG submission 201370) | Phyllosphere microbial communities from UC Gill Tract Community Farm, Albany, California, United States - DLSLS.R2 | ecosystem: Host-associated > Plants > Phyllosphere > Unclassified | place: USA... | reverse complement strand
AAACGTCAACACCAAAGCGCCAACCCCTGAATGGATGGAACGTGCGCTTGCTCGTTCGGGTATCCGTCAGCACAGCATTTTGGTCGACATTACCAACTATGTATTGATCGAGCTGGGTCAACCGTTACACGCATTTGATGGTGGCAAGGTTCAAGGTGCAGTTCACGTTCGTCAAGCAACAGCCGGTGAAAAGCTGGTGCTGTTAAATGAACAGGAAGTTGAACTGAATGAAAAAGTGATGGTGATTGCAGATGATGAAAAAGCATTGGCGATTGCAGGCATCATGGGTGGTCTGTCTTCATCTGTAACGGATGCAACCACTGAGATCTTCCTGGAGTCTGCATTCTTTGCACCTTTACACATTGCAGGTCGTGCGCGTAGCTTCGGTTTACATACGGATGCTTCTCAGCGTTATGAGCGTGGTGTGGACTTTGAATTGCCAGTGATGGCAATGCACCGTGCGTCTCAGCTGATTGCTGAACTTGCAGGCGGTGAGTTTGGTCCAATTACAGTTGCAGAAAATCCAGCAGTATTGCCTAGACGTGAAGCAATTGAACTTGAACAGGCACAAGTAGATCAACTTCTGGGTTATAAAGTTGAATCAGACTTCATTACCGATGCGTTAACGCGTTTGGGCTGTGAAGTGACTGTGAAAGCAGAAGGTCAATGGTCTGTGGTACCACCGTCACACCGTTATGATATGGCAATCTACCAGGACTTGATCGAAGAAGTTGCACGTATTCATGGTTATGACAATATTCAAATCAGTTTGCCTGTGATTGATGTCAAACTTGCAAAATACCAGGATCAGTTCGAAGTGGCTCAGCTTCGTCAGACTGCGGTGACTTTGGGTTATCAAGAAGCGATCAGTTTTAGCTTTGCTGACTTGAAACTGGAAAAACAGCTCAACCCTGCAGTAAATCCATTAGCATTGGCAAACCCGATTTCAAGTGATTTAGCGGTAATGCGTTCAACCCTGTTATCAAGTTTGATTCCATGTGTGCAATATAACGTCAATCGTCAGCAAAACCGCGTACGTTTCTTTGAGCTGGGTCTGCGTTTTGATTATCAGGATGCTGCATCGATTCATGACCTGAAACAGATTCCAACTTTCGCCCTGATTGCGACTGGTTCACGTATCAATGAATCATGGCATGGTAAGCCACAGCCAATGGATTTCTTTGACTTTAAAGGTGATGTGGAAGAAATTCTGGCAGCAGCTCGTCTGAATGTTGAATATGTTCGTTCAGAGCGTGCATGGTTGCATCCTGGTCAATCTGCTGAAATTATGGTTAATGGTCAGTCGATTGGTTATTTAGGTCGTTTACATCCATCACTTGAAGATGAGCTGGATTTAGCAACCACTTGGGTCGCTGAACTCGATCAAAAAGCCGTTTTGCAAACTTATGTATCTAATTTTACAGAATTATCACGTTTTCCGTCGGTTCGACGTGATATTGCGCTTTTAATTAGTGATAAGATTAATGTTAGCGAAATTCAGAGACTTATCGAAAAGACTGGTGGTGAGCTCCTGGAGTCAAACTGGTTGTTCGATGTGTACACTGGACAAGGGGTAGAAGAAGGCAAGCGTTCTCTAGCATTTGCTCTTCTCTGGCAGCATCCAACCCGCACCCTGGAAGATGCTGAAATTAAATCAGGCATGGATAATATCCTGCAAGTGTTAGAAAACACTTATCAAGCGACATTGAGGGCTTCATGACAGCACTAACTAAAGCAGAGATGGCTGATCATTTAAGTGAGCTCACGAGTTTAAACCGTCGTGAAGCAAAACAAATGGTCGAATTGTTCTTTGATGAGATTAGCCAGGCGCTAATCTCGGGTGAGCAAGTCAAACTATCAGGTTTCGGTAATTTTGAGTTGCGTGACAAGCGTCAACGTCCAGGCCGTAATCCGAAGACTGGTGAAGAAATTCCGATTTCTGCACGCCGGGTCGTAACCTTCCGTGCGGGGCAGAAGTTCCGTCAGCGTGTGGGAACTGAGCAGGTCAATTGATCTGCTTTTTTTCTTGATAGAGATTGCCGGTAGAAATTTCGATTTTTATAGGCATAAAAAAAGAGAGCCAATGGCTCTCTTTTTCGTACTGAATAATCGTTAGATTATTGAGCAGCAGCTTCAGAAGCAGCAGTAGCGTCAGCAGCAGCGTCAGTAGCAACTGCAGCAGCAGCGTCAGCTTCAGCAACAGCAGCAGCGTCAGAAGCAGCAACTTCAGAAGTAGCTTCTACAGCAGCAGCGTCAGCAGCAGCTTCAGCTTCAGATGCAGCTTCTACAGCTTCAGATGCAGCTTGGTTAGCGTCAGCAGCAGCATCTTCAGTTTTTTTAGCACAACCAACGAAAGCTAAAGTAGTAGCAACTGCAGCAGCAATAGCGATTTTTTTGAATAACATGGCATCACTCTCTAAAAATTGAGATTAAAAAAAACCGACGTTAGCCTGTTATGTGCTTTTATTATTCCTAATTTTGTTAGGTACTAACAACGCAGGAGCAGTCTAACTGGTCTGCAAATATGCTATCACTGCGCATTTTTAATTGCTACAGGGCAAGTTCAAAAAAGTGCAAAAAACGCATGAAATTCATGGTTTTTTTAACAGAAAATAACAATTAAAGGAAAGACTTATATGGGGTAAAGGCGATTTAAACCTCTAAAACTTATACAATTTTTCTTACCATTATTTTATTAATCATAAACTTGCAAATAAGTTTACAAATCATCATGGACTTTGTTTCTTTGTGTAATCAATGTCAACCCAAATAAAAAAGGTCATCGTTTTAGATGACCTTTCTATAATTTTTGAGGACTTAGTTAGATGCCTTGCGCTTCATCTGATCGAAGAAGTCATCATTGGTCTTGGTTTCTTTCATGCGATCAAGCAGGAATTCCATTGCCGCCAGTTCGTCCTGGGTATGCAAAAGCTTACGCAGAATCCAGACTTTACGCAGATTATCTTCTGACATCAGACGTTCTTCACGACGGGTACCCGATTTCTTGATGTTCATTGCAGGGAATACACGTTTCTCAGCAATGCGACGATCAAGCGTGATTTCCTGGTTACCTGTACCTTTGAATTCTTCGTAGATCACTTCATCCATTTTACTGCCGGTTTCAATCAATGCAGTAGAAATAATGGTCAGTGAACCGCCTTCTTCGATATTACGAGCCGCACCGAAGAAACGTTTTGGACGTTCAAGTGCATGTGCATCCACACCCCCTGTCAATACCTTACCAGATGAAGGAATTACAGTGTTGTACGCACGTGCCAGACGGGTAATTGAGTCAAGCAGAATCACTACGTCTTTTTTATGTTCAACCAGACGTTTGGCTTTTTCAATTACCATTTCAGCCACTTGTACGTGACGCGCCGGAGATTCATCAAAGGTTGAAGCGATAACTTCACCACGAACCGTACGTTCCATTTCCGTTACTTCTTCAGGACGTTCGTCAATCAGCAGTACAATCAGGAAACATTCAGGGTTGTTACGAACAATTGACTGTGCAATGTTTTGCAGCAACATGGTTTTACCGGCTTTCGGGGGTGCAACGATAATAGAACGCTGACCTTTACCGATTGGGGCAACCAGATCGACTACACGAGCTGTCAAATCTTCAGTGGTACCATTACCCAATTCCATGACCAATTGCTCAGTTGGGAATAACGGGGTTAAGTTTTCAAACAGAATCTTGTTGCGAGAGTTCTCAGGTGTGTCGTAGTTAATCTGGTTCACTTTTAGAAGTGCAAAATAACGTTCACCTTCTTTCGGTGGGCGAATGGTACCAGTAATAGTATCGCCTGTACGAAGGTTAAAACGACGGATCTGGGAAGGGCTGACATAGATGTCATCGGGACCTGCCAGATAAGAGCCTGCCGCAGAGCGTAAGAAGCCAAAACCATCTGACAGAATTTCCAAAACGCCATCACCAAAAATCTCTTCACCATTCATCGCATGGCGCTTTAAGATGGCAAAAATAATGTCTTGCTTGCGGTTACGGGCCATGCCTTCTAGGCCCATAAACTCGGCAATCTTGATGAGTTCGCCAATCGGTTTTTTCTTGAGTTCGGTTAAATTCATAGGTGGTCGGATAGAATCAAAGTTCTGAGGTACAGGTTAGAAAGGGAGTAACATTCGGCCGCATACAAGCATTCAAACGACAGCAATTGAATTTGCACAAGAACAATTCAGAGGTTTGTTTGATTGTTTCAAAGAGAAATGTGAAAAAACAATTTCTATTGCCGAGCGGCATCTTATGTATTGTGTCTTGTAAGAAATTGACAGGATTTAGTATTCCTGATCTCTTGAATGAGCAATATAAGAGAGAAACAGGCGTTTGTCAATTTATTCTGGGCGAAAAAAATACGCGATATCTGATCACGTATTTTTATCTTTAAAACAGCGTTGATTAAATGTTTTCTTCAATGAACGCTGTTAATTTAGATTTAGGTGCTGCACCAACTTGAGTCGCAACCACTTCACCATTTTTGAACATCAATAAAGCTGGGATATTACGAATGCTATAGTTCACTGCAGTGGCTTCGCAAGAAGTCACATCAACTTTTACGATTTTTACTTTACCTTGGTATTCGTCAGCAAGTACTTCCAGTACAGGAGCAATTGCTTTACATGGCGCACACCAGCCAGCCCAGAAGTCAACCAATACAGGAACGTCTGATTGAAGAACGTCTGCTTCGAAGTTTGCGTCAGTAGTATTTACGATGTTGCCAGACATGGAGTGCTCCAGAAAATAATTTTTTAAAGATGGCTATAATTCTTAGTATTACATAGCCTTCTTTAACAATGTAGGGGAATATGCAAATTTTCAACCTATATTGTCAATTTGTCTAATGGATGATCACGATAGAGATAATCGTGTAACACAATTGTCACATAGAAAGAAAAAACTAAAAGGGATTAAATTGTCGATACAAATGGCTTTTAAATTGCATGGTTGTGAATTACTCTAAGCACAATTCGTTAAAGGTTTATTTCTGGAATGTCTGACTTTTTGATTGATGAAGAATTACTTGCCGCCATCGATATGGGATCAAACAGCTTTCATTTGGCCATTGCTCGAGTGGACCACGGCGAAGTCAAGAAAGTGGCATCAATGTCAGAAAAAGTTCAGCTTGCAGCAGGCCTGGACGAAAATAAGAATTTGACTGAAGCTGCGCAGCAACGTGGTCTAGCCTGTCTGGCACGCTTTGTGGGGCGTTTGGGTTCGGTTCAGCCAAATCGTTTACGTATCGTGGCGACTAATGCCTTGCGTCAGGCAAAAAATGGCCATGAATTTATTCAAAAGGCAGCAGAAATTTTACCGAAACCCATCGAAATTATTGCAGGTCGAGAAGAAGCCCGTCTGATCTATTTAGGTGTATCACATACCATGGCCAATAGTGGCCGTCGTCTGGTAGTAGATATTGGTGGCGGTTCAACTGAACTGATTATTGGTGAGGAATTTGAACCGATTCATACCGAATCCGTGCAGATGGGTTGTGTTGCCTTTACCAAAGCTTATTTTGAAGATGGCGATATTAATCAAAAGGCCTTTGATAAAGCCGTTACGGCGGCACGTAAAGAAATTTCCGGTATTGCCAATACCTATAAAGCAGCAGGCTGGGATGCTGTGGTCGGTTCGAGTGGCACCATCAAAGCCTGCCGCCAGATCTGTGTCAATATGGGCTGGAGTAACGAGCGCGAGGAGTTGACGCGTGAAGGCCTGGAAAAAATCAAAGATAAATTGCTCAAATATAAACATGTCACGGACATGGAGTTTGAAGGCCTTAAAGAAGACCGCCGTGCGGTGTTGCCAGCAGGAATTGCCATTCTGTATGCCGTCTTTGATGTTCTGAATATTGATTACCTGACCTATTCTGACGGGGCATTACGTGAAGGCGTGATGTATGACCTACTCGGGCGTTTCCAGCACGAGGATATCCGTGACCGTTCTGTGCATGCCTTGATGGGGCGTTATAATGCCGATACCAAACAGGCAGAACGTGTGGTAAAAACCGCGCAAAAACTGTTTGATGATGTGAAACAACCTTTAGCTTTAAATAGCGAAGACAGTGATCTGTTACGTCGTGCAGCTTATCTGCATGAAATTGGTCTGGCGATCAGTCATAGTGGTTATCATCGTCATGGGGCTTATTTGTTACAGCACTCGGACATTGCCGGTTTCTCGCAAGTTGACCAGAATCATCTGTCACATTTGGTCGCACATCATCGTCGTAAATTGCGCGCTGATGCCAGGATAGATGTCAACAAAGTCGGTGGTTCTCGACTTTTGTACCTGTGTTTACTGCTTCGTCTGGCGGTTTTGGTCAATCACAGTCGTAGCGATGAGATGCTTCCTGCCATTGAACTGAAGGTGAAGAATGCGCAACAATGGCAACTCAGCGTAGCCGGTGATGCCCGACAATGGCCTTTACTGGTGGCTGAACTGCATGATGAACAGGTGCAGTTTAGGAATTGGGAAATTGATCTCGCAATTCAGTCTGAACAATTTGTTGATTAACACCTTTATAGGGATGAAAACGGTTAACCTATGAAAAATAAAGCGACTCCATCAAAAGCATGGAAGACCGTGCAAATTGCACGTCATCCTGAACGTCCACAATTCCTGGACTACGTGGGTGAAATATTCACTGAATTTGATGCTTTACATGGTGACCGTCTCTATGGTGATGATGGTGCAATGATTGGTGGTCTGGCGCGTTTTGACGGTCAGCCTGTGATGATTGTTGGCCAGCACCGTGGCCGTAGTACCCGTGAAAAATTACAGCATAACTTCGGGATGGCGAATCCTGAAGGTTACCGTAAGGCACAACGTCTGCTCGATATGGCAGAGCGTTTTAATCTGCCTGTATTTACCTTTATTGACACGATGGGCGCTTATCCAGGCGTAGGCGCAGAAGAGCGTGGTCAGGCTGAAGCGATTGCTACAAGTCTGGCACAGTTGTCTAACCTGAAAGTACCTGTGATTGCGACTGTACTGGGTGAAGGTGGTTCTGGTGGTGCACTGGGGATTGGGGTGGCAGACCGTGTGGTGATGCTATCTCATAGTATCTATTCTGTGATTTCACCAGAAGGCTGTGCCTCGATCCTGTGGAAAACTGCGGACAAAGCTGAACAAGCCAGTGAAGCACTGGCACTGACTGCGGAAAAATTGCAGCATATGGGTATTGTGGAATATGTAGTAGATGAAGGTGAAGGCGCTCATTTAAATCCTGATCAGGTAATGCAAGACCTGAAAGCAGTACTGAAAGAAGCGCTGAATGAACTGCAACCGATGGAAGCCGAGGCACGATGCGAAGCACGTTACCAGCGTTTAATGAAGTTTGGCAGCGACAATTTAGGTCTGGTTTCTTAAAACAGCTGCAGGACTTTCCTGCAGAGACAAAATTTCTCATCGGATGCAGTGGCGGCGTGGATTCCATGCTGTTACTGCATCTGATGTTTTTTTTGTGCCCGGAAAAAATCCGTGCGATTTATGTCGATCATCAGCTGCAAAGTGGTAGCGCTGAATGGGGCAGATTTGTTCAGCATGAATGCCAAAAGCTGAGTATCCCCTGTATTGTCCAGCCAGTTATTGTGGCACAAGGTAATCTGGAAAATCAGGCCCGGGAAGCACGTTATCAGGCCTATCTGAAGCATCTACAGCCCAATGAAATTCTAGTTCTTGCGCATCATCAGCAGGACCAGGCAGAAACACTGATGCTGCGTTTACTATCTGGGGCCGGAGTCGATGGTCTGTCTGCCATGAAGCGGGTAGATATACGAGAAGATTTAACCATCTGGCGTCCACTTTTGGATATTTCTCGTGAGCAGATTTGCCAATGGGCCGCTGACCTGAATATTCAGAATATTGAAGATCCGAGCAATCAGAATAATGATTATGATCGTGCCTGGGCACGTCAGATTTTGTGGCCGCTATTAAGTGAGCGCTTCCCAAAAATGCAGGCAGCTTTAGCCCGAACCACGGATCTGATGCAGGATGCTCAGGAAATCTTGCAGGATGTGTTGCGACAAGATACAGACGTTTGTATCCAAGATAATATTTTAGACTTATCTAAATTTTCTGAACTGTCTTTAGCACGCCAGCGCCAGCTGCTATCTAACTGGATGAAAGGGGAAGGACAGTATCGGCCTACACTGGATATGGTACAGCGCTTGCAACGTGAAGTCATTCATGTACGTGCAGATGCCCAGGCGGCTTTGCATTGGCAAGGTTTTTATTATGTGCGTTATCAGCAGCTGGTCTATAAGCTCAGTAAAGAAATTTATCTGGCAGGTCAACAGCCATTTTCTGGCGAACAGCAGATGATTTTCAGACTTCAGGATCGTATTGATCTGCCTTCAGGACAGTTTCAGATTCAGGCTGCAGCAATCGGTTTATCATTGGATTTATTGAATCAGCACTTGAAACTGACACAGCGCCAAGGTGGCGAAAAGATTCATTTATGTGGACGAGTCGGTTCTTGGCCACTGAAAAAAGCCATTCAGGATGCGCAAATATTTCCATGGATGCGGCATACAATTCAAATATTAAGCATAGATGATGTTATGCTAGGCGTGTTTACGCCCAAAGGATTTTGGTTGGCTGAATCTGCCTATTGTGAGGTGGAGGGGTGGCAGCCAATTTCAGTCTCTTCAATTTCAGAACACAAAGACGAGCATTAAAAATGAGTGCAGCTTTAAATTGTAATATCAGTTTCATTGGTGGTGGTAACATGGCTCAAGCCTTAATTGGTGGCTTGATTGCACGTGGTTTGCCGGCAACCCGTATTACAGTTTCTGATCCAGTCGAAAAAGTGCGTCTACTGCTTGCTGAAAAAGAAGTGAATGTTACTGATGATAATATTGCTGCAATCAAACATGCCGATATTGTGCTATTTGCGGTGAAGCCACAGGTGCTAGCGGATGTGCTTAAACCGCTGCAAGGTTTGTTGGACGGTAAATTGGTTATTTCCATTGTAGCAGGTGCTGAAATTGCGACTTTGTCTAGCTTACTTGGTACCGATCGTATTGTTCGTGTGATGCCAAATACACCAGCATTAGTACAGACTGGCGCGCATGGTTTATTCGCCAATGCAGACATGAGTACAGCAGACCGTGAGCTGGCGAGTCAGGTTTTAGCTTCAACTGGCCTGACAATTTGGGTAAACTCTGAAGCGCAAATTGATGCTGTAACGGCGGTTTCTGGCTCAGGTCCGGCTTATTTCTTCTATATGATGGAAAGCATGATCCGCGCAGGTGTGAATCTGGGGCTAGATGAGAAAGTGGCGACTGCATTGACCTTGCAAACTGCATTAGGTGCAGCGCAAATGGCAATTACCAGTGCAAATACACCAGCTGAATTACGTAAAAATGTGACTTCACCGAATGGCACGACTCAGGCTGCACTAGAAGTCTTTGATCAGGCCCAGATTTCTCAAAACATTCAGGCAGCTCTGGCTGCTGCTGCAAAACGCAGTCAGGAGCTCGCTCAAGAGCTTAGCGACAGCAGTAAGTAAATTTTCAAATTTAATATTTAGGAACCTTCAGGTATGGGTGCAAATTCTGCGCTAATTTTTGGCATTATCATTAACGTCGCAATTTTGCTCGTATTCTTCCGCTTTTTAATGCAGTTGGCTTCGGTGAGTCCTTACAATCCGGTGGTACTTTCAACTGTAAAGGCCACCAAGATTGTAGATGTGTTTAGTCGTATTCTGCCAACTCTGGCGAAGGGTCGGGTAAATACTGCCGCGCTGGCATTATTGGTGGTGCTGTATTTGCTGAAAATTTTTGGCATGATGTATCTTTCTGGTGGTATGCCAAATGGTCCAATTCATCTGTTAATACTGACTTTTGTGACCATGATTCAGGACCTGATCCGTTTCTGTCGTTATCTGATTTTCGCGACCATTATCTTGAGTTGGGTGGTGATGTTTACTCAATCCCGTTCGCCTTATATTGAAGTGGTTCAGGAACTGGCAGAGCCATTATTGGCACCATTCCGTCGTATCATGCCGAATATCGGTATGATCGACCTGTCTCCAATTCTGGCGATTCTGGCACTGATGGTGGTTGATCTGATCATGCGTGAAGTGGCCATGGTGTTGTTGACTGGTTTCTAGGATTTAAGAATATAAAAAAGGACACGTAAGCGTCCTTTTTTATTTGTTATGAATTTCAAAAGAGGTTTTACCTTTCCCTACCCTCTCCTGAGAGGAGAGGCAACTTCCTGGAAATTTTATCTCTGAGAAGTAATAGTCTTCTTTATCTTAAAAAGAGAAGAAGGCATTAGTAAGACTATTCATGGTAATCAAAATTAGGTTTAACTCCCTCTCCCTTTGGGAGATGGCTGGGGAGAGGGCTAATATAAATCTCCTGAAACCCCTCTGAAAAAGGGGTTCAAAGCACTTTAGTGCGCCTCATCCCAATTTTTGCCTTTGCCCACTTCTACCAGTAAAGGCACAGAGATCTGCACTACAGATTGCATTACTTCAGCCAGCTTAGGTGCCAGCTCATCAGCAATCGCTTCATCAACTTCAAATACCAATTCATCGTGGACTTGCAGCAGCATTTTGGCC
>Ga0308162_1002812_pt1 | contig 10607 bp, 11 predicted proteins | sample PhySR2_FD_201370 | JGI IMG/M metagenome (GOLD analysis project Ga0308162, IMG submission 201370) | Phyllosphere microbial communities from UC Gill Tract Community Farm, Albany, California, United States - DLSLS.R2 | ecosystem: Host-associated > Plants > Phyllosphere > Unclassified | place: USA... | reverse complement strand
GATTAAATCCCCAACAAAAACAGCATAAAACTGCGATAGATATCACATTTGCAGTCATAAACATCCGTTGTTAAGGTGCCCTCAGATTAATTTGATAACGAGGAACACTCATGAAAAAGCTTAACGTACTTATCCTTTCCGCTCTGACCGCGGTATCTGGCTCCGCACTGGCAATGGGCGGCAGCATTGAGCAGGGTAAAAACTTTACCAACCTGAATGTGGAAATGGGTAAATCTACCTCCGGCCTGTACACCGAAGGCAGCTGGCTGAAAAATACCGATGACGGCACCACGACCGGTGGCGTAGGTGCAGGATACAACTTCGAAGTCGGTCCGGTGATGTTGAACGCAGGCGCTAAGGCCCTCTACGTTGGCCCGAAAAAAGGCGATAACGGCGTAGCGTTCCCAATCGGTGGCGGTGTGAAGGTTGCCCTGACCGACAGCATCAACGTCTTCGGTGAAGGCTATGTGGCGCCAGACGGGCTGAACAACAGCGTCAAAAACTACGTGGAAGCGAACGGCGGCGTCAGCTGGACCCCAATCAAACCTGTGACCCTGAAAGTGGGTTACCGCCACGTGAGCGTTGACGGCAAAGACGGCCGTCCAAACCACACGCTGATCGACGGCGCATACGTGGGCGGCGGCGTAAGCTTCTAAGCCGACGAACGAACAAACAAAAAAACCTGCCAGACGGCAGGTTTTTTTGTCTCGGTTATTACTTACGCACCACCACCAGCTTCTGGTTCACAAACTCTTTGATCCCCAGATCCGACAGCTCGCGCCCGTAACCGGACCGCTTCACGCCGCCAAACGGCAGTTCTGCCGCGGTATCGGTGAGCCAGTTGATATACACCATCCCGGTCTCAATCCGCGACGCCATTTTCTTCGCACGCTCAATATCCTGGCTGAATACCGCCCCGCCCAGTCCGTAGTGGGAGTCGTTCGCCAGCGCGACCGCTTCGTCGTCGTTTTTCACCACGTAAACCTGCGCCACCGGGCCGAAGAACTCCTCGAAGTACGCCGGGTTATCGCGGGAGATATTCGTCAGGATCGTCGGTTCGAAGAAGCTCCCGTCACGCTGTACGGGCTTACCACCATGGTGCAGCGTCGCGCCGTTTTTCACCGCCTCGTTAACCTGTTTGGTCAGCGTTTCCAGAGCATCTTTAGACGACAGCGGCCCCAGCGTGGTGCTTTCGTCCAGCGGATCGCCTATCTTCACCTGCTTAAACGCCTCGGTAAATTTGCTCAGGAACGTATCAGCAATCTTCTCGTGCAGGATAAAGCGCTTCGCCGCGGTGCACACCTGTCCTGCATTGTTGAGCCGCGCGTTAACGCCGATCTTCACGGCTTTATCAAGGTCGGCATCGTCCAGCACCACGAACACGTCGTTACCGCCCAGTTCGAGCGTAGATTTCTTGATGTGCTTCGCCGCCTGCGCCGCTACAACGCTGCCCGCTTTTTCGGAACCGGTCAGCGCCACCCCCTGCACGCGATCGTCGGCAATAATATTTGCCACCTGATCCGAAGAGATAAACAGGTTGGTCCATGCCCCTTCCGGCGCTCCCGCCTCGCGCACCAGATGGGCAAAGGTCTCGGCGCAGTGCGGCACAATGCTGGCATGCTTGGCGATCACCGGGTTGCCCGCCGCCAGGTTTGGCGCCAGGACGCGCATCAGCTGGTAGTACGGGAAATTCCACGGCTCAACGGCCATCAGCACGCCGATGGGGTTGTGGTCCACCCAGGCTTCACCGAGTTCTGAATCATATTTCACCGGCGCCAGGAACTGCTTCGCGTTGTCGGCGTAGTAGCGGGCGATCTGCGCGCACAGCTTCACCTCGCCGCGGCTCTGCTCGATGAGCTTACCCATCTCCTGGCTGGCGATTTTCGCCAGCTCATCGGTGCGCTCGTCGATCAGGTCGGCAAGCTTATGCAGCACTGGCAGGCGCTGGCTGATGTCGCCTTTCGCCCAGTCCGAATGGTAAAGCGCATCGGCCGCCTTGAGCGCCGCTTCGATATCCGCATCGGTATGTGAGGGGTATTCTTTGATGAGCTGGTTAGTGGCAGGATTTACTGTCTGATAAGCCATGTCGAATCTCCTTGTTTTACCGCTTAGGGTATTAAGGGTAGTCAACATGACTGGCTATGGACGTAAAGTTGGGTATATCCGGAGATTTCTGAAAGGTATAGTGCTCCTGCCATTCCCAGACAGGAGACAGTACAGCGTCTAAAATTAATGTTCAATCAACTCCCATTACTTTATCCATGGAGAAATATTTTCTGTTGATACATTTTTTACGGTGTAGCCATCATTCCCCTGAGGGTCTTTAATACATTTTATTTCATCGAATCCCCATTGACCATTACGGTTGGAAAAATAAACCGTATACTTCTCAGCATTAAAACCAAAGTATTTCTCATGTGGATGCTTGATAGTTTTACTACCACAAGAAAAATCATTCCTCCACTCAGCATTTGTAGCATAATTCAAAACATAATAAGCAATAACATCCAGCCTGCCAGTAATAAACGTCATAAGTAAAGTCAACAGCACCAATGCTCCAAGAATATTGAACAACGTATACCCTTGGAGTTTACGCGCAGTTGTGACACATATTAGATAGGTTACTAACTGCAAAATAAAAGAGATTAAAGCAAAGAATGCAGTAAGCTTCCATAAAAATTCCACCCATGGACTTGAAGACAAATCCATATTACTAATCTGCAAAAAAAGACTTGCTGAGAAGGCGCTTGATAACGCATAGCACAATGATATTAAAGAAAATAACGCCAGGCGTATTTTCTTTATGCTCTTGTACCCGTTCCTTTCGAGAATAAATATCGTCAGAACACTACTTGCTGCAATTGAAATGGCAAAAATTATCATAAGCGCTTTCGCCATATAAATTAAATGGATATTTATCGAAAAGGGAATGAATATAAAAGAGCACCACCCAAGAAGAGATAACCATCCTGCAATCTTATTGATAAATAGGTCATTTTCAAAGTGATTGAAAATATTAATGATATCTCCACATCGTTCTCTCTGCAGAGATAATATGATAAAAAGCGTAGCAAGCAACACATAAGAAAAATATATACCAGCAGGGTTTTTCACTTTTGTAAGAATAAGAGATATAACATAGAAAAAAAGCAGAAAAAAGTCGAAGAATTTACTTTTCAGTCCATTAAAAACACGAATCCTTAAAGTCATTTAAATTCACCCCATAAATAAGAATATCAATTTAATATTTAAGTAAGTTATCGTTTCCATCTGATGAAATGCAAGCAGTTTTATATCCAACAAACTTAAAAGTGAAATGAATATTTCATTTATAGCACGACATATTTTGCACATTCCCCCCGCTTCCCTCTATCCTTAACCCATGGAAAAACATATCGAACTCAAACGCGCCAAGCTGCTGGCGCTGTCGCTGCTGCTAATTGCTGCCGCAGCGTTTATCACCACCCTGTTCCTGCCGCAGACCTTCTGGGTGCGCGGCGTGAAGGCCATTGCCGAGGCGGCGATGGTCGGCGCGCTGGCAGACTGGTTTGCCGTGGTTGCGCTGTTTCGCCGGGTGCCCATTCCGTTTATTTCGCGCCATACGGCGATCATCCCGCGTAATAAGGACCGAATCGGCGACAATCTCGGCCAGTTCGTGCAGGAGAAATTTCTCGACACGCAATCGCTGGTGGCGTTGATCCGCCGCTATGAACCGGCAAAAATGATCGGCACCTGGTTCAGCCAGCCGGATAACGCGCAGCGCGTCGGTCAGCATTTGATTCAGGTGATGAGCGGTTTTCTGGAACTCACCGACGACGGGCGCATTCAGCGGTTGCTCAAACGGGCGGTGCATAAGGCCATCGATAAGGTCGATCTCACCGAAACCAGCGCCGTCATGCTGGAGAGCATGACCAAAAACAACCGCCACCAGGTGCTGCTGGACGCCATCATCAACCGCCTGATTACCTTGATTCAGCGGGAGAGCACGCGGGAATTTATCTCTGACCAGATAGTCCACTGGCTGAAGACCGAACATCCGCGCAAAGCGATGGTGCTGCCCACAGAGTGGCTGGGCGATCAAAGCGCGGAGATGGTGTCGAACGCGGTGAACACGCTGCTGGACGATATCAGCCACGACCGCACGCACCAGATCCGCCAGGCATTTGACCGCGCTACGCTGAAGCTTATCGACAACCTGAAAACCGATCCGGAGATGGCGGCGAAAGCCGACAACATCAAGCACTACCTGAAAAACGATGAGGCGTTTAACCGCTATCTGGGCGAGATGTGGGCTGACCTGCGCCAGTGGCTGAAGGCGGATATGCAAAGCGAGGATTCGCGCGTGAAGCAACGCATCGCCAACGCCGGGCTGTGGTTTGGCGAAACGCTAACAAACGACGCCAGCCTGCGGGCGTCGCTGAACGAGCATCTGGAGCAGGCCGCGCACCGCCTCGCACCGGATTTTGCCGCGTTCCTGACCCGCCACATCAGCGACACGGTCAAAAGCTGGGACGCCAAAGACATGTCCCGCCAGATTGAGCTTAACATCGGTAAAGATCTGCAGTTCATCCGCGTCAACGGCACGCTGGTCGGCGGGACGATTGGCCTGATCCTGTTTTTACTCTCGCAGCTGCCGGCCGTGCTGGGGCATTAGTCTGCTTTAGGCGGCGCGATGACGTAGCGCGTCGCCTCGAAGCGGTTGAGGATCAGGTGCACCAGGAAGACCATCGTCAGCGTTGCGACCAGCGAAAAGGTGACGGAAGTGATGCGATAGAGATCGCTGAACACCAGGTCAGTGTCCGGATGCATATTCTGCCCGAACATAATGCCGATGGTGGTGATGCTGGAGAACCCCACGCCCGCGCCCACCTTCTCCATCACGTGGAGTCGCGCGCCAAACGCCAGCCCGAGGCCAATCAGGGGCATCATCAATAGCATATGACTGCTGTGATCGTAGAGGATCAGCTGCACCACCAGAATATAGAGGCAGCCCAGCACCACGCCGACCACGCGCCAGATAGAGCTCATCACCGAACCGCGGTAGTGCATCGGAAACAGGATCAAAATACCCGCCATCAGCGCCGAAAGCGAATCGCTTAAGTCGCTAATCTGAAACACCACGAATATCAGCGTCGCGACGGTGCCGGAAAGCAAGGACTCGTGGCGCACGCGGGCGTCGTCTTTCTCAATCAGCGGCGGCGGCTTGCGGGGTTCCACGTCAGGCAGGAGATAGTTCATCAGCGCGCTCAGGCACACCGCCATGATGCTCGCTTCGATGTTGGAAAACAGCAGCGTGTGCCAGTTGGTAGTGGGGTAGCTCATAAAATTGAGCATCACGCTCTGGCATACCACGCCCATTGAGCCAAACAGAAACAGCGGCCCCTTGCTCATAAAGCGAAAGCGCATCACGTACAGGGCAAACACCACCAGCGTCATAATGACCGGCCATTGCGACAGATAGCCGATGATGAAGATCATTTCGACGCTGTTTAGCACGGCGCTGAAGATAAACTGCTTCGCCACGTGGCGGTTAAACACCGGCACCAGCGACAGCAGCATGATCGGGTAGACCACAAAAAACACGCCGTAGCTGGTGTTGTAGAAGCTGGAGATGCTGAGCGCAATCATCCCGGCAAAGACGATGCGCAGGGTCTGGCGAAAGTCGTTTGCCGTGTAGACGATGTTGCCGTGGGGGGTGAACACCCGCGCCAGGGTGCTAATAGACATAGTGAAGCAGGCTCACCAGGTGGATCTGCATCCCGGAGAAGAAGCGCGCAAACGGCCCCTCGCTGTTATAGAGCTGCACGGTGGCGCGTGCGCCGGTCGGCAGATGCTTCGGCAGCGCCTCATCCAGCGCGACGTGAATGCGCATCCGCTGGGCATCGCGCACCCAGCGGTTGGAGGTCTCCGGCTCGGAGAGTTCACCGTTAACCGCTTCTTGCCCGGCGAGGATCCCCGCGTCGCTGCTGGTCACGTGGGCGCGGAACACCTGTCCCGGGAAGGCGTCAAACACCACAGCGGCGTCGGTGCCCTGATGGGTGTGGCGCAGGCTCTTCTCGCGGAAATCGGCGACGATATCGGTCTGGTTGTTCACCAGCGCCAGCGCGGCTGAGCCGGACGAAGCGTAAAAGCCAGGGCTTAACTGTAAGTTACTCACCGTGCCGTCCGCTTCTGCGTAAACTTTCGTCCAGCCGAGATTCAGCTCCGCGTCATCCAGCGCGTTGCGGTATTTTTGCAGCGTCACGTTGCGGTGCTCGTCTCGCTCGCCGCGCTGAATACGCAGGTTATGGATGTTGGCCTGAATGGAACTGACGGACTGCTCGCTGCTCTGCCAGGTGGTACGGACCTTATCCAGATCCGCCTGCGAGACGTTCTGCAGGGTACTCAGCTTGTGGTAGCGGTCGAAGGTCACTTTGTCGTTACGCGCGGTCAGCACGGCGGTTTTCAGGCTGGCCTGCGCGGAGGCGATCTGCGCATCCAGCTGTTCGTTAGACAGACGTGCCTGCTCAAGCGCGATTTGCGCAGCTTCCACTTTGTTGCGAAACGGCGTGTTGTCGAGCTCAAACAGCAGATCGCCTTTCTTCACCTGGCTGTTGTTGTGGACGTGTACCGCCGCCACATAGCCGGAGACGCGCGGAGAAACCGGCGTCACCACGCGCATCACGGTGGAGTCCGGCGTCAGCGGGATCCAGATATCCGCGACGATAAAGTAGACAAACATCAGCAGGAAAGAGGCAATACTTACCCTTACCCAGCGGGCAAACTTTTGTTCAGGAGTCATTATTTTTCGGTCTTGTTATCTTCTTCGCGGATTGTCCGCAAATTGCAGGCGATTTGATTCAGGGTGGTGCTGAAAATGTCGATATGTTCCGGCGCGATGTTTTGCGATACGCGCGCCTGATAGGTCTCAATCACCTGAGTGAGCCTTTTTAATATGGCTTTTCCCTCAGGCGTCAGCGTCAGAAGCCGGATGCGCTTGTCATAAGGCGATACGGCGCGCAGCAGGTAACCCTGCTTTTCCAGCTGTGTCAGAGTGCGCATCAGCGGCGGCAGTTCAATGCCCTGCACCTCCGCCAGCTCACTCATGGAGACGTTATCCCCGAGCTGATGCAGCTGCATCATCACCGTCCAGCTCGACTGGGTTAACCCGGTATCGAGAATGGCATCGTCAATGACGGCACGCCACTGGCGCACGATCATCGCCATCCGCATACCCATCGGCCTGCGGCAGAACAGTTCTTCTTCACTCATGGGGGAACCTCTCGAAACACGCAGCCACGATAATAGTTATCAGGGTAAGTATCAAGAAACGAGAGATAAAAGCGCAGGAATTGCGAAAGGCGTTACGGGAGGCGATTTACACGTAGGCCCGGTAAGCGCAGCGCCACCGGGCTTTTTTAGCAGCTAAAAAGTCTCTGAACGGCACTTTTCCCCGAAGCCGTCATCACCACCTCCCTGTAGCCCGCCACGCGCTGGATCCACCCTTTGCTTTCCAGATAAATCAACAGCGCCGCACCCGCCTCACCGCCAAGATGAAACCGCCGCTCGCTCCAGTCCAGACAGGCGCAGCAGGCCTTGCGACGGGGATTGGAATTTAACGCAATACCAAGCTTCAGGAACTGCTCGCGGCCATGTAGCGTGAGCGCTGAACCGTCAGCCTCAAGCCAGCCTTCCTCCTGCATGAATTCATAGATCTGCACCGCCACCGCGCCCGCAAGATGGTCGTAGCAGGTTCGCGCTTCGCGCAGGGCTTTCGGCGCGGTGGTTTCCGGCGGGGTAATGCGGCTCCAGGAGAGCCCCATCATCTGCTCGACCAGCGCCGCCACGTCGTGCCCCGCCAGGCGATAGTAGCGATGCCGTCCCTGAGACAGGCAGGTGATCAGCTTTCCCTCCACCAGTCGGGCGAGATGCCCGCTGCCGGTCGACGGCGCAACGTCTGCCGCCGCGCTCAGCTCTGTAGCGGTCCATGCCCGCCCGTCCATGAGCGCACAGAGCATCTTCACGCGCGACGGATCGGCCATTGCCGCCGCCACCGCCGCAACGGCCTGCTCCAGCGCCGCGCTACTATCAGGGGGTAAGCTCGTCTTTAACATTCGTCGCCCAGGGTTCTGTGATCTCTGCGGCCAGCTTATCATTATCCGTCAGCAGAATAAGGTGATTCGCATGGTCGCTGTACTGGGTCAGGATTGACACGCCCTTTGCGGCCAGCGCCGCCGCAATTTCACCCAGCTCGCCGGGACGCTCCTGCTTGAGTTTTCTGATGACCGGCTTGCGTATGGCCTGCACGTTGAACCCGCCATCGGTCAGCACGCGACGGGCTTTTTCCCCCTCTTCCACCAGGAAATGGGCATGCGTTCCAAATACGCCACCGCCTTCCAGCCCCACGCCGCTGCGGCCCAGCAGCTGTCCAAAGCGCGCCAGTTCACCGGGGATATCGCAGAAAATCACATGAACGTCATACATCGCTATGCCCCCCGGTTTCAGAAGTATATTCCCGCACCACCTGCGCCACGCGAATGCGGTAGTACGCGAAAATCGACTCCCGCCCTTCGGCCTGCGCCGCCTGGTGAAACGCGTTCTGCTTCCAGCGGCGGACGGCCTCTTCGTCACGCCACCAGGAGAGCGAGAGAATTTTGCCGTCGGTGGTCAGGCTCTGAAAACGTTCGATATCAATAAAGCCGTCGATGTCCGCCAGCAGCGGCTTAAGCTCTGCGGCAAGCTGCAGGTAGCGCGCCTGATGATGAGGCTCCGCTTTGGCTTCAAAAAGGACTGCAATCATGGGTGTCTCTCCGTTGTGAGGGTGAGGAGAGAATGCAGGAGGAAAAAGCACAATGCTTCGGTAAGGAGCGAAGTGTTGTGCCGGATGGCGCTGCGCTTATCCGGCCTACGGACTCATGTAGGCCCGGTAAGCGTAGCGCCACCGGGCAGGGTTTAACCCAGAACCGACCTCGGCTCCATAAACGCCCTAATCCCCCACTCGCCCATCTCGCGCCCCACGCCGGAGTGCTTGAACCCGCCGAACGGCGCTTTCGGCTCATGGGCAAGCGTGTTCACCAGCACGCGACCGGAAACAATCTGCTGCGCCACACGACGAGCCCGCTCTGCATCACGGCCAAGCACCATCGCGCTCAGACCGTACTCGGTATCGTTGGCAATGGCGATCGCCTCCGCATCGTCCTGATACGGGATTACGCACAGCACCGGGCCGAAGATCTCATCACGGGCAATAGCCATCTGGTTGTTCACGTCGGCAAACAGCGTCGGGCGCACAAACCAGCCGTCTCGCGTCCCGTCCGGTCTCCCTTCTCCACCCGCCAGCAGGCGCGCCCCCTCTTCGATGCCTTTACGGATATAGCCCTGCACCCGCAGCCACTGCTTCTCGCTGACCATCGGGCCGATCTCTGTCACGCTATCGCGCGGGTCGCCGGATTTCACCGCCGCCACGGCCTGCGCCAGCGCGGCTTCAATTTCGGCCTGGCGCGACCGGGGCACCAGAATGCGCGTTCCTGCCACGCACGCCTGCCCGCTGTTCATAAATCCGGCCTGAATCACCAATGGGATCGCCTGCGCGACATCCACATCATCCAGCAGGATCGTCGGCGATTTGCCGCCTAACTCCAGGGTCACGCGCTTAAAGCTCTCCGCCGCGTTGCGCAGAATCGCCTTGCCGGTATTCGTGGAGCCGGTAAACGAGATTTTTGCCACGTCCGGATGGCGGCTGATGGTTTCACCTACCGTCTCGCCGCGCCCGGTGACGATATTAAACACGCCCGGCGGTAGCGCGGCATCGCGCAGCGCTTCGGTGACAATCCGGGTTTGCAAGGCGCTCATTTCGCTCGGCTTGATCACCGCCGTGCAGCCCGCCGCGAGCGCGGCCGCCAGCTTGCCGCAGATAAAGCCCGCGTCGCTGTTCCACGGCGTGATAAGCCCGGCCACGCCAAGCGGCGTCATTTGCACCGTGGCTGCGCCTGCGGGGGTGACGAATGCAAACGCCTCCAGCGCCTCAATGGCCTGAGCAATCACCTCCGCGGGATAGCTGGCCATCCACGCCGAGCGCGAGGCGGGGGCACCGTACTCTTCAATGACCGCTTCGAGCAGATCGTCGTGGCGAGCGGCCACGGCGGCGTGCACACGTTTTAGCGCTGCGATGCGTTCCGGCTTTGTGGTCTGCGACCACGCCGGAAACGCCGCTTTTGCCGCCGCAATCGCGCGTTCGGCGTCAACCTCATCTGCCAGACGAACCTGGCCGATGACCTGCGCCGTCGCCGGGTTGTACAAATCAAACCACTCGGTGCCGTGCGGGGTAACAAATTCGCCGTTAATAAAGATCTGTTCGATGGTGTGCATATAAACCTCCTCAGGCTGTGTGAGCACAGTCTGGCACGGCTTCTCCATTGCGATAATCCACGCTATGCTGCAAGGGTTGTTTCGATTTTCAGGATAATCTATGCATCGTTCAGGTCTGACAGAACTGGAAGTAGTGATGGCCGTCGTGCGGCGCGGCAGCTTTCGCGCCGCGGCGCAGGAGCTGGGCATGTCCGCCACGGCGGTAAGCAACGCCATCGCCGGGCTGGAGAGCCGCCTTGATACCCGCCTCTTTAACCGCA
>Ga0308162_1002807_pt1 | contig 10624 bp, 8 predicted proteins | sample PhySR2_FD_201370 | JGI IMG/M metagenome (GOLD analysis project Ga0308162, IMG submission 201370) | Phyllosphere microbial communities from UC Gill Tract Community Farm, Albany, California, United States - DLSLS.R2 | ecosystem: Host-associated > Plants > Phyllosphere > Unclassified | place: USA... | reverse complement strand
GGGTCGTGATTCATTTTGCGTTCGATATCCAGCTCCGGATCGTTCCATGGCCGTAACAAATCGCAACGTTCCCATAAGGTGATCACTTCTTCAAAATCTTCCTGGCGGAAGGCGCGGATTTCCATCGTCTTTACCTGCAAATAAGCACAATTTGCTGATTATCACGCATTCTCTGCTGCACGCAACCCTCCATGACGGGCGACAAATAAAAAAGCGCAAATTTTCTGTTCGCGACCTGCAATACAAAGTAATGCCCTGAAATGTTTCTGTGATCGCAGGCAGCTTAGGCTTAGGCTATAACACCGGCAAGATTCCTGTTACCGGACCCGCACATGCACCTGCTTAAACGTTTGATTCATCGTCGCCAGTTACTGCTTTCCGGGCTGGCTCTGGCCATTTTATCGCCGCGCGCAGTTCAGGCTAAAGAAAAGGCCCTTACCGGGGCAAATACTCATACGCGCCCTGCTCCGCCAGCGAAAAACGGCAAACGTATCGTGATGATCGATCCCGGCCACGGTGGCATCGACTCCGGTGCCGTTGGCGAAGAGGGTTCTGAAGAGAAACACATCGTGCTGGAAATTGCTGGCAACGTGCAGCGCCAGTTGCAGAGCCATCCGCGCATTGAAGTGCGCCTGACCCGCGACACCGACCACTTTATTCCGCTCTATCAGCGGGTAGAGATCGCCCACCAGCACGGCGCCGATCTCTTTATGTCGATCCATGCCGACGGCTTTACCAGTCCCGATGCCAGCGGTGCCTCGGTGTTTGCGCTCTCTAATCGCGGAGCCAGCAGCTCGATGGCGCGTTATCTGTCACAGCGGGAAAACGATGCGGATAAGCTGGGCGGCGTGAAAGCGCAGCAGCAGGATCACTATCTGCAGCAGATCCTCTTTGACCTGGTGCAGACCGACACCATCAAAAACAGCCTGACGCTGGGCAAGCACGTGCTGGACCAGATCCGCCCGGTGCATCATCTGCACAGCCAGCACACCGAGCAGGCGGCCTTCGCGGTGCTCAAGTCACCGTCGATCCCTTCGGTGCTGGTCGAGACCTCCTTTATTACCAATCCGCGCGAAGAGCAGCTGCTTGGCACCACCGCGTTTCGCCAGAAAATTGCCTCTGCGATTGCCAGCGGCATCGTCAATTACTTTGATGAGTTTGACCGCCGCAACGCCTGATGCGGAAAACGAATTTCCGCCGTGTGACGCGCCGTACTCATGCAAGCGGCGCGGTTTTGCGTATAATCGCGTCAGACTTTGACAAACGATAAGCGAAAAGATGGCTGATATTTCACGCGTAAAAGCATTCCTGCTCGCCTTGCAGGATGAGATTTGTAACCAGCTGGCAGCTGAAGATAGCGGCGCACAGTTTGCCGAAGATAGCTGGCAGCGTCCTGGCGGCGGCGGCGGTCAGAGCCGCGTCCTGCGCAACGGCGCGGTGTTTGAGCAGGCGGGCGTCAACTTTTCGCATGTACATGGCGATCAGATGCCGGCATCGGCTACCGCGCACCGGCCAGAACTGGCGGGTCGCAGCTTTGAAGCGATGGGCGTGTCGCTGGTAATCCACCCGAACAACCCCTATGTGCCCACCAGCCACGCCAACGTGCGCTTCTTTATCGCCGAGAAACCCGGTGCCGATCCGGTGTGGTGGTTTGGTGGTGGGTTTGACCTGACCCCTTTTTATGGCTTCGAAGAAGATGCGCTGCACTGGCATCAGACCGCAGCTAATCTCTGTCAGCCCTTTGGCGAGGATGTCTATCCGCGCTATAAAAAATGGTGTGATGACTACTTCTATCTGAAGCATCGGGATGAGCAGCGCGGTATCGGTGGCCTGTTTTTTGACGATCTCAACATGCCCGACTTTGAGCAGAGCTTCAGCTTTATGCAGGCGGTTGGCCGTGGTTTTATTGATGCCTATCGGCCAATTGTGGCGCGCCGTAAAGATCATCCGTGGGGCGAGCGTGAGCGCCAGTTCCAGCTCTACCGCCGTGGTCGCTATGTGGAGTTTAATCTGGTGTGGGACCGGGGCACGCTGTTTGGTCTGCAGACCGGTGGCCGCACAGAATCAATTTTGATGTCGATGCCGCCGCTGGTGCGCTGGGAATATGATTATCAGCCTGACCCCGACTCTCCTGAAGCCGCCCTCTATCGCGATTTCCTGCCAGTGAAAAATTGGCTGAACCTGCCTGTCTGATTGCTTCTGCTGCTGAAGCGCGGGCCGCAACCCGCGCTACGCTTACCTCTCGCCTGATCGGCCTCTTCTTTTTTACAGGGCACAGATTGCCACAGTGTGGCCTGCGTCATTTCTCCTGACTGCTATGCTTATGGATGGAATATGGCGCACCCCACGGTAAATACCGCATGACGGCTCCTTCGCACCGCCTCGCAGCGCAACAATCAGAGAAACCGCATTTCCATCATAAAGTCTCTGTTGCAATGTTATGGGTTCGCGTTACCGGTAGCAGAACATGCCACAGACCGGCTGCGAGGCCTGAGGTGCTCCCTGTTCGCTTTCATTTTTCTTTTCAAGGAGTTTAGAGATGAACCAGCTAGAAGCCCTAAAACAGTTCACCACCGTGGTGGCGGACAGTGGCGATATCGAATCGATTCGTAATTACCACCCGGAAGACGCCACCACCAACCCCTCTCTCATTCTGAAAGCGTCCGGTCTCGAAGGGTATAAACACCTGATGGATGACGCCATTGAGTACGCCAAAAAACAGGGCGGCAGCAAAGAGACGCAGATTATTAATGCCAGCGACAAAGTGGCGATCAACCTCGGTATGGAAATCCTGAAGAGCATACCGGGCCGTGTTTCGACCGAAGTGGATGCGCGCCTCTCCTTCGATCGTGGCATGTGTGTCACCAAAGCAGAAAAACTGATTCGTATGTACGAAGAGCACGGCATCGATCGCTCACGTGTGCTGATCAAGCTGGCCTCGACCTGGGAAGGCATCCGCGCAGCGGAAGAGCTGGAGAAAAACGGCATTAAGTGCAACCTGACACTGCTGTTCTCCTTTGCCCAGGCGCGTGCCTGTGCCGAAGCGGGCGTGTTCCTGATCTCCCCGTTCGTGGGCCGCATCTATGACTGGTACAACTCACGCAAGCCAATGGAACCCTATGTGGCGGATGAAGATCCGGGCGTGAAATCTGTACGTCGCATTTACGATTACTACAAAAAGCACCGTTACAGCACCGTCATCATGGGCGCCAGCTTCCGTAAAGTGGAGCAGATTGTGGCGCTGGCCGGCTGCGATCGCCTGACACTGTCGCCAAACCTGCTGGAAGAGTTGCAGAACAGTGATGCGCCACTGGAGCGCAAGCTGGAGCCATCAACCGAAGGCTTCCATCAGCCGTCGCCGCTTTCTGAAGCGGAATTCCGCTGGGAACATAACCAGGATCCGATGGCAGTTGAAAAACTCTCAGACGGCATCCGCCAGTTCGCGGTTGACCAGCAGAAGCTGGAAGATGTGCTCGCCGCACGCCTGTAGTCTTCATTTTAGTCGGGCGGGACTTTCCCGCCCTGATGCATAACTAAGGGAGAACTTTATGTCCTCACGCAGAGAGTTGGCAAACGCGATTCGTGCACTGAGCATGGATGCGGTCCAGAAGGCAAACTCAGGCCACCCCGGTGCGCCGATGGGTATGGCCGATATCGCCGAAGTGTTATGGCGCGACTTCCTCCAGCACAATCCGACCAATCCCGCCTGGCTTGATCGCGACCGCTTTATCCTCTCCAACGGCCACGGCTCAATGCTGCTTTATAGCCTGCTGCACCTCAGCGGTTATGATCTGCCGATTGAAGAGCTGAAAAATTTCCGTCAGCTGCACTCTAAAACACCGGGTCACCCGGAAATCGGCTACACACCTGGCGTTGAAACCACCACCGGCCCGCTGGGTCAGGGACTGGCAAACGCCGTGGGTTTAGCGATTGCAGAACGCACGCTGGCCGCGCAGTTTAACCGTCCGGATCATGAAATCGTCGATCACCACACCTATGTGTTTATGGGCGATGGCTGTCTGATGGAAGGGATCTCGCACGAAGTCTGTTCTTTGGCGGGCACCCTGGGTCTCGGCAAACTGATCGGCTTCTACGACCACAACGGTATTTCAATCGATGGCGAGACCGAAGGCTGGTTTACCGACGACACTCACAAACGCTTTGAGTCCTATAACTGGCATGTGATTGGCGACATCGACGGACATGACGCCAATGCCATTCGTGAAGCAATCAAAGAAGCGCAGAGCGTCACCGATAAGCCTTCACTGATTATCTGCCGCACCATTATCGGTTTCGGTTCCCCAAACAAAGCCGGCAAAGAAGAGTCACACGGCGCAGCGCTGGGTGAGGCCGAAGTGGCCCTGACCCGTAAGCAGCTCGGCTGGAACTATCCGGCATTTGAAATTCCAGCTGAGATCTACCAGCAGTGGGATGCCAAAGCGGCGGGTGCTGAACGTGAAAAAGCCTGGGATGCAAAGTTTGCCGCTTATAAGGAAGCCCATCCAGAGCTGGCGAAAGAGTATGAGCGCCGCATGAATGGCGAAATGCCTGCCAACTGGGAAACAGAAGCGACCCGTTTCATTCAGGAGTTGCAGGCTAATCCGCAGAAAATCGCCAGCCGTAAAGCGTCACAAAACTCGCTGGAAGCGTACGGTAAAATGCTGCCGGAATTCCTGGGCGGCTCTGCTGACCTGGCACCGAGTAACCTCACTATCTGGTCAGGCTCAAAATCGATCAAAGAAGATCCTGCCGGTAACTATATTCACTATGGCGTGCGTGAGTTCGGTATGACGGCGATTGGTAACGGTATCGCGCACCATGGCGGTTTCGTGCCCTACACCGCGACCTTCCTGATGTTTGTCGAATATGCGCGTAACGCCGCCCGTATGGCGGCGCTGATGAAGGCCCGCCAGATTCTGGTCTACACCCATGACTCCATCGGTCTGGGCGAAGATGGCCCGACGCACCAGCCGGTTGAGCAGATCGCCAGCCTGCGTCTGACGCCAAACATGAGCGTCTGGCGTCCGTGCGATCAGGTGGAAACGGCCGTGGCGTGGAAAGCCGCCGTCGAACGCCATCACGGCCCGACTGCGCTGATCCTCTCCCGTCAGAATCTGCTGCAGCCGGAGCGTACCCCGGAGCAGATCGAAAACATCAAACGCGGCGGCTACGTGCTGAAGGATTGCGACGGCACACCAGAAGTGATTCTGATCGCGACTGGTTCAGAGATTGAGATCACCCTGGGTGCAGCAGAGAAGCTGACCACCGGAGGTTACAAGGTGCGGGTGGTTTCACTGCCGTCAACGGACCTGTTCGATGCGCAGGATGCCGCTTACCGCGAATCCGTTCTGCCCAGCAACGTGAAAGCGCGTGTCGCAGTCGAAGCGGGTATCGCTGACTACTGGTTCAAGTATGTCGGTCTGGACGGTGCGATTGTCGGAATGACCACCTTTGGTGAATCCGCCCCGGCCAGTCAGCTGTTCCCGGAGTTTGGCTTCACGGTCGAGAATATCGTCAGCCACGCTGAAGCATTACTCAAGCCAGTTTAATGCCTCTGCCCTTTCCGGCTCACCGGGAAGGGCCATTTCATCTTATAGCCTGAAACAGAAAAATATCTCTCTTCCCCTCTTCCCGCCTCGCGCAAACTGATTACTATAGAGCCGTCATACTTAATGCTGCCTGTGCACTGGCTGTCCGTCTGTTGATGTTCCTGCCGGGATAACCCGGCTCACCGACCAGGTGCATCCTGATGAGTGAAGGCAGATTTCCTCCGATATTTATAGCGAAGCCACTTCCGTTGAACATGCGCACACCCTATTTACTGGCCCTGATGGTTTCACTGCTTCCTTTAAAAAGCATGGCGCAGGTCGCGCCCGATCCCCTGCTGGCCTCTCAGATTGTTGATCGCTATGCGGAACATATCTTTTATGGCAGTGGTGCAACCGGCATGGCGCTGGTGGCGATTGATGGCAATCAGCGAGTGTTCGCCAGCTTCGGTGAAACACGTCCTGGCAACAATGTCCGTCCGCAGAAAGATTCGCTGATTCGCATCGCCTCATTGAGTAAGCTGATGACCAGTGAAGTGATGGTGAAGATGGCTGAGCGCGGACAGATTCGCCTCGACGATCCTCTGAGTAAATATGCGCCGCCGGGAGCACGCGTGCCGACTTACAATGGTCAGGCGATTCGCCTGATTAATCTGTCGACCCACACCAGTGGACTGCCGCGCGAACAGCCCGGCGGCAAAGCGCAGCGCCCGGTGTTCGTCTGGCCGACGAAAGGTGAACGCTGGGCGTGGCTGGCGCGCGCTAACCTTAAAGCGGCTCCGGGCAGCAGTGCCGCCTACTCCAACCTGGGCTACGATCTGCTGAGCGATGCGCTGTCGCGCGCCGCTGGCACACCCTATCCGGCGCTGTTTCAGCAGTTGATTACCCGTCCGCTCGGCATGAAAGACACTACGTTTACGCCGTCGCCTGAGCAGTGTGGACGCCTGATGGTCGCTGAGAAAGGGGCCAGTCCGTGCAATAACACGCTGGCAGCGATTGGCAGCGGCGGTGTGTACTCCACGCCGGATGATATGGGCCGCTGGATGCAGCAGTTCCTGAACTCTTCGGTTAACCATCGCACGCCACAGATCGACCGGCTGCAGACGCTGATTTATCGTCGCGATCAGCTAAACAAAGTCGAAGGCATGGATGTGCCAGGTAAAGCAGATGCGCTGGGTATGGGCTGGGTCTTTATGGGGCCGAAAAATGGTCGCCCTGGTATCATTCAGAAAACCGGTGGCGGCGGCGGATTCATCACCTATATGGCGATGGTGCCGCAGCATAACGTGGGGGTCTTTGTGGTGGTGACGCGATCGCCGCTGACCCGCTTCACGCCAATGAGCGACGGTGTGAACAATATGCTGGCCGAACTGGTCGGTAACCAGCTTGGCTCACCAATGATGGTCCAGGCTATTCCTTAACGCTGCTGTACGCCACCGTCCGACTGGCTGACCCACAGGGTTGGCCAGTCATCACTGCTGTGCCAGGCGTCACAGGTCGACTCTTGCGCATACTCTGCTAACACAAAACGCTTGCCATCAAACTGCCAGCGAGTGGCCCTGCCACAGTCACCTAATCCACGTCCTTTACCAAAGGTGTAGAGCTGGCCGCTGGCCGCATCATATTCCGCATTAATCAGCTCAAGCTGTCGATCGCTGGCTCCCGGCGGCGTAAACGGCAGCGTTAAGGTGATGCCGCGCGCCACGTAAGGCTGGGTACGCGTCACTTCAAACGCCAGATCGATGACGTTATAGGCCCCCATTTCACAACTCACCAGCAGCAGCGCGCGCTGGTTGGTGAGGGGGGCAACGCTGACTTCACGGCGTAGCGGATCGAGTGAGCAGGAGTCGGTATTGACCCGCCAGGTGCCGTAATCAATGAGTCCGCTGGTCTCATCGCGCGTCAATGCCGCGGGCGGCTCAAGAGCAGGCGGCAATGGCGGCAGCGCAGGCGGCGGTGGAACATCCCAGCTGGCACGATCGCCACGCTTGATCCACGCGCTCATGCTGTTGACGCGCCCCTGGGTGTCATCCATCAGCAGCAGCGCGGCTTTCATACCGCGCAAAGAGATCAGCGCATTGGGATCAAAAGTAAGCTGCAGGGTTTTCGCTTCCATCACCAGATCAAGAAACTCATCAATGGCGATGGCATTGCTGGTTGCGAGATGATGGGGTTCTACCGTCCAGTGTTTGAGGTCGGGTTTCAGGCGGCGCTGGTCGAGCAGCAGGTTATCCTGAAGCGGACCGCCAGGCAGAGCGCCGCTGTAGGCACTGCCATAGTCGATTCGCAGCAAAGGGCGATCGTTGACGCCAGCATGACGCGAAATCGTCATCACCAGCCCTTTGTCGCCCGGAATATTGCGCGCTACGCAAAAGGCTTCATTGTTGCAGGTGATTTGCCAGTCGTTGAATGACTTTTGCAACGGTTCCGCCTGAACACAGGCAACCCATAGAGACGGCAACAGCCACAGCGATTTCATCCAATACGACATTAAGAAGATCGATCCCCGAATACCCAGAGTGGAGAGGATAGCGCATCAACGGGCCTGGCAGGGTTCGCATTCTGTGAACCTGTGCAAAAAGCGCAGTTAACTGCTTAAAAAGCGTGCATAAAGTGGATAAAGCTTCGCCCTTCCACTTTCAACGCTGTCGCACGGCAACAGGCTTTACAGCACGGTTTCCTATGGTTTCAGCCAGCCCGCAATCTGCGCATGCTGCAACAGCATAATGGTTTTGCCATCGCGAATACGGCCATCGGCGACCATCGCCAGCGCATCAGGGAAACTCAGTTCCAGCACGTCGATTGATTCATCTTCGACGCCACCACCTGCGTTATCGCGCAGCGATTCATTATATTCCGCTGCGAAAAAGTGGATCAGTTCGGTCACGCCGCCTGGCGACATATAGCAGGCATAGAGTTTTGTCACCTCGCCCACCGCATATCCGGTCTCTTCAATCGCCTCTTTGCGGATGCAATCTTCCGGGGAGTCGTTGTCCAGCAAGCCCGCGCAAGCTTCGATTAGCATGCCGCCGTCGTTGCCGTTGACGTAAGTGGCAATGCGGAACTGGCGCGTCAGGACCACGCTGTTCTTTTCGCGGTTATAAAGCAGGATGGTCGCCCCGTTTCCGCGATCGTAGACTTCGCGTTTATGACGGATAACCTCGCCACGGCGATCGGTGATGTCATAGGTGTAGTTACGCAGCACAAACCAGTTTTCAGACAGGAGCTTATCTTTGATGATATTGATCTTAAACGACATGGAGACTCCGCTACCGCATAAAGGGAGTCGTTCATCATAGGGGCAAGCCGGCGGGAAAACTATCCTAATTCGCGTCGCAATGTGTCGATTTCCGGCCAAAAAAAAGCCAGCCCGAGGGCTGGCCTTATGGTTGCAGAACTTATCAGCGCGAGGTGTCGTCAGCCAGACGGGTCGGCTGAGGTTCCTCTTCGTGATGATCCTGTTCGGTCGCAGCTATGGCATGAACACGCTTACGCACGCCAAACCATCCCAGCACCAGCAACACCGCGATCAGCGGTATAGAGGCGATGGTGTAAGTCCCGTTCGGGTAATCAAACGCCATCAGCACCAGCACGCTGAACAGGAACAGCAGCGTCAGCCATGAGGTAAACGGGGCACCTGGCAGCTTGAAGCTGACATCATCCGCCTTGCCCTCTTTAATTGCTTTGCGCAGACGCAGCTGGCAAACCACGATAAAGGCCCAGGAGGAGATGATGCCCAGCGAGGCGACGTTCAGGACGATTTCAAACACCTGAGAAGGTACATAGTAGTTAAGCACCACACCAATCACATAGACGGCGATGGTCACCAGAATACCGGCATAAGGCACCTGCTGACCGTTCATCTTCGACATGAATTTCGGTGCAGAGCCACCCATCGACATGGAGCGCAGAATACGCCCGGTCGAGTAGAGACCGGAGTTAAGGCTGGAAAGCGCCGCACTCAGGACCACGATGTTCATGATGCTGCCAACGTATGGCACGCCCAGCTTCGAGAAGAAGGTCACGAACGGACTCTGACCCGCCTGATAGGCGTTCCATGGCAACAGCAGCACCAGCAGGACCACCGAGCCAACGTAGAACAGACCGATACGCCAGATCACACTGTTGATCGCTTTCGGTAGCATGGTTTTCGGGTCTTTACATTCGCCTGCCGCCGTACCTACCAGTTCGATAGAGGCAAAAGCGAACACCACACCCTGAATCAGCACCAGCGCAGGCAGTAAGCCGTGCGGGAACATGCCGCCGTTATCAGTAATCAGATGGAAGCCGGTGCTGTTGCCATCCAGCGGTTTGCCGGTGCCAAGGAACACCACGCCTACCACCAGGAAGATGACAATCGCCAGCACTTTCACCAGCGCAAACCAGAACTCCATTTCGGCAAACCACTTAACGCCGATCATGTTCATGGTGCCGACTATCGCCAGCGCGCCCAGCGCAAACACCCACTGTGGCACATCACCAAACGCGCCCCAGTAGTGCATGTAGAGCGCGACGGCAGTGATATCGACGATACCGGTCATTGCCCAGTTAACGAAGTACATCCAGCCCGCCACGTAGGAGGCTTTCTCACCCAGAAACTCACGGGCGTAGGAGACGAAACTGCCGCTGCTGGGACGATGTAAAACCAGTTCGCCCAGTGCACGCAGAATGAAGAAGGAGAAGATGCCACACACCAGATAGATGATGGCTAAGGCGGGGCCAGCAGCCTGCAGACGGCCACCTGCACCCAGGAATAAACCGGTGCCGATAGCACCGCCGATCGCAATCATCTGCACATGACGGTTACCCATCGCTTTCTGGTAGCCAGCATCATGAGAGTTCAGCCAGCGCCGTTTCGCAGCGCGCATCTCACTTGGGGTTTTCTTTTTGGATTTCATAGCATTCCTGTTTGTCCGGACTATCAGTCGTCGTCTCCCCAGTGCGGACGTAAAGTCCTGCAAAATGGGGGATTTTCCTCTGTGCCTTTGCCCGTGAGTGAGTGCCGGGCAACGCGGGAATTTACGGCGATGAATCCTACCCGTTCTGCAAGAACGAAGCAAAATATACCGGGCAGATGC
>Ga0308162_1002800_pt1 | contig 10662 bp, 14 predicted proteins | sample PhySR2_FD_201370 | JGI IMG/M metagenome (GOLD analysis project Ga0308162, IMG submission 201370) | Phyllosphere microbial communities from UC Gill Tract Community Farm, Albany, California, United States - DLSLS.R2 | ecosystem: Host-associated > Plants > Phyllosphere > Unclassified | place: USA... | reverse complement strand
GCTCACAGCGTCGTCCTGAAGCCACTATTAACCAGAATAATTCAATCTGGTCTATACCGGGAAACAGCGGAACAGATCCCACGATCTGCCTTACTGATCTTTATCTTGGCCCTCATCTATGAGACGTAGAACCTCCGTTACTAGTGCGGTGGCGAAGCGCTGCTCCTGCAATCTCTCATTTTCCAAATTCGCATCGGTACCATGCATGAACTGCCCGTAACGCACTGGGCCCGTCAGCAGGTAGCCTTCAACGTTGTTATTACCCTCAGCAAAGCATTTCTGCAGTGCATTCAGTCCCGTCTCGATGGCTATCCGGTGTTTTCCACTTTTTATGCGATCAAGAAATTTCTCTGCAATGTCTTCAGGTTCTCCGGCGTAACGCATCACATGGATCAAATCGGCTGCGTCTTTGGGTTCGTTGCGGTTATGAAACGAAATCGCTTTCAGCAATATGAACGCAACTTCATCCGCAAACCGTATGGTTTCAAAAACAATTCCTGCGTCTCCCTGGCCCTTATCCCCAAAGAGCATCGCAGAGATCTCTTTCTCGGCGTACCATTCATATGACATTTCAGCATAGGGGATCACGAGAGCAGAAACCGCCTCACCGTCAATCGGGACTTCTCTGCCGGGTTTTCCGCCAGCATTGTTTCCTTGCAGAAACTCTACCAATACGGGAGAACCATCCGGAATGGGGAACTCCCAGCGCCATGCGTTTGTATCAGAGTTTTTTCTGAAGCCTCTTCCAACCAGCTGATCGTGTAGAGAAGCATAATTTTCACCTTCAGCAATCACTTGCAAGTTGAGTACGATATCCACATCAGATGTACCATAATGTTCAGGCACACGAGGTTCCTGCGCCGGGGTTAAATAGCGCGGGACGAGTCCTCCTATCAAGCGAAGCGTGCCTTTCATTGTGCCGAAGGTGGTCAATAAAGTGACTAATACCCGCTCGCACATTTCCGTGTTAATGGCTGAATATCCGGATCTGTCTTTCGGTTTAGTGTGGATCACCATTGTTATATCTCCAGAATTTCCCGGCGAAACTGTTCAGCAAGTTCAGCGTTTCTTCCTTTACCGTCCAGCAGAGACAGGTACTGAATGAAATTACTGGCAACGGGGATTTTGTTTTCGAAATTTATAAATCGCAGGGCAGCGGGCGCGCATTCATGTAAAACAACGTTGTAACCCTTTTCCGCGCGTTTAATACCCGTCAGTTGGGCAAATAGCTCCGCACTTCCGGGTGGGACAATAATCTCTGCCACACTTACGCCCGTGAGTAATTGCGTGACCTGATTTGCTGCCAGGGCACCAGTGAGCGCCCAGCTGAGGTCACCTTCTACGTCATTAACCTTACGCTCAATTTTTCTGACGCAATCCAATGCATCCGATGCAAATAGATAACCGTAAAGTGCAGGGTTTTTGCGTTGTTTTGTGGCCTCCGACCATGCATTAAGCAAAGCGCCAGGATTAACCAGTCTACGGCGCTGTGAACGGCCGCCCTCACTGGTTTTGTCCAGCCACTCTCTCATTTCCAATTCTCTTAAAACGCCAGAAACCGTGTATGCTGAAGTTCCAGAACGTTCACTTAGTTCTTCACCTGAGAGCCATTTTCCCTGAGACTGAAGTAATGCATGAACGACCATTTCCCTCGCATCAGTGAACAGATCGACACTCCCACGTTTTGCTGCTTTTTTGCGTGGTTTTTGTATATCGATAATTGACTGTTTATGCTTGATATAGAGAGTGCCACCCATCTCATAATATCCAACATCATGCTCTTTGAGCATTTCTCTTGCGCCCTCGCTAAGCAACTCTGCGACAAAAATCGGGACAACATCATGCTTATGGTCGTTTTTCCGACAAAATTCCTCAATTTTCCAGATCGCTTGCCTGATATCCCTTGGGTAAACTTGTTTTTTTATCTCTACGGGCATGATCCAGACACCCTGAGCACCTTTGACCTCCAGCACACAATCAATACCTTCGTCACCCGGCAGGTCACTCCGTTTTTTAATCCTGGCTTCAAGAATGTTTTCAAGGGACGACGTCACATCCTCCAGGAGCTTGTTTTTTGATTGGATCACTACTGACGCCCTCATAAAAAATCTATTTTTCTTAGCTTATAATTACAGTTTATCTGTACAGCTAAGAAAAATCCAAAAACTAATCCTTATCTGTAAGGCATTGTTTAGCTGCTCAGATAAGCATTGCTTTATGGATAACGAAAGTGCTGGAAGCAGGTCATTTCACGCCCATGACAGAACGGAACTTGAGGGCAAATGGCCATCAGCTCGATGAAAAATGTGAGTGGCAGGGTGTTATGGCATTTATCTGAAAATCTTACCGGCTCTACTAATCAATCACTGTTGCAAATACAGCCAGCAGTACTCTGCTCTTGCACAGGAATTTGCAGAGCATGCTAAAGGTAAAACCCTGCGTAATGTAGATGAAGCGGCACTGTTGCAAAGACCATGATGAGGCAACCTTTAGTGTTACTGAAAGGTCTTATCTTTCAAAGACTCTGCTCACCAGACGCATTTCGCCCAGGGGATGCCCGGAATAAAATGATTCGGCTTGGCCTTTCCGTAGCGCACGCATCACCTCAATCCCTTTTATCGTGGCGTAAGCCGTCTTCATGGATTTAAATCCCAGCGTGGCGCTGATTATCTTTTTCAGCTTGCCGTGATCACATTCAGTGATGTTATTCAAATACTTTATCTGCCGGTGTTCGACATCGGGCGGACACCGGCCTTCCTGTTTTAACACCGAAAGCGCACGGCCATAAGTGGTAGCCTTATCTGTGTTGATGAGGCGGGGAACCTGCCAGCCTTTCACGTTATTTAAAATCTTCCCGAGAAAACGATATGCCGCTTTTCTGTTACGACGCGGAGAAAGATAAAAATCGATGGTGCGGCAGCCCGGTACAGGTAAGCCCATCTGCCGTTAACTTTGATATAAGTTTCATCGAGGTGCCATGAGCAGAAGCCGGAAGGCTGACGCCAGTACCATCGCAGTCGTTTTTCCATTTCGGGTGCGTAGCGCCGGACCCATCGATAAAGGGTGGTGTGATCGACATTCACGCCGCGTTCGGCCAGCATCTCCTGCAGTTTACGATAGCTAATGCCATATTTGCAGTACCAGCGTACCGCCCACAGGATAATGTCGCGCTAAAAATGCCGGCCTTTGAATGGGTTCATGTGCTACTCCATCATCAAAAGGGGACGATGAGTTTATCACCAGCAGATTTTTGCAACAGTGCCAAAAATTAGCCTTTTTTGCAGTTTCTCATCTTATAGAAGAAGCCGGAGTGCGCGTTTTCGATGATAAAGCGAGCGTCGTAATTAGGACGCTTTACAAAGGTTATCCCGTTAACCGTGGCCTGTTGTTTAATACCACCCATGACATTTACGAGTTCCGGGGATGCCACCTCATTACCCAGCATTATCACTCTGTAGTTGCTTCCATTATCTTCAACGACAGCGGCTTCTGGCAAAATCTGAGTCTCGGTATGAGCGCTCGTTATCCGGATATCGCATAGATACGTCCCTGGTCCTAAATCTTCAGCAGCGGAACATACACCAGAAAAACTTAAAGCAATTATAAAATAAAGGGGTTTCTTCATATCTGTTTCAATCGGCTATTGATCATTAAAAATCATTATCGGCAAAAGATTTTTTGACTTAAGCAGTTGATGATAATCCCACGTGTATGACCCTGATTGATGGTTTGGAGTTTTTGCTTTGAGCTGGTTTTTTTGGGAAAATATTATGGTAAATCCCCCCGCGTGGCGAGTACAAAAAAAGCCCCGGAGGGCTTTGAGGTAATGCCTATTTCCCTGAGGATTTGCTGGGTTTCAACTTATCATTATTTCCCGGGGTTTTTTTATTGTCGCGTTGGCGTTGATCAGGTTGCCCTGTTGATTCGGCAATTCTTTTAGGACCAGGTTTAAGAGCCATGACAGATATCCTTTTAACGTTTAGGAGGAAAACACTCTAACTGTATATCTCGACAGTAAGCAGGTTATCAAGAGGTATGAGTAGATTATTTTTTGTCCTTTAATTGAAGCTGTTGTATAGTGCGATATACATGTATAGCGATTGTAATTCAGGAGATCTGCATGCTGGCTATCCGATTATCTGATGAGATTGAGGCACGTCTGGACTCGCTGGCGAAGCAAACCGGCAGAACAAAGACGTTCTATGCACGGGAAGCGATACTGGCGCATCTGGAAGACCTGGAAGATTATTACCTTTCAGCAGAAACGGCGGCACGCGTTCGCCGTGGCGATGAACCTGTGCATTCGTCCGAAGACGTGAGGAAGTCGCTTGGTCTGGACGATTAGCTATTCTGAACGAGCGCTCAAATCGTTACGTAAGATAGACAAGCAGAACGCGCGACGGATTGTAGATTTTATGGATTTACGTGTTGCTGTTGCCGCCGATCCTCGCCATTCAGGGAAGCCGCTCAAAGGTGAGCTGGGCGAATTCTGGCGTTATCGGGTCGGTGATTACCGTATCCTGTGTGAGATTAGGGACGACGAGCTGATTATTCTAGCGGCCACCATCGGCCATCGACGTGAAGTCTACGACTGAAGCCCGCTTTGCGGGCTTTTTTATGCGCGGCGCGCCATGAGTCATTATGAGTGAAACGTCCGCTTCTCGCTCATAACTAACATGTAGCATTCTCTACAATTGATCGCGCTACGCGAATTCTGCTGAAAATCCGACATGCTTGTACAATGCATGAAAAATCGGCCAAGTATACCTAAATGTCATACCACAGAGGCCGTTTACTTACCCCTATTGCCTCACAGGTTTTTCAGCATTGTTACTGCGTCCGTTTCCGGCATCTGAAACTGCACCCTGTGCCTTGCCGCCACGTCAAGCGCAAAGACTTTCGTGTAGACCTCAGTGGACTTCATACTTTTATGTCCCATCAGGCTCTGCAGCGCCTTCAGCGGAATGCCCGCGTAGAGCATGTGCATGGCATAGCTGTGGCGGAAAGTATGCGGCGTCACCGGCACGGAGAACGTGACTCCGTTACCAGCTGCGGCGGCCACGGCTTCATTCAGCCAGGTCCGCACTGTCCTGTCAGTCACCGTCCAGAGCCTGACCTTTTCGGTCCGGCCCGTCTCGGGGTTGCGCCGCTCCAGCGGAATTTTTAGCGTGGCGACCATCATCTCCAGCTGGGCTACGTACTGCGGATCGGACAGCGGAACCAGCCGGTGAGGGACCATACCTGACGGCGCCCTGCCTGGGCCGCGTGCCGCTTTTGCCCCGCGCTGCTTCAGTGTGGCCAGCTGCACGTAAGGGTAGGGCGGCGCCAGGCTGAAATGCCCCCGGGTGAGAGCCAGCGCTTCGTTAATACGCGCACCGGTATTCCAGAGGGTGGTCAACAGCATCTTACGGTGCAGATCCGGCACATAATGGAGAAGGGCGCTGACCTCCGGTGCCAGCAGGTACTGCGGATATTCATCATGCTGTGCGGCCATCTGGCGCAGCGCCAGTGCGGCCGGATAATCAATAGCTACAGGAAGGGATGCAGGTGATGTGCTGGGCCCGTATGTAAGTAGTCCGGTCATTTAAAGCAGATCTCCGACATGTTTGCTTTAGCCCCTTTGTTGATATGAGTATTCGTTTATGCGGCCAGCGAATCAGGTAGCATCGCTTTCCCTCTTGAAAGAATTTTGTGAGTCTGCAGGTTCTGCTTCAGATTGACGAGCTGGACGTATTTCTTTCAGGAAAGAATCTATGGAACGTTGATGAATCCGCTCAAGAACATTCCAAGTAGACCATTCAAACTCCGACATTTCATCCTCTGGCATACCGCAAAGCACCCTCAATTCTCGCGACAGGCGCAGCGCGCTGAGTCCCATACTGCTGGCCCCGGTTTGCAAGGGACCAAATATAATTTCTCTCGTGGACGTCATTTTTTTTCTGGCTGGACTGACTCTCCTGCGTGCTTCTTCGTGCTTCACAGGAAACTCACTTAACTTATAAATAAGCTCATCAGATAACGCCCGCCAGTCACCAGTGACAGTTGTGTAATCAAATGGAGGAAACTCGTGCAGAGTGGTGATATAGCCTTCACCATCAAGCTCACTTATTTCTTCAGCGGGTTCTACACATGCCTGCGCAAAGCGCTCTAGTAAGAAAACTATCTCGGTGGCAATAAAATACCGCTCCCGGTTCAGCTTTTCTTCTGAAGACCGTTTCTCCCGCTTCGTAATAAAAATATGAGACAGCCACTGACTCCCCAGCGCACCGAGAATACCTGCTCCGGCGCTAATCACCGGTATCCAAACCGAAATCCCGCCACCAATCATTCTGGAATTCTTGACCTTGATTAAATCCTGTGTATTTTTTTCCCGAGTCGCTTGTGAGGGGTCTTTTCCAAATTACCACGCTTGAGGCACTTCCCGATTTCTTCCTTCTCAGTTGCAGCGTCATGGGCTGCGCGCGCAGTAATCTGATCGCTCAGGCTGTCGATGTCGATACAAGGACTATTTGTATGTAGGGTCTTTGGGTTTCCAGTGGGCTTAACCTTTGGCTTCTGCCGGGCAGCTGGATTTTCATCCAACCGGCCATCAGGTCGGATCCGGCACAGTACATCGTCATCACCGTTTACCACTACTCGACGTGCCGGGCCGTCCTCTGAATGAATATCTTTTATCCAGACTTCATCTTCATCGTAAACACCCGCAATCATTTCTCTCAGGTCTTTAATTGTCTGAGGACTCAGCATTTCCATAAGCGCCTTCCTTTAAGTGGTTATTGTTAACAGCCAAATAATTAGCACAAACATAATACATTATCGCAATTACCGCATCACCCTATTGTCATGATCCGACTTTTTCCCGATAAGGCAGTAACCGGAAGCGTAGCACGGCGGCGGGGCGAGGCAAAGCCCGCTATCTCAGGGCTCACTTGCAGCCACAACACTATATCTGGTAGCTATACCAGCTGACTGAACCACTATATATAGCGCCCTGCGCAGAAAAGCGCCGCTGAGAGGGGAAGATCCGGTTCGGTTCTTTTCGGATCCCAGAAAAGGAGGTGAACAAGGAATGCTCAGATTAGCATACGAATCTTGAAAAAGTATGCTTCGCAGTATTTAAACACCCTGAAATCCAGGATAGTGTATGAGAATTGCAAAAAAGCACCCTCATATGAAAAGGTACTCTGGATGAGTGAAAAAGAACATGGCATGGCAAACGACGGTGGAGAGAGCGTAACGTATACCCTGCGGAACATTCCTGCCGACATCGACCGGGTGATCAGCGACCTGGCTAATCACGCCCGTAAGCCAAAGGCGACGTTTCTGCGTGAGTTCCTGGAAGACAGCTTCCGGGACGTCATCGACAGTTTCGCCCTGAAGAATCCGCTCATCGCCTCTCTCGATGATGAGCTGGCCAGTTATCTGGGCGCCGAGATCATGGAGAAACGCTATCAGAGTCATTACATCACCCGCTGGAACCAGGAATACCAGAAGCTGCTCGGGATCTCAACGGAAGAGGAGCTCCGCCGGGTGGTGCTGAACAACACGCCCTATCTGCAGGTCCGTGCGGACCAAGTGCTGAAGGGCTGGTCAAGCATTCCGCGCGGGATCTCCCTGACCTTTTCCCTGTTTGCCGAGATCGCCGGCCGGGACAGGAAAACCATCGACCGGGCCTGGGACAGGATTTTTTACTCACAGCTGCGGGAAAAAAGACACCGCTTTTATCAGGATATCGAAGCCATCCGCGCCCTGAAAAAGCTTCCGGCCATCTCCGGCCAGAGCTGGACGCAGGATGGCATCACGGTACGTATCTACCGCCCTGAACACTACGCTTTCGGCGCATGGCGCGTTGCGCTGAGCCTCCCGGAAAATTACGCAACCCAGATGTGGAACATCCCTTTCCCCGAGCTTAAAGGCCGCCTCTTTACCGCCGACCCGGGCTACAGCGCCCTGATAAGTGCAGAACCCGACAGGTGGGACAAGGCCTTCCGTTTTGTGGACGGGATGTGTGAGCTTCACCTTTACACCAACGGCGTGGAAGAAGAGCACAATCCCACCCCGCTCCCGGATGTCGCTCAGGCGCTGTTCAGCGTGGTTGAAAACAATTTACTGTAACGGACCAGAGTCTGCGGGCACAACTGCATCATCAGGAGGGTGCAATGAAAGGAAGGCAGAGCCGCTATGTCACCGGCGGAGAGAGCTTTGCGGAGATCGCCCGTCGCCCGGCCGGGACGGTGGTGATGCTCAGCCTGAACACCGATCTGGAAGACGCACTGCGGGAGGTGTCCAAATCCCTCAAGTCGGCCTTCTGCCGTTCCGGACGAAGATGCCGGCTGTCAGCCGGAACAACTGAAGGGCCGTTCAGCGGGCGCAGGCAGGGCGTGGCCACCCATCTGTTTGTGTCGGTTCTCTGAAGGGGTTCGGTGCAAAAAACTGGAAAAATGTATTCGCCTGGCTGCCCTGTTCCGGGCGAAAATAAATGTACAGAGATGGAATGAATAGCACCTTTTGCTAAGCATGGGCTAACCTAGGAGTGGTAAAGTGATATAATCGGAAAATATTTTTTTGACTATTTAATATTTTGCCGATAAACTAACCTCATACTATTGCTCCGTCCCGCTTACCCCAATCAAGCCTACCAATACCGATCAGAATGACCACCGTCATTCCGACCCGGATTTTTTTGGCTTTTTTCCGGTAATCATGCGTGGCGAGATTAAAATCAGTCTGACAAACAGGAGGAAGCGAATGAACACATCATAGCCGAACAAAAAAAGACAACAATCTTTACGGTATCAACAGCGTTCACATGCGTGAGGCGCGCGGTACCTTTTTACAAAAAAACGAGGTCACGAAGATGCTCATTACTAACACATCAGTGTTAACAAGAACCTGCCTATGGAGGCTTTATGGATTTTTTGAAAGACACCGAGGGAACGGTTTTATTCCCACTCCAGACTGAAATAACTTTTATTGCAGCAATTTTCACAACTGGCAAACTGCTTGCAGTCAGGGCCGGGGAGCACATCGGCCAGAAGCAGTACCGGATAGCGAGTCTCTGCATCCTGCTTCTTGTGATTTACGTAGGACTAACAGCTGCGATAGTCTGGGCTTTTATGCCTTGGTTAAAGGCCTTTATTGTGTCGAAATTTGCCGTTTCGGCACTATGGGCCACACCAGTAAAAAGCGTGCTTCTCTGGGGTATCGGTAAAATGGTTACAGCCATCAGCCGAAAGATAACACCTAACACGTAAGAGACGTAACGCTATCCAAACAGAGGATAAATGTCAACAGATATTTACCCTCTACTTCTCCCGGTGGGCTCAGTAGCCACTGGGGCTTTGGCTCGTCCGTCAGCCATTACGCAACTCACTATTCGGCATGGAGTCCGGACCAAACTGGACCGTCAGGCGGTTAATCAGTTGGCGAACCGATTGAGTCGATCCTGCATAAATTTTTTGCAGCACAAATTCCGTGATGACGAACGCATGCTCAATGTCCAGCATCGTCACGCTGCCAAACTCATGGCTACCTGCATTACCCAGAAATTTTATGGCCATAAGTGCCTCGCGGTGCATGGAGTAAGGTGCAGGCAGCGCTTCAATACGCCGATGCAGGGAGCCCCGTGGAGGTATTTCGAGGGCATCCATCAGCTGCTCCAGCGCAATCCGTACTGCATTTGCCGCCGCTCCTGGTGCCCCCGGAAACAGCGCAAACGACTGCTTCAGAGGCTCAGCCACTGTGTCCGGACACTGTTCAGGAATGTTAAAGACAGAAAGCGCGGGTATAAAGCATTTGGCCTGGAAGAGGCTGAAATGCGGGTTTCCATCCTCCTCCTCATCTTCATCGTGCGCCGGCCGAACCTCCCCGGTTCCGCTGACGGCCACCACCGCCCCACAGCGGGCTCGTTCACATTTCAGCAAGCAGCTGAACACCAGACGAATGTCTTCAAGGCCGCCATCAGCTTGCTGAAAGCGCGCAACAGTTTCCGGAACAGCGCCGGAATGAAATGTGTCCGGCATGATGGCCAGCGAAGTTGAATGACAGGAGGGGCAACTCCAGGCCGGAGACTGATGTTTTGTGAAGCAAGTTAGCAAAGACTGGTTCATGGACTCGTCTGGTTCCGTCTCGTATAAAGCCGATGTGGGATGTCCGGGAATTGACCGGCTCTAAGCTGCGCAGTTTAACCCCGCCTCACGGTGCCGTCATCAATAAGCAGTTCAATGAATTCCGGGTATGCCTTTTTCCGGATCCTGCTCAGGGATGTTGTTGTGGTGTCTGTTTCATGGGTGCTGCCTCCGATGCTGCTTTGTATGCTGCAGGATGGCATCGCAACCGCTTTGTGTGACAGCGAATTTGCCGGCATGCCGTTAACCGGTTGATGATATATACAATATGTATTACCGTTAAATGGATACAAATTGTATTCATACTTATTGCGAGATTTAATCCATGCCAGATCTGAAAGAAATTTTAAAAAATAGTCTTTTTAATCAAGTCGATGATAGCGCTTCTGCGCCTATATCCATCCGCATTCCGACCATTTTAAACAACGAACTGGACGAACTATCTTTAAGTCTAGATCGCTCTAAGAGCTCACTGATCAGCGAATTTATTAAGGCTGGAGTAGTTACTGCTAATGAGCTACTAAAGGAGCACTCT
>Ga0308162_1002799_pt1 | contig 10665 bp, 10 predicted proteins | sample PhySR2_FD_201370 | JGI IMG/M metagenome (GOLD analysis project Ga0308162, IMG submission 201370) | Phyllosphere microbial communities from UC Gill Tract Community Farm, Albany, California, United States - DLSLS.R2 | ecosystem: Host-associated > Plants > Phyllosphere > Unclassified | place: USA... | reverse complement strand
TATTGAACTGCGCGCGCATGCCGGCCGCCATGCCGTACTGCAGGTTGCCGCGCACCCGATAATGCGGGAACAGGCGCGCATCCTGAAATACATAGCCGATACGGCGCTTTTCCGGCGGCAGGCAGAGGCCCGCGGCGGTATCCACCAGCGTGCGGCCATTGAGCGCGATGCGCCCCTGCTGCAAACGGGTCAGGCCGCCGATGGCGTTGATCAATGAAGTTTTACCCGCGCCGGACAGGCCGAAAATCGCGGTGATGCCCTGCGCCGGCAAATCGGCGCGGACGTTGAGATTGAGGTCGCCCAGCTGCTGCGAGAAATCCAGCTCCAGCATTTACACCCCCATCCGTTTGCGGCCCCAGCGGGCCAGCCATTCGGACACCATCAGCGAAGCCAGCGACAGCACGATGGCGATCACGCACAGACGCGCGGCGGCGGCCTCCGCCCCCGGCGTTTCAATCAGCGTATACATCGCCAGCGGAATGGTGCGAGTTTCACCGGGAATGTTGGAGACGAAGGTGATGGTGGCGCCAAACTCCCCCAGCGAACGGGCGAAGGCCAGCACCACGCCGACAATGACGCCAGGCAGCGACAGCGGCAGCGTGATAGTGAAAAACACCCGCCACGGGTTGGCGCCCAGCGTGCGCGCCGCCTGTTCCAGCCGGGTATCCACCGCCTCCAGCGCCAGCCGGATAGCGCGCACCATCAGCGGAAACGCCACCACCGCCGACGCCAGCGCGGCGCCGCGCCAGCTAAAGCTGAAGCTGAAGCCGAACCAGTCGTACAGCCGCTCGCCGATGACGCCGCGCCGCCCCATGGCGATCAGCAGCAAATAACCGACCACCACCGGCGGCAGCACCAGCGGCAGGTGAATGACGCCATCCAGCAGCGCCTTGCCGGGAAAACGGCAACGCACCAGCACCCAGGCCATCAAAATGCCGAACGGCAGGCTGCAGACCACCGCCAAGCCGGAGACTTTCAGGCTCAGCTCAACCGCCTGCCACTCGTACTCGCTCAGAATCATTTACGCGGGGTGAATCCATAATGTTCGAAAATAGCGGCGGCTTCCGGGCTCTTCAGATAGGTATAGAAAGCGCTGACCGCCGGAGTTTGACGATCTTTCACCATCGCCATCGGATATTCAACCGGTTTGTGGCTGTCTTCCGGGAACACGCCCACCACTTTCACCTTGTCGCTGGCGACCGCGTCGGAACCGTAGACGATGCCGAGCGGCGCTTCACCGCGCTCCACCAACGCCATCGCGCTGCGTACATTGTTGGCGCGCGCCAGTTTAGGCTCCAGCGCGCGCCAGGCGCCCAGATGCTCCAGCGCCTCTTTGGCGTAGATGCCGGCCGGCACGTGATCCGGATCGCCCACCGCCAGGCGGCCGCCGTTCAGCAGTTTGGCCCAATCGGTCTGCTTGTCGATGGCGATCTTGTCTTGTTTATCGTTCTTGGCGGCGATCAGCACCAGTTCGTTGCCCAGCAGCGTATAGCGGGTGTCTTTCACCATCTGCTGCTTGTCGATGGCGTAATCCATCCACTGCTGATCGGCGGAGATAAACAGATCGGCCGGGGCGCCCTGCTCAATTTGGCGCGCCAGCGTCGAGGACGACGCGAAGGAGGAAACCACCTGCACGTCCTTGCCTTTTTGATACTGGGTGGCGATGTCCTGCAGCGCGTTGGTCAGCGACGCGGCGGCAAACACGGTGATCTTTTCCGCCGCCGAGGCCTGGGCCACCAGACCCGATGCCAACACGATCCCGCCAACCCATTTGGTCCATTGCTGTTTCATTGTTTTTCTCCGCAAGTTAACGTGCATTATCACTCTTCGTTATATAAAAAATAATATAACGTGGCGCGAAAGCTTGTCATGCGGTTTATCGGCAAAGCGTGAGATAACTTGAGGAATGCCCGCCGGGCGATGCCGACGGGTATCGGGATGGGGAACGGTCAGTGCTGGGTGCGGTTTTCTTTCGAACGGCCCACTTTGGAGAAGACGTTGAACACTTCGCCAAAACCGTAGATCAGACCGAGAATGAGCGCCATGACCACCGGCACCATCACCACGGCGAATAACAGACTTTTCAATAATTCCAACATGATAGCCTCGCTTAACTGCCCATTGAGCGGCAAATGCCTTTCACCGCATATCGGGTTATTCTAACCCAAAAAAATCGCTAAAACCGGAGTTATTTTAGCCAGCGAGGCGAAATTGTGATCGGCCAAACGTGCCCTTTTGACCGACCTCATCCCGCCGCGGGGTAATAGATCAGCGGCGGCGCATAGCCGTCGGGCGCTGCCAGCCGGGCTTCCACCCCGTACACCGCGCGAATGTGCTCCGGGGTCAGCGCCTGCTGCGGCGTGCCCGCCGCACAGATCCCGCCCCGCTGCAGCAGCGCGACCCGATCGCAATAACAAGCCGCCAGATTCAGATCGTGCAGCGTCACCACCACGCTGAGCTTCAGCCGCCGCAGCAAGGCCATAAACTGCTGCTGATGAGCGATATCCAGATGGTTGGCGGGTTCGTCCAGCAGCAGCCACGGCGTTTGCTGCGCCAGCGCGCGCGCCAGATGCACCCGCTGCCGTTCACCGCCGGACAGCCGCTGCCAATCGCGATCGGCCAGGTGGCTGATGCCCACCAGCTCCATCGCCTGCCCGGCGAGGCGGCGATCCTCGGTACCAAAACCGCGCCAGCGGCCGATGTGGGCCAGGCGCCCCAACAATACCGCCTCCTTCACCGGCAGCGCGAAGGCGCCGGGGGCGGATTGCTCGAGAAAGGCGATGCGCCTGGCGCGCTCCCGCGCGGAAAACGCGGCGATTTCGCGCCCTTCCAGCCAAACGCGGCCGCCGGCGGCGGGTTGCAGCCCGGCCAGCAGCTTGAGCAACGTGGATTTACCGCTGCCGTTGACGCCGAGCACGCCGGTGATTTCACCGGGCAAGGCGCAGAAACTGAGGTTTTCCAACACCGTGCGTTCGCCCACTCGCCAACTTACCGCCTCGGCGCACAGACCGGATTGCGTTTTTTCAACCGTCATGTATTGACCTTCCGATACAGCAACAGCAGGAATACCGGCACTCCCAACAGCGCCGTCAACACGCCGACCGGCAACTCGCGCGGGGCAAACAGCGTTCTGGCCAGGGTGTCCGCCGCCACGGCGAACAACGCGCCGCACAGCGCGCTGGCCGGCAACAGCAGACGATGCTGCGAGCCGACCAGCCGCCGGGCGACGTGCGGCACCGTCAGCCCGATAAATCCCACCGCGCCGCTGAACGCAACGATCGCCGCCGTTAGCGCGGTGGTCACCACATACAGCAGCAGCTTCAGCGGGGCCACCGCCACCCCCAGCGAAGCGGCGGTCACGCCGCCGAACGCCAGCGCGTCCAGCTCCCCCGCCCGCAGCCAACAAAGCAGCATCGCCGCCGCCAGCGCCAGCCCGCACAACCCGACCTGTGGCCAGCGCGCGTCGCTGAACGATCCCAGCAGCCAGAACATCACGCCGCGCGTGGCGTTGGCGTCCGCCTGCCAGAGGGTAATCAGCGAAGTCAGTGCGGAGAGCAGCTGCGTCACCGCCACCCCGGCCAGAATAAACAACGTGGACTCCCCCTGCAGCGAACGCCCGGCCAGCAACATTACCAGCGCAAATGCCCCCAGCGCGCCGATAAACGCCCCGCCGGACACCGACAGCAGGCCGCCCCCCAGCCCCAATACCAGCACCGTTACCGCCCCCACGCCGGCGCCGGAGGAAATCCCCAGCACCCAGGGATCGGCCAGCGGGTTGCGGGTCAGCGACTGCAGCACGGTACCCGCCAACGCCAGCCCGGCGCCGGCCAGCGCCGCCAACAGCGCGCGCGGCATCCGCAACGACCAGATGATGCGCTGATACACCTCGGCATCAGTCTGCGCACCGCCGCTCACCCCGAGCACGATGCGCCAGGCGTCATGCCACGCGATCGGCGCGGGCCCCGACAAGGTGGCGCCCAGCAGAGCCAGCGGCAGCGCCGCCGCCAGCAGCACCAGCCAGCCGGCCTCACGGCCGGGCAGTAACCGCCGGATCATGCTATTTCCAGCCTGCGATCACATAGTCGTCTAATAGCTGCCACACCGTCCCCGCCTCGCTGAAACCGGCTTGTCTGAGCGCCGCGAGCTGGAAATCCACCGGCGTCGGCGGCGGCACCGGGCGGCCGGCGAACAGCGCCTCACGCTCGGCCTGATAAGCGGCCAACGCCGGCAATTGCAGCGCGCTCGCGAACCAGCGATCCCAATCCTCGACGCCGTTGTCCCAGGCGCGCTGTTGGGTCTGCTCATCGTGCCGCTCGGCCAACGCTTTCAGCCGTGGCTGACGGTGGTCATAGCGCTGATGATCGGCATTGAGGAACACGCCGCCGTCGGCCAGCAGCCCGGCGACGTTACGGTACAGCGCCAGCTGCTGCTCCGGCATCAGCCAGTGCAGCGCCGTGCTGGACACCGCCGCCTGCGGTGCAGGGCCAGACAGCGCGGAAAAACAGGCTGGATCCGCCAGATCGGCCTGCAGAATGCGGATCCGATCGCCATACTCCGCCAGCGCGCCGCGCGCCACCGCCAGCAGCAGCGGATCGAGATCGATGGCGGTTACCCTGGCCTGCGGAAAGCGCTGCAAAATGCGCAGGCTCAGCGATCCCGGGCCACAGGCCAGATCCACCACGTGAAAATCCTGGCCGGCGGCCAGCGCCAGCACCTCGAGCTGGGCGTTAAAACGCGCTTCCCGCTCGGCGATGTAGGCCGCCTGCTGACGATCCCAGGCGTCCAGCAGTGAAGAAAGCGAAGAAGATAGAGATGATGAAACGGCAGTCATATCAAGGTTCCTTGTTGGAAAACGTCGGGGTCTGCGGCGGCAAGGCCTCCAGGCCCCGAATCAAACGGCCCAGCGCCGCCACGGTGCGGGCGGAAGGGTCCATGTCGTAACCGGGGAGGATCACGTAACGCCGCTGACGCACGGCGCGCAGCGTCGCGGTCAGCGGGTGATGCTCCAGAAAGGCGATCTTGTCGGCCGCGCTGTCGCCGAAGCCGCCGCGCGGCAGATCGCCAAGCACGATCGCATCCGGATCGCGGGCGGCGATAACCTCCCAGGACACCGTCGGCCACAGCTCGGGCCGATCGCCGAACAGGTTCTCGCTGCCGACGCTGCGGCTCAGCAAACCTGGTGCGCCGCAGCAGCCCGCCACGTAGGGCGTCTGCGTGCCGGCATACCACCACAGCAGACGCAAATGCGGCAGCGGCGCGCGCTGCGCCTCAAACGCCTGCAGTTGCCCGCGCAGCCGCGCGATCGGCGCTTCACCGGCGCGGCTGACGTTGAAAATGCGCGCCAGCTCCCGCAGCTCGGTGAAGATGTCTTCAAACGTCAGCGCGGCGGCGATCGCGCTTTGCTGGCCGCTGCAGGCGCCGGGAGAGAGATAAGTGCCGATGCCCCATTCCGCCAGCCGCGCCCGATCGGGCGTTTCCGGGCTGTGCAGCCAGTAATAGCTGGCCGAATAGACAAAATCCGGCCGCATCAGCAGCAACGCTTCCGCCGTGGGCGGCACCGGGCTGACGGGCGCCCGCAGCGCATCGACCGACGCCGTCGGCGCGGGATCGCGCGCGCGGTCATACCCGACCACGCCGATTGCGCGGCCAGCCAGTCCTAGCGCCAGCAGGTTTTCCAGCGCCGGATTGGCATAAACCAGCACCCGCTGCGGCGGCTGCGGGTAATCGCGCATGACCCCGCAATTTTGCAGGCCGACGGCCTCAGCGTGCAGCGGCACACCCCCGCCCAATCCCAGGGCGCACAACAGCAGGGCAAGCCAGCCTTTCACGCCGTCAGAACCTGACCGACACGAAGGTTTCATAGCTGCGCGGCGGCGCGATCAGCGCCTGATCTGGGTAGGTGCGCTGATAGGCGTACAGCTGGTTGGTGGCGTTGCGAATGCGGAAACCAACATCGACGATCGGCGTCAGCTGATAGTCCGCCGCCAGATCGAGCGTGGTGTACGCGCGCATCTTGCGCTGGTTGGCGTCGTCGTTATAACTGCTGCCGACGTAGCGCAGCGAAGAAGCCAGCCCCAGGCGCGCCGTCGCCTGATAATGCACGCTGAGGTTGGCGGTCCAGTCCGGGATATAGGCCGGGCGATTGCCGTTGTAGCTGCGCAGCGGGCTACCGCCGCGATAGTCGTCGTAGCGGGCGTGCGTGTAGGCGGCGTTGCCGGCCAGCTCCCAACGATCGTCGGGACGCAGCACCACGCCAATCTCGATGCCGCGCGACGTCTGCCTGCCTACCGCGTTCAACACATCCGGCCGCTGCGCGTCGGGCACAAACAGGTTGTCCTTGCGCAGTTCGTACAGCGCCAGCGTCGCCTCGCCCTTGTTCCCCCAGAACTGCCCTTTGGCGCCGGCCTCCCACTGGCGCGCTCGCGTCAGCGGCAGATCGGTCTGCGTTGGGCTGAGGAAGAACAGATCGTTGCCCGGCTCCTGACCGGTGGTGTAGTTGGCGTAGAGCGTGAGGTTATCGGTCAATGCATAGCTGGGGCCCAGGCTCCAGGTGCTGAAAACATAAGTGTGGGCGCGGCTCTCTTCCTGCGGCCCCTGGAAGCGCCAGTCCATGTTCATATGGTTGTAGCGCAGCTGGCCCAGCAGCGCTAAACGCTCGGTCAGGCTGAAGCGGTCTTCAAGAAAGGCGGCGTACTGATTCTGGGTGACGTGGCGCACCGGCGCACGCTGGCTGGCGGTGCCCTGAGCGAACGGCTCTCTGGGCGGCGCGCCGAGCGGTACGTCTTCGGAGCCAGGGAAACCGTTCGAGTAGTACTGAAAATGCCGCTTACTCAGATCGAAGCCGACCAGCAACCGGTTATCGAAACCAGCGATGGCGCGATCGAACACCAGCGAACTGCGGTTGCCGATCAGATCGTCGTCGTGCGCCAGGGCGCCGAAGGAGTCGCGGTTGACGTCGCCGGGCCGGGCCGCCGCCGCGACGCGGAAACGCTCGACGTTGCGCCATTCGCGAAAGCCGCTGTAGTAATAGAATTGGTTATGCCATTCCACTTCGGGCGTCATAAACCAGTCCAGACTGGCCTGAAATGCGGTGGCGTTGCTCTGGATGCGGCTGTCGGTCAGGTTGTTGTAATTGATGTCGCGCAGCTCGCCGGCAATGCGCCCGTCCAGCAGCGGCGTGCCGTAGTAAGGGTTGTTGGTGCGGTTGAGCATGCGGTCCAGGCTCAGCGTCAGCAACGCTTCGTCCGTCAATTTAAACAGCAGCGAGCCGGAAACCCGCTTCTGCCGATCGCGTTCATACTGCACGTTGCTGCCGCTGTCGTTGCCGCTGACGTCCAACCGGTACGCCACCGCATCGTCCACCAGCGCGCCGCCGGCCCCCAGATGCAGACGCTGGCTGCGGTAGCTGCCGAAGCCATAATCAAGCTCGAGCGGCTGGCGGCTGAAGGTCGGCCGCCGCGAGATCAGGTTGACGCTGCCGCCTGCGGCGCTCAGCCCGTTCAAGGCCGATCCCGGCCCGCGCAGTACCTCGATGCTGTCGTAATGCGCCGGATCGCCCAGTTGCAGCGTGCTGCCGGGCATCTCTACGCCGTTATACAGCCAGGCGATCGGCCGAAAACCGCGCGCGGAAAAGTTGTTGGACAACGTTGGCGAAGCGACGCCAGACAGACCGGTGGCATGCTCGACGGCGGCGGCCAGCGAGCGATCGCCCCGCTGTTGGATCGCCCGCGCGCTGATGATATCGACGCTGCGCGGCGTCTCCCGAGCGCTCAGCCCGAGCTGCGAAGCGCTGCGGCTCACGGCGCTCAACGCATCGTAGCGCCCGGCGGAGGCCGCCGCTTCCACGGTGAGCTGTTCTTCACATCCCGTGGCATTGCGGGCTTTATCGCAGTCGGCGGCGAAAGCCAGCGGCGCCAGTGCGCCGCCGACCCAAGCGGCGGCGAGGCATAAATATTTCCTGGGCGCGCGAAGGCGCTGGCGTGTCGTACTCATGTGGAGCATCCCTGTGGTGAAATAAAAATTGGCCGCAGCCGGAATAAAGCTTTATCGTTTTTTGTTATGTTATATTATTACAATATTGCAATGCCAGTCTTTATTGCCCCACTCTCCCACGCGCGGCGTTTGGCGCTTTGCCGCCAAATCGGCGACAATACGATTTTTGCCGCCGACAGGATGCGCTATGCAGGCCGAAATTCTTCTGACTCTCAAACTCCAGCAAAAGCTGTTCGCCGATCCGCGCCGCATCGCGCTGCTGAAACAGGTACAGCACACCGGCTCCATCAGCCAGGGCGCCAAACTGGCGGGCATCAGCTACAAAAGCGCCTGGGACGCCATCAATGAGATGAACCAACTGGCGGAACAAACGGTGGTGGAACGCGCCACCGGCGGCAAAGGCGGCGGGGGCGCGCATCTGACGCACTACGGCCAACGGCTGATCCAGCTGTACGATCTGCTGGGCCAGGTGCAGCAAAAAGCGTTCGACGTGCTGCAGCAGGACGATCTGCCGCTCGATAGCCTGCTGGCGGCCATCTCGCGCTTCTCGCTGCAAACCAGCGCGCGCAATCAGTTTTTCGGCACCGTGATCGAACGCGACCACCAGCAGGTACAGCAGCATCTGGCGATCCTGCTGAACGACGGCAGCACTCGCCTGACGGCGGCCATTACCCAGCAAAGCGCCGATCGGCTGCAGCTGACGCCCGGCAAAGAGGTGCTGGCGCTGATCAAGGCGCCCTGGGTGCGTCTGAGCGTCGATGCGGCCGATAACGCCGACGCGGATAATGCGCTGGCGGGCGTGGTGGCCGGCATTCAGCCGGGCGCCGAACACAGCGAGGTGCTGGTGACGCTGGCGGGCGGCGAAACCCTGTGCGCCACCCTGACGACGGCGGAGCTGCAGCGCCTGCAGCTGAGCGTCGGCGACGCCGTACACGCCCTGTTCAACGCCGATCGGGTGATTGTCGCCACGTTGTGTTAAGCGCAACGTGATGTTGCGTTTTTGTTGATTGACATCACCCGGCAATGCGCCTATTTCTAAGGCAAATAATTGCAAAAAAAGGAACAGGTGATGTCGTCGTTGCACATTTCGCAAGGTTCATTCCGCTTGAGCGATACCCGCACCCTGACGCTGGAAACGCTGGCGATCCAGGCCGGTGAAAGCTGGGCCTTCGTCGGCGCCAACGGCAGCGGCAAATCCGCCCTGGCGCGCGCGCTGGCCGACGAACTGGTTCTGCTGCGCGGCGAACGCCGCAGCGATTTTCAGCATGCGGTGCGCATCTCCTTCGAACAGTTGCAAAAGATGGTCAGCGACGAGTGGCAACGCAACAATACCGATCTGCTCAGCGCGGACGAAGACGACACCGGCCGTACCGCGGCGGAGATCATTCAGGAAGAGGTGAAAGACGCCGCGCGCTGTGAGCGACTGGCCGCGCAGTTCGGCATTACCGCCCTGCTGACGCGCCGCTTCAAATACCTCTCCACCGGCGAAACGCGCAAAACCCTGCTGTGCCGCGCGCTGATGCCGCAGCCCGACCTGCTGATCCTCGATGAACCTTTCGACGGGCTGGACGTCCACTCGCGCGCGCAGCTCGCCGCGCTGCTGAGCGAGCTTTCCGCCCAGGGGCAGACCGTGGTGCTGGTGCTCAACCGTTTCGACGAAATACCGGATTTTGTCCGGCAGGTGGGCGTGCTGGCGGACTGCACCCTGACCAACCGCGGGCCGCGCAGCCAGGTGATGGCGGACGCGCTGGTGGCGCAGCTGGCGCACAGCGAAAATCTCAGCGGGCTGGCGCTGCCGGAAACGGAGGATCCGACGCAAAAAGAGGCCCTGCCGGCGGATCGTCCGCTGATCGTCCTGCGTGACGGCGTGGTCAGCTATAACGATCGGCCGATCCTCAATCATCTCGACTGGCAGGTGAACCCCGGTGAACACTGGCAGATCGTCGGCCCGAACGGCGCCGGCAAATCCACCCTGCTCAGTTTAATCACCGGCGATCACCCGCAGGGCTACAGCAACGATCTGACGCTGTTCGGCCGCCGCCGCGGCAGCGGGGAAACCATCTGGGAAATCAAACGCCATATCGGCTACGTCAGCAGCAGCCTGCATCTGGATTATCGCGTCAACACCAGCGTGCGCAACGTGGTGCTGTCGGGGTTCTTCGATTCGATCGGCATTTATCAGGCGGTCTCGGATCGCCAGCGGCAGCTGACCGAGCAGTGGCTGGCGCTGCTCGGGCTCGACGGCGCGCGCGGTGACGCCCCGTTCCACAGCCTTTCCTGGGGCCAACAGCGGTTGGCGCTGATCGCCCGCGCGCTGGTGAAGCACCCGGCGCTGCTGATCCTCGACGAGCCGCTGCAAGGGTTGGATCCGCTCAATCGCCAGCTGGTGCGCCGCTTCATCGACGTGCTGATCGGCCAGGGCGCCACGCAGCTGCTGTTCGTTTCGCACCATGCCGAAGATGCGCCGCAGTGCATCACCCACCGCCTCAGCTTCGTGCCCGACGGCGAGGGCGGCTACGGCTATCAACACCAGCGGCTGGAGGCGACCTCCGCCTGAAACGCGGCGTAAACATATCCGGCAACACTTCACCGCAGCACATCACATTTGGCCTTTTATCATAGAAAGAAAGAAGGCCATTTTCTGGAGACGCCATGTCCGCTGCGTTGATTATC
>Ga0308162_1002796_pt1 | contig 10686 bp, 11 predicted proteins | sample PhySR2_FD_201370 | JGI IMG/M metagenome (GOLD analysis project Ga0308162, IMG submission 201370) | Phyllosphere microbial communities from UC Gill Tract Community Farm, Albany, California, United States - DLSLS.R2 | ecosystem: Host-associated > Plants > Phyllosphere > Unclassified | place: USA... | reverse complement strand
AAATTCACGGGTGCGGCGCTTCTGCTCGCGCCACTCGGAAACGGTCATGCTGCTGGCGTAAGGGGTATGCTTTTTGCTGACGTTAGCCAGGGCAATCTGTAGGTGTTCACGCCATGATGCGGCCACGCGGCGCAGTCGGCCTTTCCACCATTTTTCCGTCTGCATACGCATTATCGCCGGGGTAACTTCCTCCGGGTCAAACAGCCGTGACGTGACTTTATCCCATAATGGCGGGGTCTGGCTCAGCTCGCGGGTAATGGTGGCGGCGGTCATGTAAACGCGGTGCGTATATTTGTAATCTGACTCGTCGCTGGCCTGCTCATGTGCCTGTACCAGCTCGGCGAGAATGAAATTAGCCACATCCCCGGCAAGCAAATCGACGTCGGAGCGAGCCATATCAGGCAGGCGGTTAAAGCGGCGCATCAGCTCCCAAAGAGTGCCGCCCGCGCTGGCCGCGCCTGCCTGTTTAGTGGCATTGCCTGCCAGCAGATTAAACGTGCCGTGACTCATTTCACCGAGGCGATATTGAGCGTTAACGGTTTCAACGCGTGGCAATGTGCGCTCAACGAAAGTTTTCGTTAAGTACGCATTGGCACGGTCAATACCCTGTGTCTTTTCCAGTTCGCCGACGCGGCGTTTAACGTCGAGCTGTATCAGCGTCGGCTGCTTTTCGAGTAGCTCCTGCGCACGCACTAAAGCCGCAATCATCTGACTGCGGCTGTGCATTTCCTCATAAGTGGGATACGGGCTGGCGATGGCTTCCCGTGGAGCATTCCACGGGTAAGCGTATTCCTGAATCATCCAGCCGCCTGCACTTCTGCAGACCAGTCAGCGCCTGCGGCCGGATCAAAGCCAGACCACGCAGGCCCAGCTACTGGATGGCGTACAGCGATGATTTCCGACGCACGCTTGCTCTTACCTGCGGCAACGCCAACTGAGCGGGCTACGCTGATGCTGACAATACTGAAATCACGAAGAATGCTGCGCGTGTAGAGTGTGTCGCTGTTTGAAACCACAACCGGACACCGCTCCGAGACGTCGAGCAACATGCTGGTCAGATCGTGATGCTCGTCTTTGCCAAAACCTGCAGAGTGATATTCCGCGAACGTACCGTCATAAGGCGGATCGCAGTACATCACATCGCCAGCTTTAGTCAGGCGCAGCGTTTCGCGGAAGTCGGCGCAAACGAACGTCGCGCGCTGCGCTTTCTCTGCGAATGCTTCTATCTCAGTCAGCGGAAAATAAGGTTCTGCATAGTTACCAAACGGGATATTAAATTCACCGCGCTTGTTGTAACGGCAAAGACCGCGATAGCCATTGCGGTTCAGATAGAGGAAATAAGCGGCGCGCTCCAGTAGAGGCAGTGCCGGATTATGATTGAACGCCTCACGCACGGCGTAATAGCTTTCACCGGTCACGTTCTGATTAAACAGGCTGGCCGCAATAACGATAAACGGACGGGTGTGCTCTTTAATCTGGCGATAGAGGTTAATGAGGTCAGGGTTTATATCCGCAACCAGATAGGCAGGATAATCCGTGTTCATCATTACTGCGCAGGAACCGGCGAAGGGTTCGACCAGGCGATCACCTTCTGGCAGATGTGCCAGCAGTTCCGGCATTACGCGGGACTTGTTGCCCGCCCATTTCAGAATCGTGCTCATAACGCACCGCCCTTTGATACTTTTGTACGCATTTCGGTCATGTCCTGACAGCTGACGCAGCGAGTCACGCCACGCACGGCACGGCGTCGCTGTTCCGGGATTGGCGCGTCGCAGTCTTCACAGAATGAAGCCGCTACGCTGACCGGGCGGTTAACCACGCTGGCGATATTGCGTGCCAGCAGTTCATCGGCGCGCTGCTGCGCCATGTCGATTGAGTCGGCCATTAGTGCAGCTCCTGCGCCTGGTTCTCAAAGCGCTCGGCCTCTTTGTCCAGCAGTTCGATAATTTCTACTGCAGACATTTCTTTTTGGCGGGCATGAATTGCCAGTGCGGCCAGGCGGATTGAAACTGACAGCGCATCATCAGAACGCTGTTCGGTTTTGGCCTTACTCAGCATGGCGCTTAGCGCATCGTCATCAGCTTTAAAATTTCGGGTCTCAATATTTCGCATTTCACTTTCTCCTGAATTTGGGCAAAAGAATGCCCGGCGGATTTACGCCATTTATTTGCTTAGGGTTGATTAATTAGAAAAGGTCATTCGCTTTGGAAATAAACTCACGACTGCTTTTAAATGATTCATTGCACAAATAAGCGCCTTTCGTTCATCAGTAGTCAGTTCACTAAATTCAGCGTTGTGTCTGTCTTTACCGATGTTAGCCAGGAAAAGAATTGCGCTCAGTGCGCGCTTGTTGTCCTGATAATTTCTGTCTGTCACATCGCGCATTTCAGAGAAAAAACGAGCCATATCCTTTTCGCAGTTACCGCCCATTAGTTGCGCGCGAATTAAGGCAACGTGATTCAGCGCCGAAACCCGCTGACCTGCAGTAAGCTCGACCAGCATTGAATCGCCCTCGATAGCCATGATTTACCTCTTTTCTCTTTTGCCTGTACCTGCTGGCTTAATACCGGATGCCAGCGCCTGCCGTTCTCGCCCATGATCCAGCCATTCCCATATGACATTGACGGACTCTGGCGTTTGAGGTGTGCCGCAAATGAAATCATCGTGTGCCCTCAGCTCATGCCAATCGAAGCGCCAAGCCCACTGATTGCGTCAACGGTAGAGGCTAAGGTCGGATTAGAGTGAACGCGGGACTGTACGGCCAGCGCGGCCAGCATCATGCAGCGAATGCCGGTATTCGCGGCCTCCAGAATACTGCGGCGGCAAGTTGCAGTTATCCGCTCCGGGTTAGCGGCACTGGCGGCCATGCTTCCGACTTCAGCAGTCGCTTTCAGTACGTAGGCCGGAAACTTCTCCTTTACCAGCTCATTAACCGGTACGCATGGCAGGCACTGCAGTTGAGCCAGCGCGCCATCTATCAGCGTGGCGTCTTCGGTCAAATCGGTAAGCAACAGCAATTCTGGAACAGTCAGCTGATGAATCTGATCCGGGTTCAGCTTATTGCGCAGGGTCTGTGCTTTCATGCCTGCACGCTGCGCCAGCTCAGCCATGCTGTGCGTCAGCGCAAACTTACGGCAGGCGTCGTCGTAGTGGTTATGTATGGAAGTCATGAAATCAAACATGTGCGAATCTCCCTATTCACTTAATGTGAATTAACCGCCAATAACGAGCTGAAAACGGGAATGCCCGAACGCCTTACGCAGTTGCTCTTCTTTCCAACGTGCGTAATAGATACGAATTGGTCCACCCGCTTTCTTACAGCCTTTGCGGATAGTACGGGGCTCTATAGGCAGTTGCGGGTTGTCACCGGTAGTCCAGCGATAAACAGTGCGGCGTGAAACGCCTTCCAGTTCAGCGAACTGCTCAGCCGTGACAATCGGTGCTGGAACTTTGATGATTGCGATTTCAGAAGCCATATAGCATGATCCCTAAATTGATAATATTTAGACAATGAGTGCATAGTTTTTGCCTACTTTTGCCACTCAATGCCACCGTCAACGTCGATACTAATGCTAATTTTAGTATCTAGCAACCTAGGAATGCTAATTTTAATGTTAGATACCAATTTCAATAACGAAGAGTTACTAAACAGAATCTGCGAGGTTTATGGATTTACTCAGAAAATTCAGCTCGCTAATCACTTCAAAATCGCAGCCAGTTCCTTACAGAACCGTTATACACGGGGCAACATGTCGTACGACTTCGCTGTGCATTGTGCACTTGAAACCGGCGTAAACCTTAAATGGCTAATGACTGGTGAAGGTGAAAAAAACATCTCAGCTGATGAGAACCCAACATTAACCAAGCTTCCTTTATTCGAATTAAGTGAAGGTGAATTGAGCAATACTGGAACTCTATTGTTTGATCGTCAGTTTTTTACCAAGCAGCCAAAAAATGGTAGTTGTGTGAAAAGTGATAACAGTACATATGTCATAGAGCAGGAAGCCTCTATGTCGGACGGTCTTTGGTTAGTTGATATTGGAAGCGCAATCAGTCTCCGTGAGTTAACAGTTCTCCCTGGAAAAAGGTTGCATGTTGCAGGCGGTAAAGTACCTTTTGAGTGTGGCATTGATGAAATAAAACTGATTGGCCGTGCGATAGGTGTTTTCAGCGAGGTTAATTAATGACTGTGCGTAAAAATCCTGCTGGCGGCTGGATTTGTGAGCTCTACCCAAACGGTGCAAAAGGCAAACGCATCAGGAAGAAATTCGCCACTAAAGGTGAGGCACTGGCGTTTGAGCAATACACCGTTAAAACTCCATGGCAGGAAGAAAAGGAAGACAGGCGCACTCTAAAGGAACTGGTTGATTCATGGTATGGCGCTCATGGCATTACCCTGAAAGATGGCTTAAAACGCCAGTTAGCTATGCACCATGCTTTTGAGTGTATGGGCGAACCACTCGCTCGCGACTTCGATGCGCAGATGTTTTCCCGCTATAGGGAAAAAAGGCTAAAGGGTGAATATGCCCGCTCAAACAGGGTTAAAGAAGTATCGCCTCGCACGCTTAACCTCGAGCTGGCTTACTTTCGCGCGGTATTTAATGAGCTAAATCGACTGGGAGAATGGAAAGTTGAAAATCCGCTGAAAAATATGCGCCCTTTCCGCACCGCAGAAATGGAGATGGCTTGGCTTACTCACGACCAGATTTTGCAATTGCTCGGAGAGTGTAAACGGCATGAGCACCCTGATTTAGAAATCGTGGTAAGGATCTGTCTTGCCACTGGCGCACGGTGGTCTGAGGCTGAAAGTCTGAAAAAAAGCCAGCTCGCGAAATACAAAATCACATACACCAACACGAAAGGCAGAAAAAATCGCACTGTTCCAATCAGCAAAGAACTATACGATTCTCTGACTGATGATAAAAATGGTCGGTTATTTAGTGATTGTTATGGTGCGTTCAGGTCTGCACTGGAAAGAACTGACATCGAACTACCGGCGGGACAACTCACCCATGTTCTGCGCCACACTTTCGCCAGTCACTTTATGATGAATGGTGGTAATATTCTGGTATTACAGCGCGTCCTCGGTCACACTGATATAAAAATGACGATGCGTTATGCACACTTTGCCCCAGATCACTTAGAAGATGCGGTGAAACTAAACCCCTTAAATAGTAGAGCGTAATAATGAATCTTAAAGACATTATTTTAGATATCGTTAGGCTAATTGACAATCAGGATTTTAGTTGTGAAAAGGGAATTCCTGACACAATAACAACAAGATCAGGAAGACAGATCAGTTATATTAGTGATGTAAGATATAAAATTGAATTATTTAAAGAAATTATAAAAACAAATCTAGCCTCCCCTTTAAGCAATATTTCAGACAATTCACTTTACAATATATGCCGCAATACTATTTGCGATTTTTATACAGAAGGAACTTTACATGAAGGCATCGAAAATAACAGTAGAGATCATATAAAAAAAATAAAAAAAGAAATAGAAGAAAGAATTCATATGAGCCTTACGACGCTAACTCATCATTTTCCTGCACATACATGTCTATTTCCTTTTTCAGAAAAAATTAGCATTGGGCCTGTGACTTTTTACCCTAATCTTCAATGGGTTAAAAAATTAGAATTACATGATAATTACGTACAGCGAACATTAGCATCATATGAAGACTTGGTAAACTGGAAAGAGGAGCTCATAAAATTAACCAACCCTTTAGAAAGACATGAATCAGATAACCTTATTGCAAACCATATATATGAAATCTTAAAAAAATCTAACACTATATTAGAAATTGAAATAGAAAATTTTGAATTCGATTTATCTAGAAAATTAGCAAAAATCGTCACGCAAGCAACAATTGATTCTTTCTCGTTGATCTTCAACAATGAAGGTATGTTCAAACAACAGAATCTATATGAGCGCCCTACTCTTCCTGTTTCATTCAATACCTTAGCTTCATATAAAGGGGAGTTCGTTTATCCCGGAATGACATTGACAGAGCGAATTTCAGCATATAATGGTGATGTCATTAGCGCTCTTCTCAATGAAAATGAAAAATTTATCGATGCAGCAGGAAATATAATCAATTCAGTAATTAACAAAAAAGACCATCCCAATAAAGATTTATCAATTCGCTGGACAACATCATTAAACTGGTATGCCGAAGCCCAGAGAGAGCAAGATGATGCAATCGCTCTTGCCAAGATTGGTATTTCCTTAGATGTTTTATCTGGCGGTGGTGAATGGATAGGTATTTTAGAAATGGTAAAAAACATCTTGGGACTTGATGATCAGCATGTTATTTTCGAAAAACCACATAAGACAGTATTAAAAGAATTCATTTCAGATTTGTATAACAAGGGGCGCTCTCAGATCGTTCATGGCAATCACATCGATAGACTAATGCCTTTCGAACAACAAAGAAAGAAAGCCTCAAAAATGTGTAGAATCATTCTTATGACATCAGCTCATAACCTCATCAATTATTCTGGTGACGGGTCACATAATGCGTTTGTAAAAATGGCTCATAGATAAAAATCAGTGGCGATAAAATGGCGGTAGAAATGGCGAATAGTGGGTAATCATTGGCAAATAGTGGCAATCTATGTCAATGATAAATAAATTAAAATATTAATTTTCGGTTGTTCCGGTAGGAACTCATAATCGCTTGGTCGCTGGTTCAAGCCCAGCAGGGGCCACCAAATTTAGTGATTAAAATCATGCAATTAAGCCACCTTTCGAGGTGGCTTTTTTGTTGTCCTATTTATGAGTGTCGCAAAAGTGTCGCATTAGAAAACAGGCTGGCGCTGATAGCATCCGGATCAGCGTCTGGTTCTGATAAGAGGATAGCGGGCAAATTAGGCCCGGAGCCTGGCCGCTATCCTTTTTGAGATGTATTGCAAAAGTACCTGACCTTAAAATTTAAACATTTAAATTCAATGTATTAAGAGAAATCATTAAGGAAGTGGCGGCAAAATGGCGACAGGATTTTGGTCGCCTCAAACCTCTTACGTTGACGGGAAATTATTCAATGGCACATGCTAATAAGCAACATACTTTGGACAGAGATAAGCTTCTTGAAAATTCTCTCTCTTCAATACGTTTAGGAATTGCTGACTACAAGCTAGCTTTCGAAGAAAAGCAACATCAAGACCGCGTATTATCATCCCTAAGAAATTTGTTCTCAGGGATTTTATTGCTTTTTAAATATAAAATTTCTATAGCAGTAGATTCACCAGAGGATGCAGCCGAACTAATATATAAGACATCAAAAGCTCAACCATTAATTGATGAAAATGGGAAAGTAATCTGGCGTCCAAAATTACTTGATACAACAATCGAAATTGAGGACATCAAAATAAGGTTTAACATGCTTAAAATTGATGTTAATTTTGACGTGATAGACCAGATAAGAAAACATAGAAATGAACTTGAGCACCTACACCCTCAAAGTAATCTTGGAAAACTGACAACCCTTATATCAGATATCTTTCCTATATTACGGGACTTTATAAATAAGCAGTTAAATAAGAATCCTGCTCAGCTCTTAGGTGAAACATGGAATGTTATGCTGGAGCTAAACTCTTTTTATATAGACACTAGAAACAACTGCTTAAATAACTGGAAAGAGGTAGGCATTCCAGACTTAATGCTAATATGTGTACCTAACATTTGTTGTGAGGCATGTGCTTCTGACTTAATCACTCCTCATCCGCAATCAGTTAAAAAATCCTTACTTGTTAAGTATGAACCAAATAAGTATCAATATACATGTTTAGAATGCAAACATAACGGATTAATCGCACCTCTATTGATCGAACAGCTTGGCAATGAGTTCTGGCATAATCCCTTCGATGGTGACCCGCCACGGGTATTGACATGTATTGATTGTGACAACGATAGCTTTATTTCCGAAGAAGATAAATGTTATTGGTGTGAATATGAAAGAAGATATAAAGAATGCTTGGTTTGCTATAGCTATCTTTCTGTAGAGGAACAAGAATTCAGAGGATTATGTAGCTACCATGCCCACTCAGCCTTTAAAGATGACTAACTTTCCGTTATGAATTAAGGAAAGTTAAAGTCAATTTTTAAGGCCATCTAACATCTAAATGGCCTTTATATTTTTAGGTATAAAATCATTTACGTTTAACGAAGAAGGTAGAAAAGCACTTCATTCAGTAATATTTTTCACTGTTACCTTTATCACGTTATAGTGCTCCGTTTCTTCGTCATTACTTTTTATATAAACCTTTGATAGTGTCTCAACGTATCCATTATCACCAACTCTATTTTCCACAAAGGTTTGTAAACTCTCCAATTCGCGATTCATTAATGCTTTTTGAATTTCACCGGTAAGCTCAGCATTAAAGGAGTAAAACTCATTTTTTTCGTCATATAGCAATACAACAAAGATGGAGCCTTTTATTTTTTCATTACCGACTGAAGGAATAACTTCAATAAAACAAGCACTACCATTCAATAAATCTAATGCCCTTTTATTTATAGGAACATTTCGTACTATCGGAGACCTGAAGTTTGAGAGAAAACTGAGAATATGGCTTGGTGTAAACCCTAATTCTAAATAGCAAAAGCACATTAATAACAATAACAATCTATCACTGACTTCCATTTCGTAAGTTATACTATCATCACCGCTAACTTTCTTATACTCATTACCATGAGCAGTATCATTCCTCAATTGCTTAATAACCAAGAAATCATCACCAGTAAAGTTTATCACTTCTTTTAAATCATTATCTAGCGTTCCCATCAGATAATCATATTTATCTTGAAGAGTTTGCATAGAAGTATTACCTAACGTTCTGATGCAATTATTTATAGAGTTAAATACTAAGCGATCACCTTCAGATAAAGTTAAGCTTTCTTCAAAGCTTGTCAATGCACCGCTTAGTTTACTCTTAAGCTGATTAAATATTTCCTTATTCATTTTTCTTTTACCGACAGCAGAAATCTCACTTGCATACTTTTCTATTACTATTACCCTTGACAAAACTTTATATTCCCATATCCCTTTATAATCTAATGAAATAGGCAATCTATTCCATATGTTTCTGAACATGTTTTTACTAAAATAATTTAATAAAACAACACCCCAGTTGCCAGCTTGATGAATTTCATTAAAACTAGTCAAAGCATTATAATTACACTCCAAAGGTTCAGTTGAGTGTAAGACTGTTGGAAAATAAACCCTATTAAATTGATAAGGTTTGCCGTCTGAATAGGTGTGAACACTCTTAACTGAAACAGCCACACCAATTAATAATGAAAATAAGTTCCTCAGCTCATGAACTAACTCCCTCAGTTCTTCTGATTCAAAGACCCCACTTTCCTTTTTCAATATTATTGCATATTCAGAACATATATTTGTCACTAAAGGATGGGGGTTTTCAAAATTTATTCTTTGCGCATTTTTTAAGGAGTAATTCATTCCATTAAATGTGAATTTTTCATCAAACACATCGATGGAAATATCTCGGGTGATGCTTTCTCCTTCTTTCTTGAATGAATGCATAGGATCTAACCATACTGATACCCCTGTAAAAACCATCTCAGCTTCATTAGAAGCACTGTCTCTACCAATTGATACATATTTGCAAAATACTGACTGTTCTTTAACGTCGACTTCATGTAGAGATATATTTAATTCTGATTCTAAATCCTTACAAATTAAAACATCCCCATTGATATTGTCACTGCTCAAGACCTTTGATAATTCTTTGTCAAATCTATTAAAAAAGAGGTGAGGATAACTTCCCCCACCTAATTTTAAAACTCCATGATGTGCATTACCGTCTATCTCAAACGATACATCAAATTTGTATTTCTCGAAGAAATCTATGCTTGGAATAGCCATTTATTTAACCCCTTTTATAAGTTCCATTATGCACTCTACATAACTTGATATTGAACACAATAGCACCGTTTAAATTGCAATGGTTTTCAGTTTGATTCCTTTTCACAATTGAGCTGCAACCCGCACCGCACCTACACCATCTTTACTTCTCAGCATATATAACTGGGATCTACGTGAGGTAACAAACATAACCTAAAGTTATTAAATATATTTAATTTCAATGCTTTGCGGTTTTATGAAATCTATTCTAGATCCTTAAAACTGAAAAACACTGAAATTTTTTTCAATGCTTTCAGTTGCCGAACTCCAGCAGAAAGCCAGCAGCGGTGTGCTCTGGCGTACCGGTTTGTAGAAAAATAAAACTGAAAATTTTTATGATGCAAAACCCGCAGGCGGGTGCGGTGTAGCGCCGATTTTGTCTGCGCAGCGATTATTTTGCCGGGGCTGACGCGCAGCCAGTGCCACGCTCTGCGGATGATCTGTAAGGGGTAATCGTGCGTGATGGGCGCGCCTTTGCGTGGCGCATCGTGCGTCTGAGGCGTTCTGGTGACGGGCAATATAAAACCCGCTGCGATAGCGGGTTAGTGTGCTGGCTTACTTGCCTATGACGGGTGAATATTTCGTACTGAGCGCGGCGGCCTGCTGGCTGCTCTGTGCGATATCGTTGCTGTTCGTGGGCTGGCCGGTTGACGGGTGCGTATGGCTGGCCAGCTGGTCAGCCAGCTGCTGAACAAGCGCCACGGTATCGAGCATCAGCTGGGCCACGTTAATCTTCTCTGAACCAATCCACA
>Ga0308162_1002793_pt1 | contig 10699 bp, 9 predicted proteins | sample PhySR2_FD_201370 | JGI IMG/M metagenome (GOLD analysis project Ga0308162, IMG submission 201370) | Phyllosphere microbial communities from UC Gill Tract Community Farm, Albany, California, United States - DLSLS.R2 | ecosystem: Host-associated > Plants > Phyllosphere > Unclassified | place: USA... | reverse complement strand
ATCTGATGATTCCCATACCCATTTTCAGACGCGGTCTGAGTTGATACCTGCAGAACAGGGGCGAGATAAGTACCATTTTCACTGTGGTAAATGCAACCCCTGGCAGATCCGATTAAAAGTTAGCCAGCTAAGTAGCATAAAGTGCTGCCAGCGTTAAAAATCCCTAACCTGCTGTTATGAAAAGTAATACTTAGATGAATTTCCGCATAGCTATGCAAAGTGGGTTAAAAACGCGTCAGGCGCGTTTGCTTGCTTTTTATCCAGCCCAATCCCGAGTGATACCCCTTCTTAATTCCCCATCGCCGCCAGAGAGTTAACCGGAAATATCAGAACGGCTTCACGCTTCTCCCGAAGAGGTTTATCTCGTGATCTGTGGCGCAAAAAAGAAACAAAGCTATGGCACAGGCTTCAATTAACCATTGATTGACATATCATTAACATCTTCTAGGAGATCCGCTATGAGCCAAAATCACATTCATCCCGTTCCAGAGAACATTGCAGCAAACACCCTGATTACGGCTGAACAGTACCAGGCGATGTATCAGCATTCTGTCGACGATCCAGACAGTTTCTGGGGCGAACAGGGCAAAATCCTTGACTGGATTAAGCCTTACAGCAAGGTGAAAAATTGCTCGTTTACGCCAGGTAACATTAACATTCGCTGGTACGAAGATGGCACGCTCAACCTGGCGGCAAACTGCCTTGACCGCCATTTAGCAACGCGCGGCGATCACCCGGCGATTATCTGGGAAGGCGACGACGCCAGCGAAAGCAAAACTCTGACCTTCCGCCAGCTGCATACTGAAGTCTGTCGCTTCGCCAATGTGCTTGAGTTGCTGGAAGTAAAAAAAGGCGACGTGGTGGCAATCTACATGCCGATGGTGCCGGAAGCGGCGGTGGCGATGCTGGCCTGTGCCCGTATCGGTGCCGTTCACTCCGTGATCTTTGGCGGCTTCTCACCGGAAGCGGTCGCTGGCCGCATCGTCGACTCCAGCGCCTCGCTGGTCATTACCGCCGATGAAGGGATCCGCGCCGGTCGCAGCATTCCGCTGAAGAAAAATGTCGATGACGCGTTAAAAAACCCGAATGTCACCAGCGTGAAAAACGTGGTGGTGTTCCAGCGCACCGGTAAAGATGTGGGCTGGGTTGAAGGCCGCGATCGATGGTGGCATGACCTGATGCGGGACGCCAGCACCAATCACTCTGCAGCCGAAGTCGGCGCGGAAGATCCGCTGTTTATCCTTTATACCTCCGGCTCCACCGGCAAACCCAAAGGCGTGCTGCATACCACAGGCGGTTATCTGGTCTATGCCGCCACCACCTTTAAGTTCGTCTTTGATTACCATCAGGATGACATCTACTGGTGCACCGCTGATGTCGGCTGGGTAACAGGACACAGCTATCTGGTTTATGGCCCGCTGGCGTGTGGTGCCACCACGCTGATGTTTGAAGGGGTGCCGAACTGGCCAGCGCCGAGCCGCATGGCGGAAGTGGTCGATAAACATAAAGTCACCCTGCTCTATACCGCGCCCACTGCCATCCGTGCGCTGATGGCGGAAGGGGATAAGGCCATTGAAGGTACCGATCGCAGCAGCCTGCGCATTATGGGATCGGTCGGTGAGCCCATTAACCCGGAAGCCTGGGAGTGGTACTACAAAAAAATCGGCAACAGCCGTTGCCCGATAGTGGATACCTGGTGGCAGACCGAAACCGGCGGCTTCATGATCACGCCGTTGCCGGGTGCGACCGAGCTGAAAGCGGGTTCCGCTACCCGGCCGTTCTTTGGTGTGCAACCGGCGCTGGTGGATAACGAAGGTCAGCCACAGGAAGGTGCCTGTGAAGGCAATCTGGTGATCACCGAGTCCTGGCCGGGACAGGCGCGCACCCTCTTTGGCGACCATGACCGTTTCGAGCAGACCTACTTCTCTACCTTTAAAAACGTCTACTTCAGTGGTGACGGTGCCCGTCGCGATGAAGATGGCTACTACTGGATCACCGGACGTGTCGACGACGTGCTCAACGTCTCCGGTCACCGTCTTGGCACTGCCGAAATTGAATCGGCGCTGGTGTCGCATCCTAAAATTGCCGAAGCGGCCGTGGTCGGGATTCCGCACAGCATTAAAGGCCAGGCGATTTACGCCTATATCACGCTGAATCATGGCGAAGAGCCGTCGCCGGAGTTGTACACCGAAGTGCGCCAGTGGGTCCGTAAAGAGATTGGCCCGATAGCCACACCGGATGTGCTGCACTGGACTGACTCACTGCCGAAAACGCGGTCCGGCAAAATCATGCGCCGTATTCTGCGCAAAATTGCCACCGGCGATACCAGTAACCTGGGTGATACCTCGACCCTTGCCGATCCTGGCGTCGTCGAAAAACTGCTTGAGGAGAAACAGTCGATCAAAATGCCTTAAACGCATGCTGTCCGGCGGGAAGATCGCTTCCCGCCACACCCGCCCTACGCAGTCTGTTTCGGTAGTCACAACTATTATAACCAGCTGAATCCGCGCCCTGTCGTGAGATTCTCGCGTGCAAGCCCTCTGGAGAAAATGTGATGAATGACGCCCTTTCGAATCAGGATGCAATCAATCAGCAGATTGAACGTAATCCCCGTTTTCATGAGTTAGTCCGTAAACGCCAGACGTTCGCGACGCTGCTGTCGCTGATCATGCTGGTGCTCTATGTTGGCTTTATCCTGCTGATTGCCTTTGCTCCCGGCTGGCTCGGCACGCCGCTGCATGCCGGCACTAACGTCACCCGCGGTATCCCGATTGGTGTCGGGCTGATTGTGATGTCGTTTGTGCTGACCGGCGTCTATGTCTGGCGCGCCAACGGTGAGTTTGACCGTTTAACCAAAGCGATCCTCAGTGAGGTGAAATCATGACTCGTCTCACTTTATGGCTGCTGGCCTTAATGTTGCCGTTTTCAGCGCTGGCCGCTGATGCGATCACCGGTGCGGTGCAGCGCCAGGCAACCAACTATCAGGCGATTATCATGTTTACGATTTTCGTCGGCGCTACGCTGGGAATTACTTACTGGGCGTCAAAGCGAACCCGATCGCGTAACGACTACTACACCGCTGGCGGCAATATCACCGGCTTCCAGAATGGCCTGGCGATGGCGGGTGACTTCATGTCAGCGGCTTCGTTCCTGGGCATTTCAGCGCTGGTTTACACCTCAGGCTATGACGGACTGATCTACTCGCTCGGCTTCCTGGTCGGCTGGCCGATGATTCTGTTTTTAATCGCCGAGCGGCTGCGCAACCTGGGCCGCTACACCTTTGCCGATGTCGCCTCCTATCGTTTGAAGCAGATGCCGATTCGTACCCTGTCAGCCTGCGGTTCGCTGGTGGTAGTGGCGCTCTACCTGATCGCGCAGATGGTGGGTGCCGGTAAACTTATCCAGCTGCTGTTCGGCCTGAACTACCATGTTGCGGTGATTCTGGTCGGCATTCTGATGGTGATGTATGTGCTGTTTGGCGGCATGCTGGCGACCACCTGGGTGCAGATCATCAAAGCGGTGCTGCTGCTATTTGGTGCCTCCTTTATGGCAGTAATGGTGATGAAGGCGGCCAACTTCAGCTTTAACACGCTGTTCACTGAGGCGATGGCGGTTCATCCCAAAGGCATCGCGATTATGCAGCCTGGCGGGCTGGTCAAAGATCCTATCTCGGCGCTGTCGCTGGGGCTGGGGTTGATGTTTGGTACGGCAGGTTTACCGCATATTCTGATGCGCTTCTTCACCGTCGCGGATGCCAAAGAGGCGCGTAAAAGCGTCTTCTGGGCCACCGGCTTTATGGGCTACTTTTACTTCCTGACCTTTATTATCGGCTTCGGTGCGATTCTGCTGGTGGGTGCGAACCCGGCCTTTAAAGATGCCAGCGGCGCGCTGATTGGCGGCACCAATATGGCGGCAGTACATCTGGCTAACGCAGTTGGCGGCAGCACCTTCCTGGGCTTTATCTCTGCGGTTGCCTTCGCCACGATTCTGGCGGTGGTCGCGGGCTTAACCCTGGCGGGCGCGTCGGCGGTGTCGCATGACCTCTACGCCAGCGTCTATCGTAAAGGCCAGGCGAGCGAGAAAGATGAGCTGCGGGTGTCCAAAATCACCGTGCTGGCGTTGGGTGTGGTGGCGATTGCGCTGGGTATTCTGTTTGAGAAGCAGAACATCGCCTTTATGGTCGGGCTGGCCTTCTCGATTGCGGCCAGCTGTAACTTCCCGATCATCCTGCTGTCGATGTACTGGTCAAAACTCACCACGCGCGGCGCGATGGTAGGCGGCTGGCTCGGTCTGCTGACCGCCGTTATCCTGATGATCCTCGGCCCGACCGTGTGGGTACAGGTACTGGGCAACGCCACGGCGATTTTCCCGTATGAGTATCCGGCGCTGTTCTCGATGGTGGTGGCTTTTGTCGGCATCTGGCTTTTCTCGATTACCGACCATTCGCAGCAGGGCGCAGAGGAGCGTTCCCGCTTCCGCGCGCAATTTATTCGCTCGCAGACCGGCACCGGTATTGAACAGGGCAAGGCGCACTGATTGTGGCTTTTCGTTCATAACGATCAGGCAATAAAAAAGGGCGACTACCTGGGGAGTCGCCCTTTTCTTTCACGCAACAGAATCAGAAGCGCAGTGATGCACCCACGTACGGGCCATCGACCAGCACGTTATCTTTACGTCCATCTTTGTTGTTCAGTTCGATGTACTGATAACCCACACGCAGGTTAAGCAGTGAAACCGGCGTGAAGCTCAGGCCGCCAGCGGCTTCCTGATAGCTGTCGAGCTGATCGGTGAACGACTCTGGCGCATAATAATATTCACCATACAGGCCCCACATGCTGTTCAGGCTGTAGTGTGCTGCACCGCCCACCGCCACCGCAAATCCATCTTTTCCATCTTCCGGATGGGTAAAGATCGCTTTTGCGGTCGGTGCCAGACGCAGCGGCCCGAAGTCAACGTTGTAGCCCAGACCGGCACCGTAGGTGCTGCCATCATGGTCGCTACGCAGCCAGTTACCTTTCAGAAACAGACCGGGTGTAGTGGTGCCCAGACCCAGATTCAGGTTGGTATTGTGTTCGCTGACATCAACACTACCTTCAATCGCCTGAGCGGCACCGCTCAGTAAAACCAGCCCGAGGGCGCTCCCGGTAACAAGATGCTTAAACATGATTCCACTCCGTGAAGGACAATTAATTCGGCCGCAAGGTTAACAGCCTGAAACGGGGAGACAACAAAATCCGGGAAACTTTACGTAAAAATACGTGTCGCGTTCAGAATTGCAGCTGTCTCTGCGCAACGCAGTGTAGACTATATTGTCCACATCAGGTGTCCAATCACCGGGGCCAGTATCACGGTCACCACCCCCGAGAGCATCATGACCAGGCTGGCGACGACGCCCTCCTGCTGCCCAAGCTGATAAGCGCGAGCGGTGCCGGCACCGTGTGACGCGGCACCAAAGCCTGCTCCTTTCGCCACCCCCTGCTTAATCGCGATGCGCAGAAACAGCACGTCACCCACTGCCATGCCAAACACGCCAGTGATGACCACAAACAGCGCCACCAGATCGGGCTGACCGCCAATCGGCCCGGCTGCGGCCAGCGCAAAAGGCGTAGTAATGGAACGCACGGCCAGACTGCGCTGGATTGACTCCGGCAGGGTTAGCAGCCGCGCCAGCCAGACCGAACTGCAGACGGCGACCAGCGTGGCGGTCAGAACGCCCGCGCTCAGAGAGAGCCAGTGGCGCTTTATAATCGCTACGTTCTCATAGACCGGCACCGCAAACGCCAGCGTCGCTGGTCCCAGCAGCCAGAGCAGCCAGTGGTTTTCTGCAATGTAATCCTGCCAGCTGATGTGGGTCAGCAGCAGCAGCGCCACCAGTACCAGCGGCGTCATCACCAGCGGCATTAACAGCAGCGTACGCCAGCGGCGGTAAAGCCGTTTATTCAGCGCATACACCAGCAGCGTAACCGCTACACACAGCAGGCTGAGCAGAAAATCACGCATGAGGATCCTGCTTACGCGCGGCGCGCGCGACTTCATACTGATAGAGCCGGTCCACCACCCAGGCGGTGGAAGCCAGCACCAGCAGCGTACTGACGCCAATCACTACGCAGATACGCCAGCCATCGACGCGCAGCAGATCGCCATAATTTACTACCGCCACCACCGCCGGGATAAAGAACAGCAGCATCTCGGCCAGCAGCCAGCGCGATCCGGCTTTTACCCAGTTCAGCGGCACAACCCGCGTCACGATTAAGGCCAGCAGCAGCAGCATCCCGACGATATTGGCGGGCAGCGGCAGCTTCAGCCAGCTCACCAGCCGGTCGCAGGCGATAAACAGGCCGATATAGAAACCCAGCTGAAGCGGCAGGCTGAGCCATTGCACTGCACGGATACTGCGTGGAGTGAGCGCTAACGCCATCACCTTGTCTCCCCCGATTAAACTGATGTCACAGTATAAATCGTCAACAGAAGGTGAAAAAAATGAATTAAAATTATCGCAATCATGCCTGAAAGGAATAGTTATGGATGTCCGCGCCCTGCGTTACTTTACTGAAGTGGTCCGCCAGCAGAGCTTTACCCGTGCGGCGCAAAAGCTGTTTGTGACGCAGCCGACCATCAGCAAAATGCTGCGTCAGCTGGAGGAGGAACTGGGCTGTACGCTGATCCTGCGGGATGGCCGTCGCCTGCACCTCACCGACAGCGGGCAGGCGGTTTATCAGCGCGGCCTGGCAATCCTGCAGGAGTTTCATCAGCTTGAGGCGGAGATTGGTGACATCAACCAGCTCAAAACCGGTGAGCTGCGACTGGGTATTCCGCCGATGGTCGGTATGCAGATCGCCGGATCGATTTCCGCGTTTCGCCGCCGCTATCCCGGTGTGAAGCTGAAAATCTCTGAATTCGGCGGTCTGACCGTCCAGCAGGCGGTGCTGGCGGGCAGTCTGGATATCGCCCTGACCGCGCTACCGGTCGATGCCGAGCTGCCGCTGAATACCCTGCCCCTGATGCATCATCCGCTCTGCGTGCTGCTGCCGCGCCGCCCGGCGTGGCTCAGCCGCCAGCAGATAGGACTGGCAGAGCTGGCAGAGCACCCGTTGCTGATTTTCAATGAGGAGTTCTCGCTGAATCGTCAGCTGATGCAGGCGTTTCAGCGGCTCAGCCTGACGCCAACGGTGGCAGTGCGCAGCGGTCAGTGGGATTTTCTGGCGGCAATGGTGCAGGCGGAGATGGGGCTGGCGATTCTGCCGGAGCCGATCTGTCAGCGGCTGGATAAGCAGTCGCTATTGTGGCTGCCGCTGGCGTCGGAGCTGAAATGGAGTCTGGGATTGATCTGGCGGGAAGGGAGTTATCTGTCACGCAGTGCGCAGGCGTGGATCAACTGTTGTCGCGAACACTGGCCGGATGAACCGCCGCGCCTGTCGGTGTGAAAAGCTGGCACGCCCGCATGAATCCACAGGCGTGCCAGCCAGGGCTTACTCTTCTTTTTCGATCAGCAGTGTTTCCAGAAGATCCAGGTCGTGCAGCAACTTCTGCATCGTCTCATTGGAGATCTGCTGGGTGGCGCGCAGATGATAGACCTCTGCACGTTCGGCACGCAGCCCGGTCAGGCGGAAACGACGCTCAAGGTTCTCAGCAAACAATGCATGTTCAAGATCATTCTTGCCTTCGGCGCGGCGACGTAAGTTGCCAATCACGCGCAGACTGACCTCTTTCAGCAGTTCCGGATCGATGTTCTCTTCTGACTCATTCTCCAGCCGCTCTTCCATCTTGTGCAGGCTCTCAATCGCTGCACCTGCCATCACCGCACGGGCATTCTGCAGCTCACGGCGATGTGCACCTTTGTCGATACTATCAATGCCGCGCAGCAGAATTGGCAGGATCACTACCCCTACCAGCAGCGAGAACAGAATCACGCCTGTGGCGATAAAGACCAGCTCATAACGCGCCGGGAAAGGCTCGCCGTTGGTCAGGAACAGCGGGATAGAGAGCACACCGGCCAGGGTGATTGCACCGCGTACCCCGGCAAACGAGGCGATCAGCAGTTCACGCAGCGAGTAGTTTGAGAACTCCAGCGGCTTCTTCTTCAGCAGGCGTTTGCTGAAGCGCTGCATAATCCACAGCCAGCCAAAGCGCACGATCATCAGCGCGGCATAGACCAGCCCGATATCGGCGAACAGCATCCAGAGTTCCACATTCGGGTCGGCCTGCGCCTGGTCGATCGAGGTCTGCAGAATGTCCGGTAGCTGCAGGCCCAGCATCAGGAAGACCATGCCGTTGAACACGAACTCCAGCATCTGCCAGACACTGTTGGCACGCAGCCGCATCGCCAGCGGAGCCTGACGAATAATGCCGGAACGGGTGATGGTCATACCGGCCGCGACCGCTGCCAGGATGCCTGAGACGCCCAGATGTTCGGCAATCAGATAAGAGGCGAATGGCAGCAGCAGCAGCAGCACGGTCTGCGTCGCCGGGTCATCCCCGCTCCAGCGGCTGAGCAGGCGCAGCGATTTACCGTACAGCCAGCAGATCGCCACACCGGCAATCAGGCCGCCTACCGCGACTTTCAGGAACTCAACGCTGGCACCGCCCCAGGTAAACACCATGGTGCCCATGGCGACGGCGACGGCAAACTTCAGTGATACCAGGCCCGAAGCATCATTCATCAGGGCTTCACCCTGCACAATCGACATAATCTTCTTGGGAATGCGACCTTCACCGACAATGCCGGAGAGTGCCACGGCATCGGTCGGCGACAGCACCGCCGCCAGCGCAAAGGCGGGGATTAGCGGGATCCCCGGCACCAGCCAGTAGATCAGATAGCCGATGCCGATCACGGTAATCAGCACCAGCGCCAGCGCTAAGCCGATGATTTCTCGACCATGATGCAGGAACTCACTGATCGGCGTTTTCCAGCCATCTGCGAACAGCAGCGGCGGGATGAACAGCACCAGAAACAGTTCCGGATCAAAGTCGACATGCAGACCAAATGTTGGCCAGGCCAGCATCGCACCTACGGCGATCTGCACCAGCGGCAACGGGATCTGAAAAGGGAGAATGCGGGCCGCGACGCCAGAGAGCGACACGACCAGCGTCATGATGAGAATAGTAAAAAAGATTTCCATGCTTTCCTTAGGCGTCGTTTCTTTCAATCATTGGTTAAGCGCTAAAGTGTAAAACAAACTGCATTGAAGGTTGTCAGCTACGCGTGCGCCGGGCGGGAAAAAAGTGAAAAATTCCGGACGCGCAGCCGCACGCCCGGTTGTACAGTCAGATTGCCCAGCCACCGGCGTAAAATGCCACCAGCGCGACGGCAATGATCACGGTACCGACGTTGAGCTTACGCCATTCACCGGCGAACAGACGCCCCACCACGAGGCTGGCGAAACCGATCATGATGCCGGTGACGATGTTGCAGGTGAGCACGATAATCACCGCCGTGAGTAGCCCAGACATCGCATCGACAAAATCACTGAAGTCCACTTTTGCCACATTACTGAGCATCAGCAGACCCACATACATCAGTGCAGGTGCGGTAGCGTAAGCCGGAACCAGATAAGCCAGCGGCGACATAAACAGGATAGCGAGAAACAGCAGGCCCACCACAATTGCGGTCAGGCCGGTTTTGCCCCCCGCCGCTGTCCCTGCCGCCGATTCAATATAGACCGCAGCCGGTGACGCGCCCACCAGACCCGCGAACAGGCTGCTGACGGAGTCACTGGTCAGCGCACGACCGCCATTGATAATCTGGCCCTGTTTATCCAGCAGATTGGCCTGCCCTGCGACCGCACGAATGGTACCGGTGGCGTCAAAAACCGCCGTCATCACCAGTGCCAGCACGCTGGGCAGTACTACAGGCTGTAGCGCCCCCATAATGTCGAGGCTGAACAGCAACGACTGACCGCTGGCGTCACGCAGGCTCGGCAGGGCAAACAGTCCCTGATATGTCACCGACGGGTCAAAGATCAGGCCGAGCAGCGAAATAGCGATAATCGTCAGCAGGATGCCGCCCGGTACCCTGCGCTTCTCCAGTCCGATAATCGCGGCCAGTCCCAGCAGTGTCATCATCACCGGGAAAGTGGTGAAGTGACCCAGCGCCACCGGCAGGCCCGGAGCCGGATTTTTTACCACCAGACCCACGCCGTCAGCGGCGATGAGCAGCAGAAACAGGCCAATCCCGACGCCGGTGCCGTGCGCCACGCCCATCGGCAGGTTACGCAAAATCCAGGCACGAATGCCGGTCACGGAGATAAGGGTAAACAGCAGGCCCATCAGGAACACTGCGCCCAGCGCGACCGGCACGCTGATGTGCTGACCCAGCACCAGGCTGAAAGCGGTAAAGGCGGTCAGGGAGATGGCGCAGCCAATGGCCATCGGCAGATTGGCCCACAGCCCCATAAGGATGGAACCAAAGCTGGCGACCAGACAGGTGGCGACAAACACGGCGGAGGGGGAAAAACCGGCTTTGCCCAGCATTCCCGGTACCACGATGACGGAGTAGACCATCGCCAGGAAGGTAGTGAGTCCGGCCAGAATTTCCTGGCGCACGCTGCTGCCGCGCGCCGAGATCGAGAACCATGCGTCCAGTTTTCCACTGGCCGGGCGTGATTCAGTTGACATAGTTGAGCCTCAAAAATTTTTGTTGTGTGGATCGCTCTGCGACCATCGCTGTCCCTGGAATAAGCGGGTAGACGGCGTCACTGTC
>Ga0308162_1002784_pt1 | contig 10730 bp, 10 predicted proteins | sample PhySR2_FD_201370 | JGI IMG/M metagenome (GOLD analysis project Ga0308162, IMG submission 201370) | Phyllosphere microbial communities from UC Gill Tract Community Farm, Albany, California, United States - DLSLS.R2 | ecosystem: Host-associated > Plants > Phyllosphere > Unclassified | place: USA... | reverse complement strand
ATAAAAACGATACGCTTCATAAAATCTTTGATGATAAACCTGTTTATGTTGCTAAAGGAGAATGTCTGCCTCTGTTCGGATTTACCTTTACACCGGGTGAACGACATTCAATTGCTTATGACGTCATCGATACGAAATCACAATCGCACCTGGTAACAGCTGAATTTTCCACTCAAACTGAAAAAGGCGTCATTAAAATCCGATAACACAATGGTTTAATTATGAAAAACATTAATGTACATGTTCTGGACAGCCTGGTTGCAGTCTATTTTGGGCAAGATTATGATTTGTTTGGAAGTGGTGAGAGCGTTGATGCGCAAATAGACGCATGGATTGCAGATACACCGCCCGCTACACGACATGGCTTGATAGAGGATATTGATCAATTTATCCAGCAATGTGAAAACCTCGAAAAGGATTTTGAAAGCCGTTATGGCAATGAATTTTCGGCCCAATTATGGGATACCACGCCAGCCAATTTCCTGAGCTTATTAAGAGAAAAAGTATATGATTCACTGTCTTGACGGGAACGCCAGGTAATGCTTATCCGGTGCCCATACGATTCTCATTGTTACGTGAGCAAACTTTATTAGTTTTTAGATGAATTTTTCCTGGAATAACAAAAAATTATCGTTTAAGTAAAAGGGAAAGAGATTAACTATTCCAGTTAACAGCACTATCACGGCAGGGGGCAGGCTATGTTTTTCAAAAGCTTAATCTTAATGTTTGTGGAGGAAACTATTTTAATAACCTTATATTCATCTTTGATTTTAAACTCCCCCCAGTTACTGAGAGAAAACCTTCCTGTACCAATCTAAATAATGCCTGATTTCCGGCTGTATTTACTCTTTAAAAATTAGTACCGTTGAAATGCCCCCAGTATTCGATACAACCATCAGTTCGCCATATCAATTTTGTTACTGCCTGATTTCCCGTTTTAACACTGTGTTGGATACTCTGATTGCATCTGATAGTTCAGCGTTGAATGTGGGTGATACTTACAGTACCAGGCAGGGAATACAAACCAACCTGGTGATGAGTGAGGAATGTGAGGAAGACTGGCTATGCTGTGTGACGATGAGCGAGTCAATCGCTCGGACCGACTAATACGACGTTACTGACCTGTAGAACTCAATGGACGTCCAATCGCCACGCCGCCTATAGTGGCAGCAGATTGCACGCAGCAACATCAGGGCATTCTGGCGGCGGTTGAACGATCAACTCATAACTCTCAATTAATCATTTAGAACGCCTGACTTTCGTCTGAGAGGATATGACGGAAAAATTATGAGTGCCTTTACTGATGATCTTATAAACATCATCGTCCTGACCATACCGGCTCCCTTTTTTCCAAAAAAGCATTCACACCTTCAACAAGGTCCTTGCTCTCTAGTCGCAATTTTTCTGCAGGATATTGCGCTTGAAAAGCATCTTGTATGTTTTTATCTGCGCTGTCACAGGCAATATTTTTGATTGCTCGTGTAGCAGCAGGTGAACAACGCAATATATCTTCAACTAATTCATTGACGACTTGAGATAAATTTTCCTTGCAAACAACGCGATTGACAATACCGAAGTCAGCTGCTTGTTGAGCATCAATTTTTCTTCCGGTGAGAAGCATCTCCATAGCTAACTTATAAGGCATTTGTCTGGTAAGGCGAAAAATGCCTCCGGCCCCTTGGATTAAACCGAGTTTAGCTTCAGGCAATGCAAAAATCGATTCTTCACTGGCGACAATTAAATCACAGGCAAGTGCCAGTTCAAATCCTCCACCAAAAGCATAACCATCTACCATGGCAATTATCGGTTTATAAATGTCTGTCCGTTCAGTCAATCGCGGCCAGCCCGCCCGTCCTTTGCTACCCAAACTAGAAAATGGCTCGTCAGCGTCATAACGTGCCTTCAGTTCTTTAAGGTCCTGGCCAACAGAGAAGGACTTGCCGCCAGCCCCTGACAGCACGGCAAGCCATAAATCATCGTCATGGTTAAAATCATCCCATACTTGCCGCAACTGTTGGTGCATTTCAAGATTCATCGCGTTGAGAACTTCAGGGCGGTTGAGTGTGATGTAAGCGACATGCCCTCTTTTTTCATATAAAACTACTGGGTCAACTCTGCTTTTCCCTGTCATTTTTACCTCGTGATGTTGTTATTAACAGCACCAACCGGGCAGCCATGGCCATCCGATTGGTGCTCATAACCTTAACTAATTATGGCACTGGGTGTCTTATGGGAAAATTTTCCGGTTTTTTCTTTCACATCCAGGGCATACATTCTAATGACCTGTTCTCTACAAAATGCTTGCATATAGGTGCGAAAATCACTTAACGGTTCTTTAGCTAATACCAACATGCGTTTATTGGCTGGTACCGCCGGAGCCGTCATCAGCGAGATTGCTTCATCCAGGACCTGATCAAGCTCCTCCGAAGGAACCACCCGATCAAAAATGAATCCAGCATCCGCATCGTTGGCCATAACCTTACGTCCATGCAAGATCACCTGTTTGGCGAAACGTTCACTTGTGGCGGTGGTAAGTCGAAGGTTAGATACACCAGGAATAATACCCTCTTTAGCCGCCGGCAGTGAGACATAGCATCCTTGCTCACCAATCACGTAATCGCAGGCTAACACCATTTGCATACCTCCTCCGATAGCAAAGGTATCCACGACAGCAATCCATGGTTTAGTAATTCTGGCATTTGACTCATTAGGTGAATTCGTCACACCATGGACCAATTTATTAATACAGCCCATTTCCCTTCCAATTAAAAAATCCGGGTAAGAAATGCCAGAATTATGAAGTTTTTTCAAATTGATACCGGAGCAGAAAACTCTGCGACCAGCATATTTAGGATGATTGACAACCCCGCCACGTAGTACGCCAGTTTTAATTTGTCTGGAGAGGTACACGATGTCTATCGCCGTTTCCAAATCACGGACAAGATCACCGTCTTCTGCATGCAGCGTATCTCCGTCGATGAAATCTATAACCGCAGCTTCACCTTTCTTTCGTATCTCCAATGCAGTCAGGCGGAGATATCCAATCCGATTAAAATCATCGACCAGGGGCAAAGAAGAAGCTTTTGGTTGCAACATGGTATTTAATAAATACATGCCAGCCTGACTGTCTTGTAACAACTGTGCTAAGAAAAGCGAGAAACAGTAGTCCACAGCAACTTGTTCCGGCGTGCCTGCCGTTAGCGTTCCTACCAGTAACGATGCGGTCAAGTGATAAAGCACCTCAACCCGTTTAGGACGACAGTACTCTTCTGTCCAAAACTGGTACAGCTCAAGAGTATGATGTTTAAAGAAATACGAAACTTCGTCGTTAGCCGCACATTGGGCAATAATTACATCGTCTCTGAGGTCCGCATTGCTAATGCTTTGTAGTATATTTCTTAACGCCACCACCCGCGGCTGTAACGTATTGGGTAATCCATTCATAGTCTGTCCTTAATCGAATCCACATTAAATGCCACGCTGCAGATAAGTTATCCTCGACGCAATGTACGATCGCTGGCCGAAAGAGACAGCCCAATAGTGTCTTCATGTGAGGTATGGCTAGCCTCCAACATCAGTTTGCGGCGTACCCGTATGTCATTAAAAGCATGTGGATTCATACCAGCGACGAAATCTTCGGCAAGCGCTTTTGGCTGTGTACTCGTTCGGTCAAGGAGTCCGCATGCCAATGCCTCTTCGGCGCAAAGCGTATTCCCTAACACAAGCAGTGAACGCACCCAATTAGCAGTCATTTGGTTGGTGAGGCGATGAATCAGCATGCCGGGTAAGGTGATGTCTTTTCCGTTCAAAGCGAAAGTACTGGTGGGTGTCCCTAAACGGAGATCGGCGATAGCAATAAGAGATAGCGCCGCAAGCCCACTCTGGCCATTACAAATGGCGATAATTAGGGCGTTCAGATTTTCAACGCGGCGTAACACTTTTTCCCATTTGTGTAATACATCCACATTTTCCACGCTGGAGCAGAGTCCTTTCGTCGAATCGGCATCAAAGTTGAATAACACCATATTAATTGTAGTATTGCTCTCAACCTCAGCGCATAGCTGGTTAATCTCTTCAATGAGCACACCAGAAATAGCCGAAGACCCAGAAATATTAACAGTTAAATTTTCCATAAATCACCTCAATAATGTTAGATTAGCTTTACCACTGAACCAAGGCCGTCTCAATCGCCGCCCCAGGTCCCATAGTCATAAATACACCGATATCACCGGCAGATGTTATTTTTTCATTTTGGAGTCTTTCCAGGGAGAACAGGAAAGAACCACTGGACAAGTTTCCGAAATCATTTAATACACTACGCGTGTGACGCAGATCGTTTTTAGTCAGGCCTAGATTAATGCAGATCGAATCCAGAACCTTTTTTCCGCCGGAGTGAACTATCCAGTGATCTATTTCGCTGATAGCGAGTTGCCTGTCTGACAGCAATTTATTCACTACTTTTTCAACTTTAGAACCAACGACATAAGGCACATCTTTCGATAGATAGAAACTATTCCGATGTTGTTCATCATTCCAGTCAAATTTCATCATTCCTATAGCAGACGGCTCAGTCAGGCTGCATTTTGCAAGTATTTTTATTGATCCAGAGGGCATAGATGTTTCAGCATTTTCACTGATAACCGCTACTGCGCTAGCACCATCGCCGAATAAACTATTAACCACTGCTGTGGATGTTGTACCATCCTCAATATAGGCTGCAGAACAGATTTCTGTACAAACTACCACCGCCAATTTTCCAGGATTAGCAATTGACCAATTTTTAGCTGCATCTAAGCCATTTAGGCCTGCAGAACATCCCATGCCGACGATATCTATACGATTGCAAAAATCTGAAAGTTCTAATGATTCGCAAAAACGTGCACTTAACGTTGGTACCAGAAATCCGGTCGAGGTAACACAACAAATACATTCAATATCTTCAATGCGCCTGTCAATTTTTTCTAAACACTTGTGGATTGCATTAGCACCAAGTTTTAGTGAATACTCCTCATGACGAGCCAATAGTTCAGCATGAGTTTCCGATTTGGCTGAATTTTCCGGAAAGTGGCCTATAGAGAGGTGTCTTTTACTGATGCCATTATTAAGAAATATAGAGCGAATGCGTCTATCCATAATATTAAGGTTGTCACAAACCTCGCTCTGGGAGTAAAAAAACTCCGGGACATCATGTGCACAGGATAGAATATAGGAATCTACACTATTATTATTAACTATGTCTTTCATTGAAATATCACCATCGTCATACTTTGAATTCTCCATTAAACCCTGTAATGCAAGTTAAAAAACGTGTGCCCATATCAATGGAACACTTAAAATTTAATGTGCAAACTTTTTTAATTTAACAATCTATCTTTCAAAAATTGGCAGATTCTTTTAGTGCCTTCTGCGATCGCTGAGGGAGAGTAATAGCTGAAAGCAAGGCGCATGCCATATATCCTTTGCTTGTTTCCACGTACGTAATAGTTCACAGGCAAAAATGTTACTTGATAAATTTCAGCACATGTAATTAGTGCCGTGATATCGATATGTTGTGGCAAGCGAATATAAACGAAGAAGCCACCGGCCGGGGTTATCCAGGATACCGACGTTGTGTTTAACTCTTGTTCCAAAACATGCAACATCGCATCACGGCGTTTGCGGTATTCATCGCGGATTGGGCGAACCCACTTTTCCAGAGAGTATTGATGCTCTATTAAGAAACCTGCCACTACATGTTGACTCAAAGCACTGCTGCTCAAGCTGGTGTGATCTTTAATATGAAGTAGATTATCAAAAGTGGTACGGCTATGTGAGCTTATAACAAGGTAACCCAGGCGCAGTGATGGACATAATGTTTTTGAAAATGAACCGATGTAATAAACTAATCCTTTATCATCTAGTGTCTTAATCGACTTAGGTTTGATTTCATTGTAATAAAAGCAGGAGTATGTACTATCCTCAATTATTTTAATGCCCCAATGATGACAAACGGCAAGCAGAGATGCTTTCTCATCATTTGACAGATGATAAGTCATTGGATTATTAAAGTCTGGGTTTATATAAATAATCTTTATCTTCTTACCCTGTTCTTGAAATTCCTTTATTAATCCATGTAGTAATTCAAAATTAAATTTGCCATCAGAATCCCTGACATCATCAACGGAAACTTTTATGCAGGGCTTATCAAGGACAGCTACGCAGTCGGTAAAACCAAAGTAGCTAGGTTCAATGATAAGAACATGTTCTTCGTGCTGACGTAACTCATGCAACAAAACTAAATTGTATGCTTCCTGACAGCCATTAGTGATAATAATGTCTTTCTCAGTAGCACTGATACTTTCGTCATTTTTCAGCCATTTGGCTACGTGTGTATTAATCACTCCCTGACTTGGTCCGTAGGTGTAAATATGTTCTAAAATCTTCTCATCATCATATTTTAGTTCATTACGTAAAAAATTTTTGTAAACTGACAAATAATGCTCGAGGTCAAGTCTGGCATAAATTTCAGGGTTGGGTCTCCCCAGTGAAAAAGAGTAAGCCTCAGGATATTTCCGGCTAAGTGCACTCACTACAGACAAAATACTCTCTTGGGTTTGCATCAAAAATACATCCATTAGTAAAAAAATGATTGGAATAAACTTTCCACATCATTAAAAATTTTGACACTACAGATAATAAAAACTCTATTGTCTCTCAATTATTTGATAGATTATATCCTGCCGCTGCCAATTCAAAATCTGGTTAAAATCCTTTACCACTTGTTCTTTTTCTTTATGCAATAAATAAACAAACCCTGGCAACCCCTTTGTATCCATCGTCTTTTTAACGTAATTTTTAAAATCCGGTAATCCAAAGAAATTTGAAAAAGAGCTAAGTTTCTCAATCTCATCCTTTCCTGGCATTCCCACTAAGACACCATTTTTTTTGAATAATAGAGAAATTTCAGATACGTATGAATCCATTTTGTACAACTTCCCTACGTATTCATTTATAAATTTTTGAGGTGCAAGATACATATCCGCACACAAGCTGGCCTGAGTGTAGCCAAGGCATGCATTAAATGTCGGTTCATTAATTGAAGCCCCCATTAAACGAGCATTACACTCGATAAGCACAGGCCCATTAGAGGTTAAAATAACTTCATTGTGCGCAGCCCCATAGGCGACACCCAGAGCAGATAAGGTCTCAAAAGTATAATCAATCAGTGAATGTGCATGCTCTTCCTGTGCATCAATCAGGTGCATTCCTTCAAAATTATAAGCACCTTCACGCACACGGCTACGAACTTGCTCCCAAATATCCGTCACATAATGTTGTCCGTTCCAACTTAATGTGTTAAGAAAGTATTGGGTTCCCTCAATAAGCTCTTGAATTAATAGCTCTTCATTAACATACCCAAGTAGATTTTCTTTGCCCAGAAGTTTTTCTGCTGCACGTTTCACTTCCTTCTTATCTTCGCATAAGATAACGCCATCGCTGGCCCCGCTGTTTAAGGGTTTAACGATCACAGGGTAACCCTGCTGTTCGGCCCAGTCGATTAGCTCAGATATTGAAGAAGATTTACTCTGCCTGATTGAACGAATATTTTTCTCAGCTAGTTTTTGATGAGTGATATACTTATTTCTACGCCAGTCCGTCGTTTCGGAATTATTTGCTGATTTGATTTTCATGTATGATGCCAGCATATCGGCTAAGGCAATGCCACTATCTGATCCCGCTATAACGTAATCAATATTATAAGGCCGCAGTCGCTCAATAACAGACTCTAATGAACCTGAGTAATTTATTGTTTTGATAAACCCTTCAGTCCGGGTTTTTCGCGAGAAGTCTTGCCAGATATGTATTACATTACAATCACGAGCCATAAATGCATCAGCTAATTCATTACCTGTTGATAAGGCATCAACAATAACAATAGTACTCTTCATCACTCTTTCCTGTCCGAAGTGTTATAATTTCAAGTTAAATCTTCAAGAGATATAACATTATAAAAGTCACATGCCATTTATAAGCCAGGTGATTGCATCATTAGCAATAGCAATAGCAATAGCAATAGCAATAGCAATAGCAGCGCTTCATTACTTTTTTTATCTTTCAGTTTAATAATGCTAAGCTTCTTTTACTTTAAGTAGTAATAATAATGCCAGACACGAAAGTGCCATGGCAGAATAATAGACCTCTTGATGTCCCCAATGCTGGCTAATTAACCCTTGCAGCAATCCAGCAATAACAGCGCCGGTTGCAATACTATTCGTATAAAGTGTGCTGGCGGTACCTGGATTATTGGGCATTAAATCTTGTAAGTAAAGCATGCCCAACGCACCAACAATTCCGATAAATATGGCATTAAGTATTTGAATTGCTATTAATGCCACCTGTGAACTTACACTGGCCATTCCTAAGTAAAACAACGCAGCACACATTGCTGCTAATATCATCATTGGTCTTTTTCCAAATTTTCTAATCACAGGAGAGCAGAACAACATGATCAGAATCTCCAGGCCTGCGGCTCCACCTAATAGCCACCCCGCAAATTCGCTGCTCATGCCGGGTATTTCACTAATATAGACAGGCATGTCAATTAGATACATCGTATCTCCGGCCCACAACATAGCTATGGCAATGAATAATAGCCATGCTTCGATTGAATAAGCGGCTACGGGTTTAGATGAAGAATTATCTTTGCCGGGTGCTTTATGCTGATTTTTATCAATTGGTAATGATGAAAAAACAACGGCTATACCAAGAGAAAAAAGAAATGCGACGAGTAGGTATAAGCTAATAAAACCTGAATGATTGATAATAAAGAAGGCTAAAGGAGGAGCTATAACCCAAGAGATGGAAATCTGAGCACGCATTCTTGTTGTGAATTTGATAACGTCAAAGTTCGCCCCTTCGGAATACTGACGTGCTAATGCGAACAATTGTGGCATGGCCGTTGTAGCCAATGCTGACATCACCACGCCTAATGAGATCAGAATGATATAATCCCGGTTAAATGCAAAAAGCAGTGCATTAACGACAGCGATGGAGCAACAAATTAGTATCAAACTACGGCGGTTTCCCCTGGTGTCTGACTTACGGGCAAGAGTCTGGCTGATTCCTATCCCAGCAAGAGCGTTAATTGTATAAAATAATCCCACCATAAATGGAGTTGCGCCTGTTTCACGCGTAAGGAAAAGGCTCACTACAGGCATTTGTAATGCACCAGCCATGCCCAAAACCAAAGCCACTACCATGAATGAAAATCTAACGTACTGATTAACAATCCCTTTTTCCTCACCCAACTCCATTAAATTATCCCTGCGTCTAAAATGGTAAATAGTACTTAACATTAGCAATAACATACGAAACATTTGCGTATCAATAATAACATTAGGTTATCTTATCTGTTTGGTTAATAATTAATCTTTTTGATTGATTTTAATCTGTTTTGTGCGGATTTAATGGTCAGCTCTTCTGTAATAAGCACATGGCAGTATTAGCAGTATCCTTATCGCCAACATTTTATCAGCATAGGGAGAAGTATTTTCTGGCGAGCATTCATAATGAATTTTTCATGTTAGAAGCATGGGGCTTTAAATCTTTGCTCTGAGCCTTCCGCTACTTTGATGGTGGCCTGAATTAATTGACGACTACGCTAATGAGTAAAAATTAATGTAATAAAAATGCTTTTAAGGTTTTATATCTCGAGAGAATCGGTGTTGTTCGCAACAATATGAAAGAAGCGAGAAGGGAAGGAATGTCTCGTAAAATGGCCCTTCCAGGGACGTATTACTGGTTTTATCAAAAGGTCCGTAACAAAGGTCCATGGGATTACAAACAAGCCGCTCCTTATTGGGCAGAGTTTGGTAATTTTAATTTTGGTGCTACTGGTTATGCTGCGGGTATTCCTGAATAAATCCTTCTCATGGGAGCCGGTTGGGCACAAAGCCGGGCAGGAACGTCAAGAGCTGAATGGGGTAAATGGTACAAATACACGCCTTACGGAGATGATCCCAACGATCAATTTTGGATAAGCGAGGGCGTAAAATATGCCATTGAAAACGGCTATTGCATTCTTCGCCTTAAATTCCGCTGAGAATGATCACTCCAAAGATAAACTCATCTCTTCCCAACAGCTTAACGAGAATACATGGCTTTATGTCACGGGTGAAACGGGTGGTGGAGCAACCGTTGCAGACAGCTATCGGTATTATTTAGCCGGTAAATCCAGAGTGATATCAGTGCGAATCTGGCGAAACAGGTTCCGTTTCTGGTCGCGACAGGCAGTTCGGCTGCTGTAAGCGTAGAGGGCGATACCATCAGTATCCAATACAGCGGTCGCGTGTATTCATTCAGTAATTCTGTTGTGTATGAATATCAGGGGAAAACGTTCAGGCCGCATCTCGATTTTCAGGCCACTTACTGACCCGTTCTGTTTCCCTTGAGGCTGTCTTCAGGTGTGCCAGAAAAAGTCTGGCACGTTACAGGGCACAAGTTATTCGCCAGACATGCACAAGCCGTTATTGACGGGCGCGCTCAATTATCTGGCTACCCAAATCCACTCGCCCCCACCTCCGCAGGGGCAAGCCCATCAATCCTTACCAGTCAGTCAACCCAATCGCCTTCATCACCCGTTTTCTCATATGCACAGGCAGTGACGCTAGTTCCTCAATCGATCTCACCCGCGTCCCGTTGATCACGTCCCTGGGCTTAAAGCTGATAATGATCCGGCCCCAGGTCACTTT
>Ga0308162_1002778_pt1 | contig 10750 bp, 8 predicted proteins | sample PhySR2_FD_201370 | JGI IMG/M metagenome (GOLD analysis project Ga0308162, IMG submission 201370) | Phyllosphere microbial communities from UC Gill Tract Community Farm, Albany, California, United States - DLSLS.R2 | ecosystem: Host-associated > Plants > Phyllosphere > Unclassified | place: USA... | reverse complement strand
ATCCTGATTGCCCTGACCGGTGCTGACTACAACAACCTGCTGACCATCGCCTCGGAGATGATTCTGGTGCCCTATCTGCTGGTGGGGTTATATCTGATCAAAGTGGTGCGCGGACAGCATAAGCCGCTGGCGATGGCAATCGGTGTGGGTGCCAGCGTGTATGGCATCTGGCTGTTGTACGCCTCGGGACCCATGCACCTGATGATGTCAGTGGTGCTTTACACACCGGGCCTGCTGCTGTTTCTGTTTGCACGACGCGGCGGCCGCGGCGATATTGCGCTGACCTCGCTGGAGCGCATTGCGATGGGATTGCTGATTGCCGCGACATTGCCCGCCGTGTGGGAGCTGACGACTTAAAGCCCGATAAAAAGGGGTCTCAGTGTGCCTGCACTGGGATGGATACACACAGCAGGTCATCCTGCTGTGTGAGGTTCAGCGGCTTCGCATACTCATAGTGGATGGCATCCAGCTGCTCCGCCGAAAGCGGATAAGGGAGCTGGATATCAAAGCGACTAATATGTTGTTGTTCTGCGAGAGTAATCAGGCGCGCGATATTAATTTCGTCGCTAACCTGAGTGGAAATGATTTGTAATGCTAATTCTTTTAACGGGTTGTCACTGCCCTGTAAACGGTGTGCCGATTTACGTGTCACCATGCCAAATATCGGCATCACACCATAAATAGCATCGACGAAGCTCCAGCGCTTTTTGCAGGAAGCGGAAAGAAAGTCACTGTAATTGAAGCAGATGCGGTCAGGGTATATGGCTGATGCCAGCTCTTTATCAGACACACTAACGCTCCTCATGGTAATCATCAATATCCCAAACCTGGCGCAAAAAGGCCGCGCTAATGATTGCACATTTTGCCGGTTATATACCAGCAAGCCACGGATATTTCGTGCGATAACGTAGAGCTCAGGACCAGGAAAAGATATGCTTTCATTCATCCCTGACTCTGCCCTGTGAACTATGAACAAAATTGTTTATGTAGAAGATGAACCCGAAGTGGGTTCGCTGATTGCGGCCTATCTTGGCCGTCACGATATTGAAGTCATTGTTGAAACACGCGGCGACCGTGCTGAAGCGGTCATCGCCGAACAGCAGCCCGACCTGGTGATGCTGGATATCATGTTGCCGGGCAAAGATGGCATGACCATCTGTCGCGACCTGCGGGCCAACTGGCAGGGACCAATCGTGTTGCTTACCTCACTGGACAGCGACATGAACCATATTCTGGCCCTGGAGATGGGTGCGCAGGATTACATCCTGAAAACCACACCACCCGCTGTGCTGCTGGCCCGCCTGCGCCTGCATCTGCGCCAGTCCCAGCATGGGCAGCCGGAAGATGCGCCTGCTGCGCCTGCCGCGAATCGTATGCTGCGTTTTGGCTCGCTGACCATTGATGCCCTGAACCGTCAGGTGACGCTGTTTGACGAGCAGATCGCCCTCTCCACTGCGGATTTCGATCTGCTGTGGGTTCTCGCCAGCCATGCAGGTCAGACGCTTAACCGTGATGCACTGCTGAAAACATTGCGTGGCGTCAGTTATGACGGCCTGGACCGCAGTATCGACGTGGCCATCTCCAGGCTGCGTAAAAAGCTCCACGACAGTGCCACCGAGCCGTTCCGCATTAAAACCATCCGCAATAAAGGCTATCTGTTCGCACCCCAGGCCTGGGATACGCGCGAATTATGAGAAAGCTTTTTATTCAGTTCTATCTGCTGCTGTTTGTCTGCTTTCTGGTCATGGCGCTGCTGGTGGGTCTGGTCTATAAGTTCACCGCTGAGCGCGCGGGCCGGCAGTCGATGAATGATCTGATGGCCAGCTCGCTCTACCTGATCCGCAGCGAACTGCGTGAGATCCCGCCGCGTGACTGGAACAAAACCATCAAGAGTCTTGATCTCGGCCTGTCGTTCGACCTGCACATTGAGCCGATGAACAAATATCAGCTCGATGAGACCAACATGCGGCGGTTACGGGCAGGCGAGATCGTGGCGCTCGACGATCAATACACCTTTCTGCAGCATATTCCGCGCAGCCACTATGTCTTATCGGTGGGGCCGATTCCCTATCTCTTTTATCTGCACCAGATGCGACTGCTGGATATTGCTCTGCTGGTGTTTATTGGCATGTCGCTGGCGCTGCCGGTGTTTATCTGGCTCCGCCCGCACTGGCAGGAGATGCAGCGCCTGGAAAAAGCGGCACAGCGCTTTGGCCGGGGCGAACTGGATGTACGTACCCATTTCGACAGCACCTCCAGTCTGTTCCGGCTGGGTATCGCCTTTAACCAGATGGCCGAGAACATCAACACGCTGGTCGCCAGCAAGAAGCAGCTGATTGACGGTATTGCCCATGAGCTGAGAACGCCGCTGGTACGCTTGCGCTACCGGCTGGAGATGAGCGATAACCTTACGGATGGCGAACGGGTGGCGCTGAATCGCGACATCGGCCAGCTTGAAAGCCTGATTGAGGAGCTGCTGACCTATGCGCGTCTTGACCGGCCGCGCGTCGATCTGAATCTTAAATCGCTGGATCTGGCCAGCTGGCTGAGCGAGCGGCTGGACGATTTCCGCACCATCAACCCGGACATGCGACTCGACCTTGATCTGCCGCAGCGTGAAAACATCGGCATTTCTGACACCCGATTGATGGAGCGGGTGCTGGATAACCTGGTGAACAACGCGCTGCGTTATGCGCAGCAGCGACTGCGCGTCAGTTTATGGTTCGACGGTCTGGTCGGTTGTCTGCAGGTTGAAGATGACGGCCCGGGCATTCCGCCCGACGAACGTGAACGGGTTTTCGAACCTTTTGTCCGGCTTGATCCCAGCCGCGATCGCGCCACAGGCGGCTGCGGACTGGGCCTGGCCATTGTTTACTCGATTGCCCAGGCACTCAGCGGCAACGTAACCATTGAGTCCAGCCCGCTGGGCGGTGCCAGCGTTCGCTTTTGCTGGCCGGTTGATCTAACCTTGCGTGAAATTCCGCTGCGTTAAAATCCACAAGGAGTCTTACGTGACCTCAGCGTATCAACAACTTACCAAAACGTTCCAGCGCCTTTCCCGTTTCAGTCACGTCACGGCCATCGCTGGCTGTGACATGCAAACCACCATGCCACCTGGCGGCAGTCAGGCGCGTGGTGAAGCGCTGGCCGAAATGAGCGTATTGCAGCACCAGATCCTGACCGCCCCACAGGTCGGCGAGTGGCTTAAAGCCGCCGAGCAGCAGTCGCTGAACGATGTCGAGCGGGCCAACCTCAACGAGATGCAGCGCGCATATCAGCAGGCCACCCTGCTCCCTGATGATTTTGTTGAAGCCAAATCGATCGCCGGTTCCGTATGTGAACATGCATGGCGCACTCAGCGTCCCGCCAACGACTGGCAGGGCTTTGCCGCCAACCTCAAAGAAGTCGTACGACTGAGCCGCGAAGAGGCCCAGCGCCGCGCTGACGCCCGTGGCTGTTCGCGTTACGATGCGCTGCTGGATCTCTATGAGCCGGGTATGACCCGCGCCCGACTGGATGAAACCTTTGGCGAGCTGAAAACCTGGCTGCCCGATCTGCTGCAACAAGTCGTGGAAAAACAGGCACAGCAGTCATTTATCACGCCGCACGGGCCGTTCGCCATTCCAGCGCAGCGCCAGCTCGGTCTGAGCATTATGGAGACGCTGGGTTTTGACTTTAACCATGGCCGCCTCGACATCAGTGCGCATCCCTTCTGTGGCGGCGTCCCGGAAGATGTGCGCATCACCACCCGTTACAACGAGAATGAATTTCTCAGCGCCATGATGGGCGTGATTCACGAAACCGGTCATGCCCGCTATGAGCAGAATCTGCCGCAGCAGTGGCGCGGTCAGCCAGTGGCGCTGGCGCGCTCCACGGCTATTCACGAATCACAAAGCCTGTTTATGGAGATGCAGCTGGGTCGCAGCCGCGAATTCCTGCAGCGCATTTTGCCGCAGGTGATCGCTACCTTTGGCGATCAGCCCGCTCTGCAGGCGGATAATTTCGTGCGCCTGACCCAGCAGGTGAAACCCGGCCTGATCCGGGTTGACGCAGATGAACTGAGCTACCCGGCGCATGTCATTCTGCGCTATGAAATCGAGCAGGCGCTAATTGAAGGCGAGATTGAGGTTGAAGACATCCCGGCGCTGTGGGATGAGAAGATGATGCAGTCACTGGGTCTGGATACCCGGGGTAATTATCGCGATGGCTGTATGCAGGATATCCACTGGACCGACGGCGCATTTGGTTACTTCCCGACCTATACGCTGGGCGCGATGTATGCCGCACAGCTGTTCCGGTCAGTTCAGAAGGCCATCCCTCAACTCAGCGAGCTGATTCAGCATGGTGAACTGCAGCCGGTATTTGACTGGCTGCAACAGAACATCTGGCAGCACGGCAGCCGTTTCTCCACCGACCAGTTGCTGATCAATGCTACCGGCGAAGCGCTGAATCCGGCTCTCTTCCGCCAGCATCTTGAACAACGCTACCTGAATAGCTAAGCTTCCGGGCGGTCTGCTGACCGCCCTTTTCCGCCTTTGTACAATCGGTTACACGCCGATACCAAACACCCACGGACACCGTTCATTGATTTCCCTATAGTCTCTTCACCGGCCCCGCAGTGGGCTACATATGAAAAAACAGTCTCCGAGGGATTTGCAATGAAAAAATTATTTGCACTGGTTGTCGCCGCTGCTATGGGTATGTCTTCTGTTGCTTTCGCTGCTGAAACCACAGCTGCTCCAGCTGCTGCGCCAGCCGCAACAACAACTACCGCTGCAGCACCGGCTAAAACCGTTCACAAAACTGCGCACAAGAAACACCATAAAGCAGCTCAGAAAGCCCAGGCTGCTAAGAAACACCACAAAAAAGCAGTGAAAAAAGATGCCGCGCAGAAAGCGCAGGCGGCTAAAAAAGTTCACCATAAAAAAGCAACTAAACCAGCCGCTCAGAAAGCCCAGGCTGCTAAAAAAGTTCACCATAAAAAAGTAACTCAGCCAGCTGCTCAGAAAGCCCAGGCTGCTAAAAAAGTTCACCATAAAAAAGTAACTCAGCCAGCTGCTCAGAAAGCCCAGGCTGCTAAAAAAGTGCACCACAAAAAAGTGGTAAAACCTGCTCAGAAAGCGCAGGCCGCTAAAAAAGTTCACCACAAAAAAGTTGTGAAACCAGCAGCTAAAAACTAAGGTCGCCTTCAGCGCACGGCCACGAGATGATAATTAAAAACACCCGGTTATGCCGGGTGTTTCTTTACTGGAGTGGATGAAATGACGAGAGTGGATGAAATAGTGCGTCGCTATCGCTTCGAAATTATTCTGCTTGTTATGATCCTGTGTGGCATTGTTGCAGCCAGCTTTTTTATTTAGCCGCTGTAGCGTACTGATTAACCAATAAAACTCCCTTTTTCAACGCTCACCGACTATAGTTACCGTACTTACGTAATAACAATAACGTTAATTTTTGTCGCCATTGAGATTTCTATGCGCCTGGCTACCCTGTTAATGGTTGGACTCTTCAGCTTTGCCACCACGGTTCACGCCGATGATGACGATGACTCGCCTACTCCTGCTGAAATTAAGATGCTGTTCTTCGGCAAGGATCATCGCCAGGCAATCACCGATATTACCGCTGCCCCCTGGGATGCCATTGGTCAGCTGGAAACCGAAAGCGGCAACCTCTGTACTGCCACGCTCATCTCTCCGCATCTGGCGCTGACGGCCGGACACTGTCTGCTCTCTCCACCGGGTAATTTCGATAAGCCGGTGGCACTGCGATTTATGGCCAGTGATAAAGGCTGGCGTTACGAGCTTCATGATATTGATGCGCGCGTTGAGCCCTCGCTGGCGTCAAAATTAAAAGCGGATGGTGAAGGCTGGATCGTGCCGAGCAGTGCTGCGCCCTATGATTATGGCATCGTGATTTTACGCAATCCGCCCTCTGCAATTACGCCGATTCCATTGTTCGATGGCTCACGCAGCGACCTTACTGCGGCGCTGAAGCTGACCGGACGCAAAGTGACGCAGGCAGGCTATCCGGCAGATCATCTGGATACGCTCTATTCTCACAGTGATTGCCTGATTACCGGCTGGGCGCAGCGTGCCGTGCTGTCGCATCAGTGTGACACCCTGCCGGGCGACAGTGGTTCACCGCTGCTGCTCAAAAGCGATAAAGGCTGGCAGTTAATCGCGGTACAAAGCTCAGCACCGGCAGCGAAAGATCGCTATCTGGCTGACAATCGCGCGATTTCGGTCACCTCGTTTAAAGATAAGCTGGAATCTCTCGCGCAGTAGCCTTCCCAACCCTTCACTGTTGATGCGTGCCTGTTAAGGCACGCATCCTGGCTTTTATCCTGCTATCTGCTCCATTGTCTGCAGAATTCGCTTATCTGAGATGGGGTACGGCGTACCCAGCTGCTGAGCAAAGAAGCTGATACGCAGCTCTTCAATCATCCAGCGGATATTCTGCACCTCTTCATCATCCTGACGCTGCGGCGGCAATTTGTTACGCCACGCCTGATACGCCTGTTCCACTGCCTGCACTTTTAACATGCGCGCACGATCGCTGTGTGGATCGGCAGGCAGTTTTTCCAGCCGACGCTCAATGCCATGCAGGTAACGCAGCGTATCCGCCAGCCGCTGCCAGCCGTTTCCGGTGACAAAGCCGCGGTAGACCAGGCCACTTAATTGCGCCTTGATGTCGGACAACGCCAGCGCCATCGTCATATCGACCCGGCCCTTCAGACGCTTATTGATGTTGAAGACGGCCGTCAGGATCTGTTCAACCTGCTTCGCGATGGTCACTACAGTCTCATTGAGTTCGCCGCGAACTTTGTCACGCAACTGCTCAAATGAGGTCTGATCCCAGGCCGGACCGCCCGCTTCATCCATCAGTTTGTCGATGCCGCAGGCGATGCAGTCATCAATCAGCTCCAGCACTTTGCCATAAGGGTTGAAGTAAAGTCCGAGCTTGGCTTTGTTCGGCAGCTTCTCGTGCAGATATTTAACGGGTGACGGCACATTCAGCAGCAGCAGACGACGCTGACCGCGCCACATCATTTTCTGCTGCTCCTGCTCGCTGTCAAACAGGCGAATGGCGACGCTCTCTTTCTCATCGACCAGCGCAGGCCAGGCTTTGACCTGATAGCTACCGCGCTTCTGTTCGTAGCTGCGCGGCAGTTCACCAAAGCTCCAGATATGCAGACCACTCTGCTCCAGCCCGTCATCTGCCACTTTCGATAGCGTCTCCTGCACTTTGCCTTTCAGCTGTGCCTTGAGCGCGGTGAGATCTTTGCCTTCCAGCAGTTTGCGGTTGTGCTCATCCAGCACACGGAAGGTCATTTTCAGATGATCGGGCACCTGTTCCCACTGCCAGTTTTCCCGCTCCAGCGTGACACCAGTCATGCGGCGAAACTCACGCGACAGCGCATCGAGCAGCGGCATCTCCATTGCGTTGACACGCCCCAGGAACGCCTCGGCGTAGTTGGGTGCCGGCACCAGGTTGCGGCGCAGCGGCTTGGGCAGTGACTTAATCAGCGCGATGATGAGCTCACGACGTACGCCCGGGATTTGCCATTCAAAACCGCTATCTTCAATCTGATTCAACAGCGGCAGCGGAATATGTACCGTCACGCCATCCGCATCGGCCCCCGGCTCGAACTGGTAACTCAGCTTCAGTTTAAGGTTGCCCTGATGCCAGAAGTTAGGATAATCAAGCTGGCTGACCTTATCCGCGCCCTCTTTGATCAGCATCTGTTTGTCGAAGTTCAGCAGCTCCGCGTTTTCACGGCTGGCCTTTTTCCACCAGCTGTCGAAATGCTTCGCTGAAACAACCTCTTTGCCAATGCGCTGGTCATAAAAAGCAAACAGCGTTTCGTCATCTACCAGAATATCGCGACGGCGGGATTTGTGTTCCAGATCTTCGACTTCACTGCGCAGCTTCTGGTTAGCACGGAAGAAAGCATGTCGGGTCTGCCAGTCGCCCTCCACCAGCGCGTGACGGATAAACAGCTCACGACTCAGAGTGGGATCAATGCTTCCATAGTTCACCTTGCGCGCGGCGACAATGGGCAGACCATAGAGCGTAACCTTCTCGGCAGCCATTACCGCACCCTGCGATTTCTCCCAGTGCGGTTCACTGTAGCTGCGTTTAATCAAATGCTGCGCCAGCGGTTCAATCCACTCCGGTTCAATGCGACCCGCAGTGCGGCCCCACAGGCGGCTGGTCTCGACCAGTTCTGCCACCATGGTCCATTTCGGCGGTTTTTTAAACAACCCGGAGCCGGGGAAAATCGAAAAGCGGGTATTGCGTGCACCGGTGTACTCCTGCTTGTCGGTGTCCTTCTGGCCGATATGTGACAGCAGACCGCTGAGCAGCGCGCAGTGAACAGGCTGCAGTTCAGCCGGCTCGCTGTTAACCGAAATGCCCAGTTCGCGCACTACCTGCCGCAGCTGGGTATAAATATCCTGCCATTCCCGCACCCGCAGATAGTTCAGGAAGTCACTTTTGCACTGGCGACGGAAGAGGTTGCCGGACAGCGCTTTCTGCTGCTCCGCCAGGTAGTTCCACAGGTTCACATAGGCGAGGAAGTCGGAATCTTTGTCGGCAAAGCGCCGGTGCTTCTCATCGGACGCCTGCTTTTTCTCTGCCGGGCGCTCGCGCGGGTCCTGGATCGACAGACCGGCAGTGATGATCATCACTTCACGTACGCAGCCAAATTTCTGCGCTTCCAGCACCATCCGCGCCAGACGCGGATCGACCGGCAGCTGTGCCAGCTGACGCCCGGACCCGGTGAGTTTGTAGTGTCCGCTCTCCTCATTCAGGGTCAGCGCGCCCAGCTCTTCCAGCAGGCGGATGCCATCCTGAATATTGCGCTTATCGGGCGCTTCCACAAACGGGAAGGCGGCGATATCGCCAAGTCCCAGTGAGGTCATCTGCAGGATCACCGACGCCAGGTTGGTGCGCAGGATTTCCGGATCGGTAAAAGCCGGACGGCTCAGGAAGTCATCTTCCGAGTAGAGGCGAATACAGATACCGTCCGAAACACGGCCGCAACGCCCTTTTCGCTGGTTAGCGGAGGCCTGCGATATCGGCTCAATCGGCAGGCGCTGCACATTGGTGCGGAAGCTGTAGCGACTGATACGCGCCGTGCCAGGATCGATGACATATTTGATGCCCGGCACCGTCAGTGAGGTTTCCGCGACGTTGGTCGCCAGCACGATGCGACGGCCACTGTGCGACTGAAATACCCGGTTCTGTTCCGCGTTCGACAGTCGCGCATAAAGCGGCAGCACTTCGGTGTGCGGCAGGTCGCGTTTGTTCAGCGCATCGGCGGTATCGCGGATTTCGCGCTCACCGCTCATGAAGATCAGGATATCGCCGCGACTCTCGCGTCCCAGTTCATCCACCGCATCAAAAATCGCCTGCAGCTGATCGCGATCGCCATCATCCGCTTCTTCAACCACCGGCCGGTAGCGCACTTCGACCGGATAAGTCCGGCCGGAGACTTCAATCACCGGCGCGTTGTTGAAGTGCCGCGAGAAGCGCTGCGGATCGATGGTCGCCGAGGTGATAATCACTTTCAGATCGGGGCGGCGCGGCAGCAGCTCACGCAGATAACCGAGCAGGAAATCGATATTCAGGCTGCGCTCGTGCGCCTCATCAATGATGATGGTGTCATATTGCATCAGCAGGCGATCCTGCTGGATCTCCGCCAGCAGGATCCCGTCGGTCATCAGTTTAATCTGCGTCAGATCGCTGACCTGGTCGTTAAACCGCACTTTATAGCCGACACAGCCACCCAGTGAGGTGCTGAGCTCATCAGCAATACGGTTCGCCACGGTGCGCGCAGCCAGACGGCGCGGTTGCGTATGACCAATCAGACCCGTGATACCGCGTCCCAGCGCCAGACAGATTTTCGGCAGCTGCGTGGTTTTACCTGAGCCGGTTTCACCCGCAACAATCACTACCTGATGGTTGCGAATCGCGGCGGCAATATCCTGCTGTTTCTGACTGACCGGCAGATTGTCCGGAAAGGTAATGGCTGGCGTAGCCGCGTGGCGCTGGGCCACGCGCTGTTCAGCAGTAATAAATTCCTGCTCCAGCTCACAGGCAATGCCCTGCTGTGCCTCGGAATTTTTAGCTTTTCTGGCACCCTGCAAGCGGCGCTGCAGACGCTGGCGATCGCGCAGCATTACACCGTCGAGCCGTGGCCAGAGCGCTGCCAGTGGGGAAGTATCGGGAGATGACATAATAGTGACGTACCTTACTCAGACGGTGTCGCTGCGAGAAGCAGCGCCCTGCAAGCCGGGATAACCAGCTGATTCAATAAAATAATTGTGCGCATCATAGCACATTCTGAACCGTTCCGGCGGCTGGCCCCGGTTACGCTTATTCAATAAATTCGAACATGGGTCTCGAAATATTGCGCTTTCACCGCGCCATTGATAACCGTAGAGTGTAAACCATTGAGCGGAAAGTCTTCCGCGTAACAGACAGGAAACCACCATGACCAAAGTTTTAGTTCTGAAATCAAGCATCCTTGCAGGCTACTCACAGTCAAGCCAGCTCGCTGACTTCTACGTTGAACAGGCAAAGGCACAGGGTAAAGAAGTCACTGTACGTGATCTGGCCGCTAACCCGATTCCGGTTCTGGATGGTGAGTTAGTGGGTGCAATGCGCCCATCCGAAGCGCCACTGTCACCACGTCAGCAGGAAGCACTGGACCTGTCCGATGAACTGATTGCAGAACTGCAGGCTC
>Ga0308162_1002776_pt1 | contig 10762 bp, 9 predicted proteins | sample PhySR2_FD_201370 | JGI IMG/M metagenome (GOLD analysis project Ga0308162, IMG submission 201370) | Phyllosphere microbial communities from UC Gill Tract Community Farm, Albany, California, United States - DLSLS.R2 | ecosystem: Host-associated > Plants > Phyllosphere > Unclassified | place: USA... | reverse complement strand
GACATCAATGTCTTTAACCAGCAGCAGTTTACCGTTGTGTGTGACGGCCATCCCTTTTTTGATTTCATTGGCTTTTGGCATTGCTGTTCTCGCTATCTTGAGAGTGAAGTGCGCGCAACGTTACTCGTGCCGGTGAAAACTGGCAATATGGCGGATGCGAAATTTTGTGTCAGGCCGCGGCTTTCATGGTAATTAGTGCGGTGGACTGCTATTGTCGCCGCGACTTTCTCTGCCGGAGCACAGCATGCAATGCCGAAGCCAATGCGGTGCCTGTTGCACAGCGCCATCAATCTCTTCACCCATTCCTGGCATGCCGGAAGGTAAGCCCGCCAACACGCCCTGCGTCCAGCTTGATGAGACACTGCGCTGCAAATTGTTTGGCTCACCGCTTCGTCCTGCCGTCTGTGCAGGCCTGCAACCCGCATATAGCATGTGCGGCGATTCGCGCCATCAGGCGATGACATATCTGTTGCAGCTCGAAGCGGATACCGCGCCCTGATGGGCTGACGCTGCTGAAATTTCTGGTCCACTCATTTCTGGTTTACAGCAACCACGTCAGCCTGTTCACTTTTTATTCCCCTTAACCACCCTGAAATGTGCGTAACGTCAAAAATCTGTTACGCCGTTTGCGCATTTTCTTGCCTCCGCAAAGTTGCTGTACCACAATCCCTGAAACGTTTCAGCGGTGACTGCGCCAACAGCTTTCAACAGTATGGCGTAAAAAAATCCCCACTGGCTGAAACGATTCAATCTCAGCAAGCGAGGAGAATTATGTTCCAGCTCGAATTGCAGGCCATCCATACCGGAGCCAGCGCCCAGAACAAAGAAGAGGCCATTCGTCAGGTTGCTGCCGCGTTAACCGCAGCGGGCAACGTGACGGAAGGCTATGTCAACGGCATGCTGGCGCGCGAACAGCAGACCTCAACCTTCCTCGGCAACGGCATCGCAATCCCTCATGGCACCACCGATACCCGCGATATGGTGCTGAAAACAGGTGTTCAGGTGTTTCAGTTTCCACAGGGCATTGCCTGGGGTGACGATCAGACCGCCTACGTCGCTATCGGGATTGCCGCTAAGTCGGATGAACATCTGGCGTTGCTGCGTCAGCTGACGCATGTTCTGAGCGATGACACCATTGCCGAACAGCTGAAAACCGCCTCTGCTGAAGACCTTCGTGCGTTGCTGATGGGCGAGAAACAAGCTGCCGAGTTCAGCTTCGACACCTCATTAATTACGCTCAACGTCGCAGCCAGCGATCTGATCACCCTGCAGGCGATGAACGCCGGTCGGCTGCAGTCCGCAGGCGTAGTGGATTCCAGCTACGTCGCAGACGTCGTCTCAACGGCTCCGCTGAATCTGGGTCAGGGCATCTGGCTCAGCGACAGCAGCCTCGGTAACCTGCGCAGCGGCGTGGCCATCAGCCGCGCTGAACATGCCTTCGACCATCAGGGCGAATCAGCGGCGCTTTTAATCAGCGTTTCAGCGACCGATGAACGTCCGCTGGAAGTGCTGGGCTACCTCAGTGCATTGCTGCAGCAGGGCAAAGCGGATCGTCTGCTGAAAGCCGATGCGGCAGGCGTCTACGCACTGCTGACCAGTGAAGTTGATGAGCAGGCTGACGTGCTGACCGCTGAATACACCATTCGCAACGAACATGGCCTGCATGCCCGTCCGGGCACCGCGCTGGTCAGCGTGATCAAGCAGTTCAACAGCGACATCACCGTGACTAATCTCGACGGCAGCGGCAAACCTGCCAATGGCCGCAGCCTGATGAAAGTGGTTGCGCTGGGCGTCAAGAAAGGCCATCGCCTGCGCTTTACCGCCAGTGGTGACGATGCACAGCAGGCGCTGAATGCCATTGAAGAAGCGATCACCAGCGGTCTGGGTGAGGGGGCATCATGAGCAGACGCGTCGCCACCATCACGCTGAATCCGGCGTATGACCTGGTGGGATATACCCCTGACATTGAACGCGGCGAAGTCAACCTGGTGAAAACCACCGGGTTGCACGCGGCGGGCAAGGGCATCAACGTTGCTAAAGTCCTGAAAGATCTTGGTATCGATGTCACCGTGGGTGGCTTCCTGGGGAAAGAGAATCAGGACGGTTTCCAGCAACTGTTCAGCGAACTGGGCATTGCCAACCGTTTCCAGGTAGTGCCTGGCCGTACCCGTATCAACGTTAAACTCACGGAACAGACCGGCGATGTCACCGATCTGAACTTCTCCGGTTTTCAGGTAACCGCGCAGGACTGGGATCGTTTTACGACCGATTCTCTGACCTGGCTGGGCCAGTTCGATATGGTCTGTGTCAGCGGCAGCCTGCCAGAAGGCGTCGATCACGATGCCTTTACCCGCTGGATGACCGAACTGCGTACTCACTGCCCATGCATCATCTTTGACAGCAGCCGTGAGGCGTTGGTGGCAGGGCTGAAAGCCGCTCCGTGGCTGGTTAAACCTAACCGCCGTGAGCTGGAAATCTGGGCCGGTCGCAAACTGCCTACTCTGCAGGATGTGATTGGTGCTGCGCATGAACTGCGCGAACAGGGCATCGCCCATGTGGTGATTTCACTGGGCGCTGAAGGCGCGCTGTGGGTCAACGCTTCAGGCGAATGGATTGCTAAACCGCCGGTGTGTGAAGTCGTCAGCACCGTGGGTGCAGGTGATTCTATGGTTGGCGGCCTGATTTATGGCCTGCTGATGCGCGAATCCAGCGAACACACGCTGCGTCTTGCAACTGCCGTGGCGGCGATGGCCGTCAGCCAGAGCAACGTTGGCGTTTCCGATCGTACTCAGTTGGCCGCCATGATGGCGCGCGTCGACTTACAACCCGTTAACTGACAGCAGGAGAGCGATAATGAAAACGCTGCTGATTAAAGACCCAACACTGGGACTGGCTTCCGCATACATGGCGCAACAACGTCTGGCTGCTGCCGCTGCTGCTGCGGGCCTGACCCTGACTGATAATCCTGCCGACGCTGAACTGGCGATTGTGCTGGGCAAAAACGTGCCGGACGATGCGGCGCTGAACGGCAAAGCGGTCTGGCTGGGTGATATCCAGCTGGCAGTACGCGAACCAGAAACCTTCCTGAACCGCGCCAAAGCGGAAGCCAAAACCTGGCAGGCTCCTGCTGCAGTGGCAACACCTGCAGGCGCACCTGCTGCGGCACCGGCTCAGGCTGGTGCGCAGAAACGCGTGGTTGCCGTTACCGCCTGTCCGACCGGCGTGGCGCACACCTTTATGGCAGCCGAAGCTATTCAGGCTGAAGCGACCCGGCGCGGCTGGTGGGTGAAAGTTGAAACCCGTGGTTCAGTGGGTGCCGGTAACGCGATCACCCCGGAAGAAGTTGCTGCCGCCGATCTGGTGATTGTCGCAGCAGATATCGAAGTCGATCTGGCGAAATTTGCCGGTAAGCCGATGTACCGCACCTCAACCGGTCTGGCGCTGAAGAAAACCGCGCAGGAACTGGATAAAGCCGTCGCAGAAGCGAAGCCATACAAAGCGACAGCTGGCGGACAGAGTAATGAGAGTGAAGAAGAGAAGAAAGGCGGAGCAGGAGCCTATCGTCACCTGCTGACCGGTGTTTCTTACATGCTGCCGATGGTGGTTGCGGGGGGTCTGAGCATCGCTCTGTCGTTCGCTTTTGGTATCACAGCCTTTAAAGAGCAGGGCACACTGGCCGCTGCACTGATGCAAATCGGTGGTGGCAGCGCCTTTGCCCTGATGGTGCCGGTGCTGGCGGGCTTTATCGCCTTCTCCATTGCTGACCGTCCAGGTCTGACGCCAGGTCTGATTGGCGGTATGATCGCCACCAGCATCAACGCAGGCTTCCTGGGTGGTATCATCGCGGGCTTCATTGCCGGTTATGCGGCGAAGCTGATCAGCGGCAAAGTTAAACTGCCGCAGAGTATGGAAGCGCTGAAACCGATACTGATTATCCCGCTGTTCGCGAGCCTGATTACCGGCCTGCTGATGATCTACGTGGTGGGCAAACCGGTTGCGGGCATCATGAGTGGCCTGACGCACTGGCTGGCCAACATGGGCACGGCGAATGCGGTCCTGCTGGGCGCGATTCTGGGCGGCATGATGTGTACCGATATGGGTGGTCCGGTGAACAAAGTAGCTTACGCATTTGGCGTTGGCTTACTGAGTTCGCAGACGTATGCACCGATGGCCGCCATCATGGCAGCCGGTATGGTACCACCGCTGGCGATGGGTCTGGCGACACTAGTTGCCCGTCGTAAATTCAACAAAGGTCAGCAGGAAGGCGGTAAAGCGGCACTGGTTCTGGGTCTCTGCTTTATCTCAGAAGGTGCGATTCCATTCGCGGCCCGTGACCCGATGCGCGTTCTGCCTTGCTGTATCGTAGGCGGTGCAACGACTGGCGCGATCTCCATGGCGATTGGCGCGAAACTGATGGCACCGCACGGTGGTCTGTTTGTACTGCTGATCCCTGGCGCGATTACTCCAGTTATCGGCTATCTGATGGCGATTATCATCGGCACCGCGATTGCAGGTCTGAGCTATGCCGTACTGAAACGTCCGGAAGAGCAGCTGGCGAAAGCCTGATTTGCAGAAATGCATAATCTGCTGAAGTAAAAATAGCAGGGAGCCGGATGGCTCCCTGTTTGCTTTTGTGAGGGAGTTGCTCACTGAGCCAGCATTCGGTCTGAACAAAAAGGGAGCCAGTTGGCTCCCTTTTGCGGTCACTGCTGTTCGGCTTTCAGCCAGGCAATCTCATCTTTCCAGATATCAGGATTAATGGTTTCCAGAATCAACGGGATGCCATCAAACCGTGGATCTTTCATCAGCCAGCTAAACACCGTTTTGCCGATATTCCCTTCACCCAGGCTGTGATGGCGGTCAACGCGACTGTCGAAGGCGCTTTTGGCATCATTAAGGTGCATGCCGCGCAGATAGGTAAAGCCGACAATGCGCTCAAACTCGGCAAAGGTCGCTTCGCAATCCGCCTCGGTACGCAGATCATAACCACCAGCAAACGCATGACAGGTATCGATGCAGACGCCGACGCGCGACTTATCTTCGACATGCTCAATAATGGTGGCGAGATGCTCGAAGCGGAACCCCAGGTTACTGCCCTGACCGGCGGTATTCTCAATCACGGCGGTGACGTTCTGACTCTGGTCGAGGGCGATGTTGATCGACTCTGCAATCCGCCTGAGACAAGCCTCTTCTTCAATCTGATGCAGATGGCTGCCGGGATGGAAGTTCAGTAGCGTCAGGCCGAGCTGGTCACAACGTTGCAATTCATCAATAAAGGCAGCGCGGGATTTCTCCAGCGCCTCTTCAACCGGATGACCGAGGTTAATCAAAAAACTGTCGTGCGGCAGGATTTGCTGCGGACTGTATTTGTACGTCTCGCAGGCGGCGCGAAAAGCATCAATCACCTCAGTAGAGAGCGGTGCGGACTTCCACTGACGCTGATTTTTCGTAAAGAGGGCGAAGGCGGTGGCTTCTATTTCATGGGCGCGGATCACGGCCTGATCCACGCCACCTGCCGCACTCACGTGTGCGCCAATATATTTCATGCCTTTCTCCTGGGGCTATGCACGGTTGAAATGGCATGATACCTGATGCCGTTAGCCCATGAAATGTTGCACCAGCAGATTGATAGTGCCGCCGCCCGCGATTAACCAGCCAAATACCAGCGCGCCCAGCAGCAGCGGTTTAACGCCCGCCTCACGCAACGCCCCAAAACGGGTGGTTAATCCCAGTGCCGCCATCGCCATCGCCAGTAGCAGACCCGCCAGCTCAATTAGCGTGGCAACGACCGGGGCAGGCAGTAGCTGCAGCGAGTTAAACAGCGCCACCGCAATAAACATCAGGGCAAACCAGGGAAACGTCACCGGCTGACGCGCGTTGCTCGTTTTGCGATTACCGCGTAACACCGCACTCAGACAGAGCAGGAACGGGGCCAGCATCATCACCCGCAGCATTTTGGCAATCACGGCACTGTTCTCGGCATCCGGGCTGATGCTGTGTCCGGCGGCCACGACCTGTGCGACTTCATGAATGGTAGAACCGGTGAAGACCCCAAACTGTGCCGCACTGAGATCCGGAAACAGGTGATGCGCCAGCGGCCACAGCAGCGGATAGACAAAGATCGCCAGCGTACCGAACAACACCACGGTCGCGATAGCCACCGCGACTTTCGACGGCGCGGCTTTCACCACCGGCTCGGTCGCCAGGACAGCCGCAGCCCCACAGATACTGCTGCCTGCACCAATCAGCCAGACGGTATCGCGATCCAGCTTCAGCAACCGGATACCCAGCAGGCAGGTCACCAGGAAGGTGCTGCTCAGCGTCAGCGCATCAATCAGGACGCCGCTGAAACCGACGTCGGCGATCTGTTGTAAGGTGATGCGAAAGCCAAACAGGATGATCCCCAGTCGTAGCAGCTTCTGTTTAGCCAGCACCACGCCGCTGTCGCAGCGCGACGCCAGCGGCGTATAGACGCTGTTGCCGACCAGAATGCCCAGCATAATCGCCAGGGTCAGTGAACCCAACCCCAGCGCTGCAACCGCCGGTTGCTGCGCCAGCCAGCTGGCAGCCGCGGCAATCGCGGCAGTCAGCAGCAGACCGGGGAACCAGAGCGTAACAGGATGATGTGTTTTAGCGATGCTCAGTTCGGTCATGATGGTCACTCCTCGTGGTTGAGTCCTGATCATGACGGCGACTGGCTTAAAAGTGAAATTGATAATATATTTATAATTGACCAGAATAAACGATAAGGCAGTGATCATGATAGTTTCGCGTCTGCGCCGCTGGGCGACGCTGATCAAAAGAGATGTGTTTGTGCTGTGGTTCGCTTTTCGCGATCCGCGCACGCCCTGGTGGAACAAGCTGGCGATGATGGGGCTGGTCGCCTACGGTGTCAGCCCGATCGATCTTATCCCGGATGTCATTCCCTTCGTCGGACTGCTGGATGACGCGGTGATCATTCCGACGGGCGTCATGGTGCTGTTGCGGTTGCTGCCGCGAGAGGTGCGCATCAGCAGCAGCGAGCGGGCGCAATCCCAACGTTCCCGCGGCAAAAAAATGGCAGGCTGGCTGGTGGTGGTTGGGCTGATCTGGCTGGCGTTAATCATTTATCTTGTCAGGCATTCACTGAGTTAAGAGGCGACGATGCACATTACGCTGCGGCAAATCGAAGTGTTCACCGAAGTGCTTAAGAGCGGTTCCACTACCCAGGCCTCCCAACTGCTGGCGCTATCGCAGTCGGCGGTCAGCGCGGCGCTGGCCGATCTGGAGAGTCAGCTCGGCGTACAGTTGTTTGATCGGGTCGGCAAACGGCTGGTGCTGAATGAGCATGGGCGGCTGCTCTACCCGCGAGCGGTCGGGTTGCTGGAGCAGGCAGGCGAAATTGAGCAGTTGTTCAAAGAGGATAACGGCGCGATCCGCATCTTCGCCAGCAGCACTATCGGTAACTATCTGCTGCCAGGTATGATGGCGGCTTATCGTCGTGATTTTCCCGGTCTGCCTCTGGAGCTGAGTGTTGGCAACAGTCAGGATGTGATTCAGGCGGTTTCCGATTTTCGTGTAGATGTGGGTTTGATTGAAGGGCCGTGCCACATGACCGAACTGGTCAGCGAACCCTGGCTGGAAGATGAGCTGGTCGTGTTTGCCGCGCCTGACGCCGCGATTCTGCAACAGCCGGTGACGCTGAAAACGCTGGCGGAAGCGCCGTGGATCCTGCGCGAACGCGGCTCGGGTACGCGGGAAATTGTCGATTATTTGCTCCTGTCTCACCTGCCAAGTTTTCAGCTGGGCATGGAGCTAGGCAACTCCGAAGCGATCAAACATGCAGTGCGGCACGGTATGGGCATCAGCTGTCTTTCGCGCCGGGTGATTACCGACCTGCTGGAGGCGGGCACGCTGACAGAACTGGCGATTCCGTTACCGCGTCTGACACGGACGCTCTACCGCATTCATCACAGGCAGAAGCATATTTCAAAGGCACTGACACGCTTTTTGTCCTATTGCCGTGAGTGACTGCTAATAATTCCGGCGCGATCATGAACTTAACTTATAACAGCATGGCATCGCTATACAGAGTCGGTCTGGCTGCTACAATCGCGCCTCATTTTTACCCAGCGTAGCGTTAACACATGCATAATGACTCAAAAACAACACAACAACCTGCATTACGACGTGCGTTAAAAGCCCGTCATCTGACGATGATCGCCATCGGCGGTTCCATCGGCACCGGCCTGTTTGTCGCCTCTGGCGCAACCATCGCTCAGGCTGGCCCTGGCGGGGCACTCCTCTCTTATATGCTCATCGGCCTGATGGTCTACTTCCTGATGACCAGTCTTGGTGAGCTGGCCGCCTTCATGCCCGTATCGGGTTCCTTCGCCACCTACGGCGCAAAATATGTCGAAGAGGGCTTTGGCTTCGCGCTCGGCTGGAACTACTGGTACAACTGGGCAGTGACCATCGCGGTTGACCTGGTGGCGTCCCAGTTGGTGATGACTTACTGGTTCCCCGACACGCCTGGCTGGATCTGGAGCGCGCTGTTTCTGGGGCTGATATTCCTGCTTAACTACATCTCGGTGAAAGGTTTTGGCGAGGCGGAATACTGGTTCTCGCTGATTAAAGTGGCCACCGTGATTATCTTTATCATTGTTGGCGTACTGATGATTACCGGCATTATGCGCGGTGCGGAGCATGCGGGCTGGCAGAACTGGCAGGTGGGCGATGCGCCGTTTGCGGGTGGCTTTGCCGCGATGATTGGCGTGGCAATGATTGTGGGATTCTCCTTCCAGGGCACCGAACTGATCGGTATCGCGGCGGGCGAATCTGAAGACCCGGCGAAAAATATCCCGCGTGCGGTGCGGCAGATTTTCTGGCGTATCCTGCTGTTCTATGTGTTCGCCATCCTGATTATCAGTCTGATCCTGCCTTACACCGATCCGCAGTTGCTGCATAATGACATTGACGATATCAGTGTCAGTCCGTTCACCCTGGTGTTCCAGAATGCCGGTCTGCTCTCTGCGGCAGCGGTGATGAATGCGGTGATCCTGACGGCGGTGTTGTCAGCGGGTAACTCCGGTATGTACGCATCAACGCGTATGCTTTACAACCTGGCGAGCGAAGGCAAAGCGCCGCGCATTTTCGCGAAGCTCTCTAAAGGCGGCGTGCCGCGCAATGCCTTATGGGCGACGACCATCGTGGCCGGGCTGTGCTTCCTGACCTCTAAGTTTGGTAATCAGGAAGTTTATCTGTGGCTGCTGAATACCTCAGGCATGACCGGTTTTATCGCCTGGCTGGGTATTGCCATCAGTCACTATCGCTTCCGCCGCGGCTATGTCGCTCAGGGACATGACCTGAACGATCTGCCTTACCGTTCCGGCTTCTTCCCGCTGGGGCCGATTTTCGCCTTTGTGCTTTGCCTGATCATTACGCTGGGTCAGAACTATCAGGCATTCCTCAACGACAGCATTGACTGGTACAGCGTAGCGGCAACCTACATCGGTCTTCCGCTGTTCCTGATTATCTGGTTCGGCTATAAGTTGACGCGCGGCAGCCGTTTCGTGAAGTACAGCGAGATGGAGTTCCCTGTTCATAAAGATTAATGTTGATCTGGCGCTGCAGCGCGGCGCCAGAAACCGCTTTTACAGACCAACGATAAGCGTAAAACGATGGGCGCATTCGCCCCCGCTGCGGCTCTGCAAACCTTTATTGAGTCAGGCGTCGTCAACTAAATCCCTGCTTCACTGATATAAACCCCACCGTAAACCGTTATCCGGATATTGTTAACCTGGCCGACGAGGCTTTCCCACCATCAACAGTGAGCATTAAGCTAACGCCCGGATGGTGTGGGAACATGGATAGATGGAGGCCGACGGGGCTATGTGTATGAACATGCCAGCTACGCCATCCAGATGCGCACCTCACTTCTGAACCCCTTGATCATCGTCATCACATGTCTGTCAGCGCTAAATATTAAGTTGCACGCTATTTAGTTGTTTACAATGTGAATGCGGCCTGTCATTCTGCTCAAACTAAATAGCGCACTACTTAATAGCGAATATAAGGAAGCCAGAAATGAACGTGAAACTTACTGCAGGGGCATTATTATTAGCCAGTCAGATCGCTTCAGCATGGGCAAGCCCGGCGGAGAATCTGCCGCAACCTACCGCCGGTGTTGCCGCCTTTCTTAAAGCTCTGAACAGCAGCGGTGGCAAGCCCATCGAAACCTTAGCGCCTGTCGAGGCGCGGGCAGTGTTAACGGGTGCTCAGCAAGGTGCGTTGCTGCCACCCGCACAAATTTCTGAAAAAACCATTACAGCACTGGGTAAACCGCTCAAACTGACGATTGTAAAACCTGAGCACAGTTCTGGCGTGTTGCCCGTATTTATGTTCTTCCATGGCGGAGGCTGGGTGCTGGGTGACTTCCCGACCCATGAACGTCTGGTAAGGGATCTGGTAAATGAGTCCGGCGCTGCGGCCGTATTTGTGAATTATGATCCTTCACCGGAAGCCCATTATCCGGTCGCCATTACACAGGCTTATGAAGCAACAAAATGGGTGGCCGAAAACGGTCATGAAATTGGCGTAGACGGCAAGCGACTGGCGCTGGTCGGTAACAGTGTCGGCGGCAACATGGTCGCTGCCGTCGCGCTTCAGGCTAAGCAGAACAATGCGCCGTCCATTCGTTATGATGTCATGTTGTGGCCTGTTACTGATGCCAGCTTTGATGATGCTTCCTATAAGCAGTTTGCCAGCGGCTATTTTCTGACCC
>Ga0308162_1002772_pt1 | contig 10766 bp, 9 predicted proteins | sample PhySR2_FD_201370 | JGI IMG/M metagenome (GOLD analysis project Ga0308162, IMG submission 201370) | Phyllosphere microbial communities from UC Gill Tract Community Farm, Albany, California, United States - DLSLS.R2 | ecosystem: Host-associated > Plants > Phyllosphere > Unclassified | place: USA... | reverse complement strand
GCTAAACCTGTTAGCGTCTCACTTTTTGAAGACAATCTGAAAGATATTGATGACATTATCCGGGAAGAAATGGTTTCAGGAAGCGCAAGAGTGAACCGTTCGGATGTAATGAGAGCAGCTGTTGATGCTTTAAAAAAGCTTACAAAATCAGAGATTTCCACCCTCATTCAAGGAGCCAAGCAGAGACAATAACTTGTTAAAATAATATCTTAATAACTTATTATCTTAACAATAAGATATCTTATTAAGATAACAACATAACAAATTACGTATTCTTCAGCATTGCTACCGCCTCATTGCCCGGCATGTGGAACTGCACCCTGTGTCGGGCTGCCACGTCCAGCGCAAACACCTTCGTAAAGACCTCGGTGGACTTCATGCTTTTGTGCCCCATCAGGCTCAGCAGCGCCTTCAGCGGAATGTCCTCATAGATCATGTGCATGGCGTAACTGTGCCGGAATGTGTGTGGCGTTGCCGGGACGGAGAACGTGACTCCGTCACAGGCGGCTGCGGTGACAGCTTCGTTCAGCCAGGTGCGCACCGTTCACCGTCCAGAGCCTGACCTTTTCGGTCCGGCCGGTTTCCGGATTGCGCCGCTCCAGCGGAATATTCCGCGTGGCAACCATCATCTCGAGCTGGGCCACGTACTGCGGATCGGACAGCGGAACCAGCCGATGAGGGACCACGCCTAACGGCGCGCGTCCGGGCCTTGGTGCAGCTGGCCTCGCTGCTTCAGCGTGGCCAGCTGCACTTAAGAGTCGGGTAGGGCCAGGCTGAAATACCTCCGGGTCAGTGCCAGCGCCCCGTTAATTCGCGCGCCGGGATTCCAGAGGGTTGTCAGCAGCATCTTGAGGTGCAGATCCGGCACGTAATGAAGCAGGGCGCTGACCTCTGGAGCCAGCAGGTAATGTGGGTATTCGTCGTGCTTTGCAGCCATCTGGCGTAGCGCCAGTGCCCCCGGATAGTCAATCGCAACCGGCAATTGAGCCGGCGTTGTTGTGTATCATGAAAGGCGCTTGAATTTTTTTCTAATCAGCAGCTGTATCATTCATAATACCATGATCTGGCACGTGCTGATTCGATCTGCTTCCCGAAAGTAAGGGGGGTGGCCTTGCGCGGATTTTTGGGATAGTAAAGGCTGAAAGTCACCTGACCAGAATCCATTACAAATGCATCAAAAATGTTCTGAAGGCATCCTGCAGCGTCCTCCGGGTCGAGCTTCATGTCCAGATTGATTGACATCTCAGGCATGAGTGTTTTCTTTCTGAATGTGTTCAGGGATCGACCATTCCACGACTCAATGAATGCCATTACGCGAACTAGGTATCATCCACCATAATTTATCCTCCCCGTGTGCGATAGTGTTGTGCAGTCTGACTGAATCTGGAAACTGATATCGGTAGCATCTCTGGCCAGAATCACCCAGCCCACGACGTATATCGCCCGTCTGACAAAGGTGCTGAGCTTATGCGTAAAGAGCATATTCATTCTACAACTAACAGGAACGATATGACGAAAACAGACTGGCTAATGAAATTCAGGCGTTGTCATACGCTTGAAACCCTTGAGACTGTTTACGAGAATCTAAGCTACAAAACTCCCGATGATGAAGGATTTGCAATGACACAGGCTTATGATCATCGAAAAGCTGAGTTTGCAGCAGGTAAACTTTTTGATCGTGTACCTGGGTATGTATGGAGGTTTGTTAAATAGGTATGTGTTTTGGATTAGTACTTAACCCTCCACTCGACGGCTCAGGAGACGTTCTTACCATTCGATTTATCCACTGGATAGATTAAATAAAAGGATCATTAGAGGATCAATGGTAGATCAATAAGGAATAAGATCGCTCTGAGACCTTTGATAGCAACGATTTCAGCCTTATTCAATACACTGCACCGGGTAAGTTCATCCACTGTGAAGGGTGTGACATACACTATACAGGGTTCAAAATACACTATAGCGGGTAGATTTGATCCACTGCACCGGGTACTATAACGTTCTTATACACTCACTTTGATATTTGGAATTGTTGATGGACAACAATAAGTTATCGCTCATTATCGAGGAAACATCCAAAGAATCAGGTGAAGTTATTCACCTTCTTCCCACTCTACGTCAGACAATACAACCTAAAGTTCTGCTGCGATTGGGCGTGTTTGTGCCCACGCTGAAATCAACGGATAAGGGCGGCAGGAAAAGTCACAGTATCGACGCAACAGAGTCTCTGTCACGATTATCCATTGTAGAGGGTGAGGGTTACAACCAGATTCAGATTTACGGTCCACGACTCGACATGGATACTGATTTCAAGGTCTGGGTAGGTATTATCTATGCCTTATCGAATAAGAAACTCGATAACGACGATCTGCTGGAACTCAATTTTGCCGACTTCGCAAAGTACTGCGGTTTCGAAACAAAGCGCATCGACAGGCAGCTGAAGGACAGGTTTGATGCGTCTCTTACCCGAATTGCCCGGACCAACATAAGCTTCGTTAAGAGCGTACCCGGTACAGACGATCGTATCACCATCAACATGCACCTTGTGGAATCGACTTACTACGACAGTTACACCGGCAAAATCATCATCAAGCCTAACTCCAAGCTCAATACACTGTACCGGGTAGACGGTAAAACCAGGTTGTATCTTAAAGCACTCCAGAAGCTTTCCCGAAAAGAGTCGGCACAGGCACTCTATCTGTACTTGGCTGAGTTACCGCCAACCTTTTATCGGATTGGGTTTGACCGGCTGCGTGAGCGGCTTCAGCTTACATCACACCTGGGTAACCAGAACGCTACTGTGAAGAAGGCTCTCCAGCAGCTGAAGGATATCGGTTTTCTCGAATACTCCGTTGATAAAGAGGGGAGCGACTATGTGCTCAATATCCTCAAACGGAATAATAAACTCTGAATCCCCCGGTATAGTGGATAGCCCTGAAAGGCAGGGCGGTCACCCTTCATAGTGGAGCTCGGCACTACTCTTTGGCCTCTTTTGATAAACAGCATAGGTGCGTTTAGGCAGTAGCTGTGATTGCTGCCGATAATGAACAACTCTTTCATGAAAATATTCACGTAGTGCAGCTGGCTGCTGTAGTTCGACCTCATGCGGGATCACCAGCATGGGCAGAAACCCCGACTTCAGCCTCGCGGAGAATACTGATGATCTGTTCGTTGGAAAAACGCTTCTTCATGGGAGTGTCCTCATGTTGCTTATGAAGACATTACTGACATCGCAGTGTATTAATCAACGCGGAGCAGGTGATGACCACTTAGCAAATGCAGCTGCTCGCAATAGAGTTTGGCTCTTTGTACTACCTCCTGAAGATGTATTAAATTCGGCTCAGATCCTGATTTTTACCCCGTCGCGTAAAATTCCTTTCGCTGGTCATCCCAATGTGGGGACTGTTTTATTAGCTCCCGCCGGTGGCGGGCAGGGTGAAGCCATTAGTTACAACACTCATACTGACGATATAAAACCACATCGGAGCAGGCCTGAACCCTCCAGCCCCTCTCAGCCAGAACCGGAGCAGACCTGAAACTCCGAGTGCCCATTAACAGGCCGCCCCCGCTCCGGCCCATAGGGCCGGAACAGGAGTGGCTGATAAATGGGTGTTGTAACTAGTTAATTCTGAGTTGCGATAAGAAGAGCCGCGGTTTCTTTCTTTCGTCTTCGACCGTCAGGCTGATAAGCTACTGAAATGCCGCTGCATGAACGGCGTCTGGCAGGATGGGGGGGGGTTTTGCCACCATCAGCCCTGTAACCGGCTCTGCCGGGCCTACGGCGCCCGATGGCACTGAGCCGTCCTTAACAGTTTCTGGCGCCTCCATGCCGCTGACGCGGCATTTAAAGGGCAGGCTGCACACTGTATTAAACTTGAGGTAAACGAAAAAAATGCACGATTCATTTATTTCATATGCATTTGAAGATAGCGAATTTGCGACTAATGTCGCTTTTAGTTTAAAAAACAATGGTTTAAATGTCTGGTTTGCTCCTTTATCTCTCAAGGTCGGAGATTCATTACTTGACTCAATTGAGAAAGGATTAAACGAATCACGAACGGGGATTTTAGTCTTAAGTCCATCATATCTTGCTAAAAACTGGACCAAGTATGAAATGGATATCCTTATCAGGCAGTATGTTGAAGCCGGGAAAAAATTACTCCCTATCTGGCTGAATGTTACTAAGCAGGATATTGAAAAAAAACATATCGGGCTAAGTGGGATTTATGGAATTTCAGCTACAACGAGCATTCCTGACATCGTATCGCAACTGGTTGAAGTGTTGTCAGATGGAGCGCCATTCAGAGGCCTCTTACCTATTTGGGAAGAACCTGTAAATCGTTTTTTTAGGGGTACTGGCGAAATAAACCTTCAAAGTATTAATGGCAGAACCACTTCAATTTTTGAATTACTCGTTCATAGCAAAGATGACGAATTCCCGTTTTGGCTGGCCGGTAAAAGTTATACTCAACATGAGCTTCTTAAGCATGTTGCAATGGTAATGGGGCCTGATCCTGATTTAGTAAAAAAATGGGTCCAGGAAGATGGTTATGAGAAACTTTTGGGTATGTGTATTGAAAGTGGCTGGGACCCAAAATTATTTTATTAAACACGTGACACGATAGCTTTTTGGCCGTTATCAGGAAATAGTTAGTCTGGCCGGCGCATCTGTTTGCGGCTTAATCAGCTGGGAATCACTACGGCTCTGCAGCTGGCGGACAGCAACGTCAGCATGATACGAAAGAGTTTCGATGTCATCACGGAGCGTATAGTAAGTGAACTGAACGGCGAGTCCTGCCTGGCGCTTGAGGATGCACCGCCGCCGAAGCAGCAGATAGTGAACTCACGTTCTTTCGGGCAGCGTGTCACACAGCTGGAAGAGATGCAGCAGGCTGTGGTCCTTTACGCCACGCGCGCCGCAGAAAAGCTGAGAGTACAGAATTCGCGCTGCCGCCATATCAGCGTGTCCATCGCCACCGGCCGGCACGGCGATGAGCCGCAGTATTCAAACACTGGCTCCGGCATCGGTGACTATCCGACCAATGATACGCGTTACATTCTAGAGTCGGCGCTTCGTGGCCTGGGCACGATCTGGCGGGATGGATACAGATACGCCAAAGCCGGCGTCATGCTGGAAGATTTTTACCAGTCCGGTGTGGCACAGTTGGACATGTTCAGTGAACAACAGCCGCGTGCAAACGCTGATTCACTAATGGCCGCTTTGGATACTATTAACCGTTCGGATAAGGGAAAGGTGTGGTTTGCGGGTCAGGGAGATCGCGACAGTTTGTGGCAAATGAAGTGTGAAATGCTCTCGCCGCGTTACACGACGAGATTAAAGGATATTCCAAAGATAAAGTAGCAATCTTACTTCTTTTTTAATGTCAGATAGCGTTACAATATGACATCTTAGTTCTCTAGTGCGGGCACCGTTATGGAGTAGTAAGACAAAGGAATCAAGATTTTTATTTTTTACTTTCTGATGAATTTCCTTCTGTACTGATTTTTATTTTAGCTAATTTATTTCCATAAAAACTAGACTGGTAATGTCCTCACCAAGGAAAATGATTCAATAAACTAATTCAAACTGTGAGGAATACAATGCCAATTTTATCATTATTTAATCATAAAGGTGGGGTCAGCAAAACCACTACTACTTATCATCTGGGCTGGATGCTTGCTAATAAAGGCTATAAGACTTTGATTGTGGATACCGATCCACAGTGTAATTTAACAAGTTTAATTATTGGTGACGATGAGGCAGAGGATTTCTATAGTGGTAAAGACTGTATCGATATCTATTCATGTATTGAACCCCTAGAGAAAGGAATGCTGGGAGGCGTTAAAAAAGCAAATCCAATTCCGACAAAAAACCCCAATTTATTTTTACTCTGCGGTAATCTAAAATTATCAGGATTCGAAAACCAGCTCGCCTTCGCGTTAACTGCGAGTGAAGGTATCCCAGCAGTGAGAAACATGCCGGGGAGCCTGAGTGAAGTTCTAAGAACTGCCAAAAAAGATAATGGATTTGATTATGTTTTAATTGATATGAGTCCTAGCGTCGGAGCTCTAAATCAATGTCTTTTTATGAGTAGTGATTACTTCCTTGTACCTACAACTCCTGATTTCTTTTGTAAACAAGCCATTAAATCATTATCTGAAGTAATACCTAACTGGAATAATACTATAAATCCATTTAGGAAAGATGGACTTGCATACTCAATTCCAGCAGCACCACCTAAATTTATTGGGTTTCTTTCCCAAAAATACCGGCCACGCAGTAATGCACCAGCCAAGTCTTTCCAGAAGTGGATTGATATAATTCATACTTCTGTTAATGAAGAACTGGTGCCTGTTTTGGCAAAAGAAAATATGATCGTCAATACTCAAGGAAAAGAGTATTTATTCGAAAATGGAGAGCCGTATAACATTGTTAACATATCAGATTTCAACTCGCTTATAGCTCAATCCCAGAAACATAAGACTCCTGTTTTTGAACTTAAGGATGCGGAGATTGAGCAAAGTGGCAAAATCCTCGTGAATATGAAAAAAAGTCAGCGCGATTTCCTGAATGTGTTTGAGGGGTTTGCTGATAATATTATTGGGCTGACAAGAAGCTCAGTTTAAATTTCAAGATAGGAAGTAGCGCCCTAATTAGGGCGCTGATATTAATATTTTTTCAGTTCTGGCCATATTTAGTGACACTGTAAGCCCATAACTGGTATCGTGCACTTGTTTTTACTTTCATAACGCATGGTGTAGCCAAAGCTTGTCTGAACAAGTTTCTGTTCCGTATTATTATTTTTCTGTCCAGGCTGTAACCACTTCTTCCGCACTTTTAATGTAACAATTAAGCAGAAACTCGGCGGTATTATTTTTCGAACAATCAATCAGGCTGAGTTCCGTACGGTTATGATCATTCAATATGACATTCGCTTCGCCGACGACATAAGCATGACCATGAATTTTAAGTGTTTTTTCTATGAAATAAAGTACCTGACTGCCCGGTATGCGGACCCGGTCCATATCGTCTGATACTGAATTGTACTTATAAGCCGTAATGAACGGGCTGTTGATGTCCTGTGCGTCATCTCTGAATTCGCACGCCTTAATTATTCTCCGCGATAGTTCAATCAGAGGGGTAATATTGAATTGTCCTGGCTGGTCGTAACTTTTTGCCTTCTGAATAAGATGTTCGATGACATCTTCAGGTCCTGAAAAATTGAGGGCAGATAAATCGCCAAGTACTTCTCTGATCTTATTATCCTGTTGAAGATTTGCGTGTGTAATAGCCTCCGTCGCCCACAGGTTGGTTATCGTGCTCAGCGATACATTTTTGGTAGCCACTAACATAAAACTTCTCCTTTTCAAATTATGATTTACACTACTCATCTGGTGCAATACGGTTGAGTATTTCTATAAAATCTGTCTGGATGAAAAATGAAAATTTATCATAAAATCATGATTTCATTCTCAGGTCGCTGCGCTGGTAGCTCCAGTCAATAAGGTTATCAGGGCGCTGCAAATCAAAGAGTATGCGGGTTTCGAATCCATTACCTACAAAGGATACATTGCCCTCTACAAGTGACGCAATGCCCCTTGATCCAACATGAAGCGTATTCTGGGTGTGAGCATATTTCTCCGGATATTCCTCAAGAGTAAACAGACCGGGATATCTGACGTTTGCCCTTTCGAAAAACTTCTCATGGTCCAGACACAATACGATAAGCAGTTTCCCGGTCATCACATCCATAAGAATATCTGTCGGAAGATTCAGATTAAGGAAGGGGCGTGACAGTGGGTCAAAAAAGCTGTCATTAATATTGGTTACCCGGCCTTTAAATTCGGTACCGTCTATCCAGGTGTTGAAACCGATAAATCCCAAATCACTCTCAGGATAAACGCCTATATAAACGCACTCATCAATAACATCTATCGCCCATTTTTTTCCGGCTTTAACTTCTTCAGCCAGTTTGACTATATTCATGTTAAAGAATTCAGGCCGATAATTTCGTTCTTCAATGGAAACAGGCGTTTTCATCAGATTGTCATAGCCCTTACCCGTATGTATTGCTTCCAGGGCATGACCGGCCCGAATCATCTGATTTTTAATACGCTTAAATTGCTGGACATCCTTAGGCGGCATGCTATCGAGGAATTTTTTTTCAAAATGAGTGCAGCCGGAAGTGAAGGCAAATTCTGCTGCCTCGTAAAGTTCCATATTCTTTGTTCCGCTTTTGACCTCAACCAGCTGAAATCCGTGCTGCAGTGAGAACGTGACCAGATCGCCTACATGCACAAAGGTGCTCATATCACTGACAACCGCTAAAAGGTGCGGATCCTTATTAAGTTCGTCCGCAGCAATCAGCGAATCAATTATACTGTCTCTTGACAGGTTATCCGTATCTCCGCTGATAGCCAGGCGACGGACTGAGGAGTGCTCGTTATTGAGCATTCCCCAGATAAGGGCGTCTGCCGTGCGGCGCAGCACGCGAATTTCCAGTTTTAGCAGCTCAATAGAGGCGATACATTTGTCCTTGAGCAGTTTCTGACGGTTACGGTGATGCTCTTTCTTATCCGCCTCCAGCTTCTTGATATCGTCAAGTTTCACAATGATAGAGAGTGCGATATGCCGGTGTGCAGCCTTCCAGCGGGAGACACAAGCCTCATAGCCTGCTGTCATATCCCCTTCCTGATCCAGCCGAGCCAGTTCAGCTTCCTCGCCACGGATGAGACGCGTGATTTTCTGCATATGTGCAATGAACTCAGGTGAAAACAGGGTCCAGAACTTCAGAAAAGGCCTGAATTTTCTGTCCATTTCTCTGTCACGTCCGGATTTTTTCATCTACACCTCACGCCATTCAGGCCAGTTTAATGGCGGTTGCAACCGGATGCCGCCCCGCAGTTTTGTTTTCAGGCTCAAACGTGACGCGGTCACCCACGACGTAAACACCCAGGCCGCCCGCAAAATTTCTCGCCTGCGCAATAAATTTCGTCCCGTCTTTTTCACTGAGTAACATGGCAAAACCTTTACCGGCATCCAGCGAGATAATCCCGCCTATGTGCCGGGTTTCCAGCAGGGTGCTGGCCAGCCAGTCGTCCCCTGATGTCTGAGGTATGTCCGGCAGCCCTGACGGCAGCTTTTTATTTTTCCACAGCGCATGGGGATTACACAGCTCGTTCATCTTCTGCGTGTTCTCAATGATGCTGAGCAGCTTCAGGTTTGAAGGGTTTATCCATCGGATGACGTCCAGGCACTTGTGATAGTCCCGCACGACCTTATTAATAGCCTGTTCAACGCAGTATGTCTTATCTGAGCGCCAGAGCGGTTCGTGGTGAGACAGACGGTTTCTCAGGGTGTTGATGTCGCGAAGGTCGGACCCGATTCGGTTGACGGAAAGCGGCGTGCCCTGCTTCTTATCGAGTGCGTTCGGGAAGACTTCCGGTATGAGGTGCGGCCAGAGGTGAAGGTAGCTGGCATAGCCGTCGCTGTAGTCGCGGTTAACCATTGATACCCAGAAGCCAAACGTCAGCTTGCCGATGAGGTTCTCAGTGGTCGGCGACTTGCCGTCCTTTCTCAGCTGCGCTTTGGCACCTTCAACAGCGCGCCAAGAATCCCGGTTGTTCTGCTGAGTCATGATGGTCACAAACCACTGATCGTCTATGCGGCTTTTCAGCGCGGGCCAGTCGGCCGCAGGCGCACTCTGTTCAATGAGCGTCTCTTCGTGCCGCCTCTTTGCGGCGCATATGGCGTTTCGCAGGGACACCTCTATGATCTGCAGCGCGGGAAGGAACGCGCCGGCGAGCTGCTTGTTCCAGAGGTAGATGCCGAGGCACTCCTCCTCGCTGGCACCGTTAAAGACCGAGGACTTGTAGGTCGCAAATCTGTGCTGGGAAATTGAATCCAGTATGGCGGCAATGGTCATAATCACTCCTTGTTATGCTGCTACTATACTGTGGCCCGGAACGGATGCCACAGACATTACGCTTGACGTAAGCGTCAATTTGTACGAAAATCTCTCCCCAGAGACAGGATCTCTGACTGTGTGAGCGATTCCGGCCAAGGCCGGGACGCGAAAATTTCGAAAAAGGCTTCCTCACGGAGGCCTTTTTTGATCTTGCCGTTCTCAGAACCGTTCCCCCTTCTTTCTGTTCTTATCATGCCGTCCGTCCGGGCCTCTCCTGCCCGATTTTTTACGGCCGGGCATTTCCGTTAGACTCCCCATTCTGGAGCGTCCGCGTGGACAATCCTACTTTCACTCTTTATATCAGTGACTTAGAAAATTTTCTGCATTACTTTACCGCGTAAGGAGCGCGGAGCGGACTTTAGCTGCCCGGGTTTTTAAGGTTATTGCGTTTTTTCCCCAGTTTCTGCAACCATGTTCGCGGAGCTATCTGCGATTTATTGATCTGGTTCGTCCCTGACGGTCACGGCACAATATCCTACATGCGCTACCGCCGATCGGGCGGACCCTTCCGGACCCTGAGAGCTGAATGAACCTGATACCTGACACTGACAGACGGCATCGCCGCTGAAGCTGCCGGGCGGCTGGGCCCGCGGCGTCCGGCTGCGCGAAATGGCCATGGCCGCCAGCCTCGACGTACCCCGCTACCTGCGCACCCAAGATGGGCCAGCTGCACAGCTTCCTGCCTGACCTGAAGCAGCGGACGCTTATCGACACGCTCTGCATCACAGGCGGTCGGCCGCCCGACCCGTGAAGCCCAGGCGGGGCTAGCCGATCCCACTGACGGATACTTTCTACTTC
>Ga0308162_1002766_pt1 | contig 10798 bp, 13 predicted proteins | sample PhySR2_FD_201370 | JGI IMG/M metagenome (GOLD analysis project Ga0308162, IMG submission 201370) | Phyllosphere microbial communities from UC Gill Tract Community Farm, Albany, California, United States - DLSLS.R2 | ecosystem: Host-associated > Plants > Phyllosphere > Unclassified | place: USA... | reverse complement strand
TTCGAAAAACCGCAGAAGAAGCATATGCCAAGTATTCGCTCTGATCAGCTACCGCAGTTGATGCAAACGATGCGAACGGCCAGCATTAGCCTTTAAACACGATGCCTGTTCATGTGGCAACTTCTTTCCATCACCCGCCCTGCCGAAGCGGCTGAAGCCCGTTGGGAAGAGGTAGACATAGAAGCGCGAGAATGGAAGATCCCTACTTCACGCATGAAGATGAACCGTGACCATAGGGTTCCATTGTCATATGAAGCAATAACTGTGCTGGAGATAATGAAATGGCTAATCGGCAACCGAGATTTTATCTTTCCTAGCCGTATCAAGCCAAACCAGCCAATGAATAGTCAGACCGTAAATGCTTCGCTTAAACGTGCGGGCTTTGGCGGTATCCTCGTTTCGAACGGGTTGCGCTCTATTGCCAGTACAGCACTTAATGAACAGGGTTTTCCACCTGATGTTACTGAGGCAGCATTGGCCCACGTGGATAAGAATGAGGTTCGCCGTGCTTATAACCGCAGTGATTACCTTGAGCAATGTCGTCCTATGATGCAATGGTGGGCTGACTTCGTTATGGCTGCTGATCGTGGAAGTATGATTGAGGGAGGGATAAAGGGAATGCGTCTGATAGCATAACTGGAATTAGGCCTGAACAGCTGACATCAAAGCTCATCTCAAATCTCTTGTTCTTTCGATTTCTTAGCTTAGAATAATCGAGTTTTCATCATAATCCTATTGCCATAAGCAAGGAGTTAGCCAGTGCCAACTAACAAAGAATTAGCCGATGAATATGCAAAGCGAATAGCTAAGCATAATACCCCTCAAGAACGCGAGCGAGAACTTGAGAACATCAGGTCAGAAATCAGACGATTAACATCTGGTGGCACTCCTCTCAGTGAGAATCAGATCGCTCACATTCTCAGAGAACTTAAAGGTTCTTTGAAAGAACTTGGTTTTGATGAAAGCATCCTTGCTTTAGAGCATCATAAGGGGGCCGAAGAATTATCAAAATCTTTATCAATAAGCAATGACGAGTTGCTTGCTCTAATGAGTATGGTTTCGCGGGGTCCGAAGAATTAATGACTAACGAGCACTTCAATTTCATAACCATAGGTATGTCTGTATTAGCACTTCTCGTATCGGCATACTCAGCGTTTCAGTATCGCAATGCCAATAAAAATGCAGAAACAGCAAATACTAACGCTCAGAAAGCAATAGACATGCAAAAAACAGCTTTAAATTTGCAGGAAGCTGCTTTTGAAAGTGAAATTGCGAATACTATAGCAACAGCAACTAAAGAGGTAAGAGAGGCAGTATTAGCTTTATCTAATGTCCATGATTCCGCCCCTAACTACCCTATTGTCTATAAAAACTTCACTTCTGCGCAAGAAGTTTGGCTGAACGCCCATGATCAGGCTTGCATGAGCTATCGAGAAAGTAAATTAAACAAAGATACTTTCAAGAAGACTTATCATGTGCCGATTAGAACTCTTTTTGAGGACAAGGACTTACAGCATTTCTTTAGCCCAGTCGATACTTCTAAATATCCATCTATCATTGCCGTTTATCGTGAGTGGGAAACATCTCAACGTTAAAATTAATGCAGGCCGAATGAACGAAGTCTTTCTGGCCTGCTTTAAGATTCAATTTAAATATCAAAACCCATCTTACCTAAAGGGTTTTATGCATTGTATGTTACGTTTAAAACAATATACTATAGCTTCTTATTTTGCAATTTTTGATGATTTGGGAAATCATTTAAAGCCTCTTCAATTAACGAAGCTATAGTTATATCTTTACCTCCTCCTCCTTGTCGTAAGACACGTAATGCGGCAAACCAATTTGAGCGACCAGTCCCTGATAGTCGAAGCCGAGAAATATCACCACCGGAACGGACCCATATATCTTCATCTTGTGGCCCTGCGGGGTAAAGCTCGCAAAAAATCGTGACTAATTCATCCCCGCCTTCTTGTTTTACGCTAGGAATCATTGCTTCAGATAGATTCTTAGCCCCACCACGATCTAATGCTAATGGAAAGTTACCCTCAAGATCGCTAGCCTTAAATATTGGATGCTGTCTCCCCTGCGCCGCTAAACGAACTTGCTCCGATACATAATTAAACAACTCAAATACTCTGATAAACCCATCACCATTACTACTTATTCCACCACGAAAAGCATTCAGCAAGTGCTCAGTAAACAGGCTATTACGAGCGCCGTTGAATACGAGTGAATATTCAGAGGCACGTGATGAGGCTATTAATACACGACCAGTCCCCTCAGCCAATCTATCCAAAGATTTTTCAGTATATCCAAGAATAGCAGGATTCCCCCCTGAACTTTTGAAACTTACTGATGCACCTGAGTGGCAAGCATCGATAAAAACAACAACCCTACTAGCTTGAATGCTTTTTAGTGCTAAAGAAAATTCCTGCTCAGACAATACACTCTCAACAAAATTATCCATGGAACAGTCAAATGGAATTAGTGAACTCCATGCATCTGTCCCTTCATCTGAGCGGGCACCATGCCCAGAAAAGAAAATCACTACGGTATCGCCGGGCTTAGCACGAGCAGCTAGCGCCTTCAGTTCCTTCCGTATCGCAAATAGCGTTGCATCACTGTCCAGCAATATGGCAACGTTGGGGATGCTAAAACCACACTTCGACGGAGAGGTTAGTGTAGAAAAAACATCTCTTCCATCATTGAGCACAGTGGACGGTAATGGATTAACTTCAGGATAGTTAGCTATAGAAATAATAAGCGCGTGTCCTTGAGTAAAATTATTTTCCTCAACCTGTTCGTTCATTTTATTCTCAATTCGTTTATTGAAATTTTTCTAAAAATACCAAGATGCCTGTAAAATTCTTACTTGCTCATTCTGAGGATAATCGTTATGTATTTCTTCAAAAAGCCTCCTTACATGAGGTCCGCGCCCTCTCTGCAGATAATAAAGAGCTTCATGCCATCGAGTCCTACCCGATCCATACACCATCAAGTCAGCATCCTCCCCTCCTGAGCGGTCCCAAAGACCCAAATCATTTGGTCCGTTTGGGTATAACCCAACCACAAGCTCTTCGAGTACGGCCCATCTATCATCTTTTGAATTTGATGATAATTTTAGAATAAATCGCCAAAACCTCCCAACCATGGTATTGCACTCTATAAGAACAGGCTTGAGGTCATGACGCTCTTGATGTGTGAGCCTAATTAAGTTCTCTACAATTTGATGCCACCGTCGACTTAAAATGATGCGTCCTAATTCCTGCGCATCACCGCTTCGTAATGGTTGAGTTAATATATGTTCATTTAACAGATGCAGCATGTAAGGTTCTTCGATATTTGGTAAAATCTTTATAATACTTAAAAATTTACCAATATCAGTATGGTGACTGCACAACGTATTTTCCAAATTACCAGCAGCTAAAATAGCCATTTCGAGCGCACTATCCGGCGCATCGATATCTCCTTCCAGAGCACATCGAAGCCAACCGTTAGCCGTTGCACGTAGGCAATTAACTCTGGCGTGTGCAGAAAGAAATGTCCAAACATCTGCACGCCTAGAAAATTTACTGAGATCTGCCAACGGAGTGGAAGAAAGTGTATCAATTAATTTTGTACTTGCTTCATACCCATCTATTAAACTCTGGATAACTAAGGCAAATGCACTGCATGGATCTTGAGGTCCTTTCCAGGCTTGAGGATTTATTGATAACGCATGACACCATATGTCTTGAACAGATCTGGAAGTAAAATCCAGTGTTTGTAATAGAGCTGGATTTTTCGCTATTCTCTCTGCTGCAATCTGAAGCAATCGAGCTTCATCAGGCTTAGCTAAAGCCAACTCTATTACTTCCATAGAGGTAGCTTTTCGCAATGCCGCACGCAGACCTTCTAATTCTGTTGCTTTAAAATCAACTGAAAGCTGACGCACGATTGCATCGAAAGGCTCAAGGCAAGCGCTCGCTGCAGCACCATGGATTTTCAGCCAGTTTTTACTTTCAGCCAAAGCCATTACGAAATTACCAGTATTAACATCAAGAATCTTTGGTGCTGATTTAGTTATTTGGTTCTCAAATGCATCGTCTATCGGCAGATACCTCGCTAGTTCTGTTAATACTTTTGAGCATAACTTGGCCCAACGCCAGAAGGCATTAGCTAATACATCAGGAGATTCTTGCGAGCCGGAGATCAAGCCATTAATTATAGAAAGCCGCCAAGGTTCTACAGCAGCAGGAGTAACAAGCGCATCAGTAAGAATAGAGAGCATTCCCGTATCTTCTGAAGCTGCTAATGAATTAGTCACAATCCAGTTTTTGAGGGCGTCCCATATCTTTGATGCATCTGGAAGCCCTACCATGCCGAGATTTCTTAATAATAAAATGTTTTCAATAGATGCTTCTGGCAAACGTAGGACAAGCCTATTCATAAATACACTTTTGCGAGCCAAACCTTGCTCAGGATTAGGAGAAAGTTTCTCCAAAATACGCAATGCTGACACACATTCATCAAACTGTGGATTTAGGCTTTCATCAATCTCATAAATACGCTGCAATAATGGGAGATCAGAAAAATGAAGTATTTGCGCTCCCACTTGCTCAGCCAATTTAACGACAGGAGCTGCTTCTGCTTCCCCATATAGGATCCCGGCAGCGAGGGAAGACGATTGAATAACCTTTCCAACCACACGGTATGATGACCAGCGAGAGGCAAGAGAACTGGGTGTGCAGATAACTGAGGGTGTAATCTCGTCGATAATATCTTGCGGTCCGAAACTAAGCCGAAATGAAAATTTCGAACGCATTTCAGGCCATAAATAAGCCCAAAGAGATGCTATCAATTCATCAAATTTCTGCAACCCAAATCTAACCACAGGCCCCCGCCCACGAGTTACTAACGCATCAGCAAGCGAAACCAATTCAGGAATGGTCTGTTGGGATTTTACTGATGCAGGGAACTCAAGAACTTCAAGTACTTCCGGAAGTACAGGTTCGGTGAGCAACATTTCGAAAAGTGGGCTCAGATCAGGCAGGTTAATGATTTCGTCAAGCGGGACAATAACTGCATGAGAAAACACCATACCAGGTCGAGTTGCTGCTGGATCAGCAAATGTGCGAGCTAGAACATAGTACTTTCCGTGTGGGAAACCACTCACAAAAGGGGACCAATCCACACCAGGAGGTGCTGCGTCAGGTAAATCTAAATATGAAGTCAGAGCGGAAATAATTGGAAGATCGGAACTTGATAAACGGAGGCCATGTCCTCCACGAGACTCACCATAAATAGCTTGCTCGACCTTCACGCCTTGACCTCTTTTACAGAACTATTATCTAACAACTGCTGTATAGGAAACGTTAGATCACTGGTTCTCTGCCCATCAGGAAGAACAATGTAACCAAATTGCTCAGGACCCCGTACTGAGTATTCCATATCTCTGTCCATACTAGTCAAGGATCGTTCAAGAGCTGACAAACCCAGTACCAAAGGCTCCCTCCAAGTGCTCTTTAGGAAATTGAAAAACATCGGAAGCCGTTCACGCAAAACTGCTTCTGGCTTCTCCTGCATATCTGCTCCTAGCTCATCCCAACAGCTTAGAAGTACGCATATACGTGGGCTATCTAGACTAATGGTTCTAATTGCACCTCGAACGTAAAGTAATACTTGTAATAATTCTATCAACCTAGCTTGATCGGAAATCTGAATTTGATGATTTTCTTCGCCACTGCCACAGATATCATGTAGCGGTTTTGAAAAAATGTCATCGTTCGACCTTATTTGCTGTAATCGAACAAGTAATAACCATGCAGGAGAATTGATAACTCGCCCGCCCCAAGCTGCGGGAACGCGTCGAGTTGTAGACATAGCTTTAATCTGCTCACCACCATAATCAGGCCAAACCAATTCGGCTTGCGTACCATTAGAGTCAGATATCGGCCAAATACTATCAATATAAAGTGTCGTAGGAGTATGGTCTGCTGACATTCCTTCATTCAGCTTTTCCATAGCACCTTCAAAAGGTTCCAGATTACTAGCAGCTCCATCCATACGTAACTGCCCATCCCCCTTCATTAGCCTTTTTAAAAGCTGTGCTCCGTAGTGTGTCTTACCTACTCCTGATTCACCAATTAACAGAATCGAGTTTTCGTTTGTCATTATCTGGTACCAAACATAAACAGAGGGTCAGAAACAGAAGATTGGATTGGAGGTAAGCTAACAAAGTTACGCCGAATCTCTAACGTCCAATCGAGAAGGTCTTGAAGGCCACTTCTAATATCAGGGTATCCCTCGGCATCAGCCTGAACACTTACAAAAAACTCTGGAGTATTCGGCATGAGATTAAACACTGTCTCTCGTACCATCGCTTCCATTTCAGGGGCAATTGAAATATCTGATTTAGTCCAGACAAGTGCAACAGGTCTGCTTCCAGCTTCAACAGAAAGGCGACGAGCTAGTAATTGAAATGAATTACGCGCACTTCCCATGTTTGGCCCGGATAGAGCACCTCGATCCGCAATTAATAGAAAAACATCAGCATACTTTGCAACCCAGCGAGCCCCTTCCCCATCAACTGCTTCGCGATTGATAGCCCATTTCTGGAACCACTCTCCAGGTGCATCAGCAAAGAGGTAACCACAATCCTTGCCAGTCAAATCTCTAAACCCAAGATGTAAGAGGCCAGGAGTGCGTCCCCCACGACTAGTTGTATGTGGAGGAAAGTTTGGTGGTTGTCCTGGGCTCCATCGGAGTGCATTTGCAACGGCTTCCCAGCCAGCGAAGGAATAAGATCCCGAGAAACACCGCTTACCAGCCCGAGCAAGACCTCGAGATAAAAGCAAGTACCAAGCAGCAAGCAATGTAGTCTTACCAGCATTCTGTGGTCCAACAATCCCAACCAGTAATGGTTTTTGACGTGCTGCCACAAATCCTAAATCCGTAAGCCCCAAAGCACTTCCTGACCATGGGAGCAATAACTCATTAGTTGCTAATTCCTCTCGGTGCCCTTCAGCACCACTCTTTTTTTTCCAAGCCGAGCAGCAAGTATGATCCAAATGGCCTAAATCACATGTGCTATCTGGTGCGAAGCATGTCGTTCGCGAACAAGTTATCATTTGTCTTAACTCCCACGCTTCTTAGCCTTAGTAACACTTTGCGTAGCTTCAGCAGCTTGTAATTCGCGGAAGAACCACGACGCCCATTCGGGTAAGGTCAGTGAGGTCCCTGCTGGAATACCGATCTTCTCACGCAAGCGCTCATCATCAAGGTCAGAACGAATGATATCTAATGAACCTAAAATGGGTCTACGACCGTCATTAGCAGGCAGTAACTGAGATGCTACGTTGCGTAACTCACTCAATTTATCTGAACTAACTAACTCGCTTAAAAGGCTACGTACTGAAATTTGTTCATCGTTGTCGATGCCAGGTAAGCTCAGTACTGTTTCGTAGAGGAAGGCAACAACACTTGCAGGAGAGAAAATAGGTACTTGTTGATGCAAATCATAAGCCATAAGCACAGCAGCGGTGGGCTTTGGCAATCTTCGATAGCTTATACGCGCTGAAGGGGAATAAAGAGTTTCTTTCCACCAAATCAGGTTTGTACGCCGCTGCAAACCTGACGTAGCTATGCCCACTGACTTAATTGCATCTTCAACGTAATTTGTAATATTCTGAGATAACTGAAGATAATCCGTAGATAGGTCAATTTTTCCCAGATTTGAATCCTCAATTGCGGTTTCAACTGCATTAGTGATTGCTGAAGCAGCTCTTGTCCCAAACTCAGTTACCCATGCTTGGTTTTGGCTATGTGGGGAAGCATTAGGATTACCATTAGTAGGGCCTGCATTCGTATTTGGCCCTGCTGCTGCATGAAGTTCTTTCTCTAACAGTTGCTTATCAACAACAAACTCTGCCACAGTTATTTCGATTGGTGCTGGCGTCACGACTGGCATTGAAGAGACTTTTATTGACTGTGGGGTTGACCATTCATTCTCAGCACGTGCATCAACCCGCTGCTCGATATCTGCAACCACATCTACCCAGATTGATTGCTCGTTTGCAGCCTCCATATGAGGCAGTACGTTACGAGCTGATGATATAAAAGCTAGGCCAATTTTATCATCGCTTGATGCCTGGACGAGTGCTTCAAGCAAAATAGCTCTAATAACCGTCACTGGCGAGCCTGCAAACGTGTTTATGTAAGTAGGCCAGCGCTTGATCAAAACCGCGGTAGCTTCCGTAATAACAGGATCATCAACTGGCGCCTGAGGATCGAATGCAATTAAGCAAAACGGAGTTGCCTTTTCGGGCGTTTTTTTTAAGATGCCTGCAAGATCTCTTGCTGCATCCTGCAGTTTTTCTAATTTGGTATCATCGCTGTTAAGTTCCAGAAGACCTGCTTTAAGAAACCCCAGTAACACTTGATTACTCATATCGATTCCATCCCTTTTATCCGCAGTAGTGCTAATGTTACTATAAGAAAAAAAATACACAAAATACTGATGTAGAACAATAATCCACTCCGAAGATGAACCTACAACTCGAAGCATTTTCTCTCTTGTATTTGTGATATTTGGTTCGAAATACGCATTATCTTAATGCGCCGTCTTCAAAAGCAGCTTTCACATTTTCATCCTCTGCTAGCCACCGAAGCACTGTACGCTCCAACTCGTCATAGATTAGTATCGGTTCTTCACCTTCTATTGTTTGTGCCTTAATAAAAGACCACAATTCATCGTCAATAGAAACAAAGGCTTCATTTGCATCAATCCACCTATTTTTAGGCATTTTGGCCTTTAGCAGCCGGATTGCCTCAACTTTAACTGGGCCAAACAGCTTCTCACCTCGTTTTAAACCCGCCTTCCGAGCCTTTTCTGTTCTTTCCATTTGTTTTTTTCGCTATGAGTAATCCAATCCAGCCGGTACCGGGCACCTATCCAGATCCCGCAATAATGGTGTGCATCCAGTAAATGTCGGCATGCTTCGCTCAAACGATGATGGAATTGCTTAAAGATAGCAACACGATAGTAAAATAATGATAAATATAGATATTTATCAAATCTCCCATGCCATGTAGCTTTGTGCCAAATATCGATTGCATCTTGTTTTATTAAGCTGCTGCATTCATTGAGACAAATTTCGTCTTCATTATCATAACGTGCTCTTGGTTTATCCAACCACTGCTGAGCTTCGCTGTCGTACTGTGCCAACATTTTGATAGGCGGTTGCGTTGCCTTCAGCCCATTTAACTGATTTTCATACACACCAAGCATTTCTTTAAACAGTTGTTCCATGTCGTTCGATTCCATCTATTCTCCAAAAAGTTAGAATCATGAGCTAAAAGTATTTTTTAGGGGACAAGCAGGCGTCTTCATAGGCATGCTGTCTTTCATTAGCCTTTGCTCTGTCCATATACAGCTAAACAGAGGCAAAGAGACAATGTGACCTGCCCCCAGTATTAGATACAAGGCTCAGTTAGTAATGTCGGATCTTTCACTCTCAGAATTACCCTTTCTCCAGCTCACTGCAACTTCAGACGGCGTCTGATAATTCAGCGTGGAGTGCGGGCGGCACTCATTATAATCCTGACGCCATTCGCTGATGGTTTTCCTGGCATGACTGACGTCGCTGAACCAGTGTTCATTCAGGCATTCATCGCGAAAGCGTCCGTTAAAACTCTCAATAAATCCGTTCTGTGTCGGCTTGCCGGGCTGGATAAGTCGCAGCTCCACTCCATGCTCAAAGGCCCACTGATCGAGCGCGCGGCAGGTAAACTCCGGACCCTGATCGGTTCTTATCGTAGCCGGATAGCCGCGAAACAGCGCAATGCTGTCCAGAATACGCGTGACCTGCACGCCTGAAATCCCGAAGGCAACAGTGACCGTCAGGCATTCCTTTGTGAAGTCATCGACGCAGGTAAGGCACTTGATCCTGCGACCGGTAGCCAGCGCATCCATGACGAAATCCATCGACCGGGTCATGTTGGGCGCCGCCGGGCGGAGCAGCGGCAGACGTTCTGTTGCAAGCCCTTTACGACGACGTCTGCGTTTAACGCCCAGCCCGTTCAGATGATAAAGGCGGTACACGCGCTTGTGATAAACCAGAAGCCCTTCAAGACGCAGTAACTGCCATATGCGGCGGTAGCCAAAACGCCTGCGCTCCAGTGCCAGTTCAGTAATGCGCCCTGATAAATGGGCATCAGCCGCCGGACGCTGAGCGTCATAGCGCCAGGTCGACAGGGACAAACCTGTGAGTCTGCAGGCACGACGTTGCGACAGACCGGTCGCATCACACATCAACACCACGACTTCGCGCTTCTGGTCTGTCGTCAGTACTTTCGCCCAGGAGCCACCTGAAGCGCCTCCTTATCCAGCATGGCCTCGGCGAGCAGCTTCCTGAGTCTGGCGTTCTCTTCCTCAAGCGACTTCAGGCGCTTAACCTAAGGCACCTCCATGCCGCCATACTTCTTACGCCAGGTATAAAACGTGGCGTCGGAAATGGCGTGCTTACGGCAGAGCTCACGGGCAGAAACTCCGGCTTCAGCCTCGCGGAGACTACTGATGATCTGTTCGTCGGAAAAACGCGTCTTCATGGGGATGTCCTCATGTGGCTTATGAAGACATTTCTAACATCGCGGTGTATTAATCAACGGGGGAGCAGGTCAATTGTACCAAGTGACTAAATTTTGTTATAAAAAGCCAACAATCAAACAAAAGACACTAATTAATTATGAATAAATTGGATATAGAAAAAATGCTATTAGAAGAGGGGTTTACCCTAAATGAAGTCTCTGTGATACGTCA
>Ga0308162_1002761_pt1 | contig 10806 bp, 10 predicted proteins | sample PhySR2_FD_201370 | JGI IMG/M metagenome (GOLD analysis project Ga0308162, IMG submission 201370) | Phyllosphere microbial communities from UC Gill Tract Community Farm, Albany, California, United States - DLSLS.R2 | ecosystem: Host-associated > Plants > Phyllosphere > Unclassified | place: USA... | reverse complement strand
AATTTCCCGAGCCCGGGTGGTGAAATCGGTAGACACAAGGGATTTAAAATCCCTCGGCTTATGGCTGTGCGGGTTCAAGTCCCGCCCCGGGTACCAGGGAACAAAAATACCGAATAATCAAAGGAATAAGCAGTAATGTCGTAACCGCCGAGAGGCGGTTTTTTTGTGCCTGAAAAATGCTAAGTGGCAGCAAAATGGCAGCGCGATGGCAGCAAAGATTTTCCCCCCGCAGACCTTTCATGATCAGCTATGCGTCATTGACTTACACCCGACACGTGCTAACATGTGCTTACGGTATACGCCATTGACGCATAGATGATGATATTTATAGAGACACCAATCTTTACAGAGGATGTTTTGACGCTGCTCAGCGATGAAGAGTATCGCGAGTTTCAGCTTTATCTCGCTGAAAACCCAACCGCCGGTGATGTGATCAAAGAAACCGGCGGATTGCGTAAGGTGCGCTGGGCAAGCGGTGGCAAAGGTAAGCGGGGTGGAGTACGGGTAATTTATTATCACAAATTGTCCGAGTCTCAGATCCGATTACTGGTGATCTACAAAAAGGGCATCAAAGATGATTTATCTGCTGATGAAAGGCGCGCCCTTCGCGCGTTGAATGAGAGGTGGTAACTATGGACGCTAAACTATTCGATCGCTTGAAAGAAAGCATGACGCAAATGAATGAAATTATTGACGGTGAGCGCGCACCTTCTCGTGAGTTTCAGGTTAGTGCAGTGCAAGTTAAAACCATTCGTCAAGCGACGGGGTTATCTCAACCTGTTTTTGCTGCACTAATTTCTGTCAGTGTCGGTACGCTCAAAAATTGGGAGCAGGGCAGACGTGAACCAACCGGCCCCGCCAAAGCGCTATTGCGTGCGATTGAGCGAGATCCGCAACATGTGCTGCCGGCACTATCTTCCAAGTGATAATAACGCCCGCATTTGCGGGCGTTTTTGCATTGGAGATTAGCCAAATACCAAGGCTGTTTGGCCGCCACTTTGTGGGTGCGGGGCAACAGGGTTGACGTTATGCGGTTTTGATATTACGCGGGTAAAGGTTTCATGGCTGACAAACGTGCATCCACAATTGATGTTTGTGCACTGGTTGTAGCGCTCTTTGGTCGTATTGGTGATGTAGTTCGATGATCTGGTGTGTGCGGCTTGGCCGCATTCAGGACAATGCATCATGGCGGGGTTCTCCGTCATGTTCCCGGCTAAGGCCAGTATTGCTGATAATTATGCACAAATATTGGTCGTTTGCATTATTCCATTTCCAGCTCGTCGATTTTAACCTCAAGATCCAGCGACGTCGTAAACCCGCTACCGTTCAAACTGTGCGTTACTGTGACCAGCGTCCACTTTGCTTCGTCGATCTCACGCTTAAAACCTTTGACTGTGACGGGGGCCTCCGGGTAAAGCTCCGCACGGCCGCGCGCCAGCTGGATCGTGAAAGTGGCAACGCCGCGCTGTATCCGTTCCCAGTTGGCCTTTGCCGCGCGCTGGGCGTTGTATTTTGTCGCGTAGGTATGGCGTAACACCAGGACGTTTTCATCGCTGCCGACCAAGTATTCACCCTGTTTTTCTTCCTCAACCATTGGCTTTTTCTTGCGGCGTCTCTTGACCTTGACCGGTTCGCTCTTCGCGGCGCGGGTGTTTAACCAATTCGCCACCACGCCCGTATATGCCCCGCGATCGGTCAACGTGAATTGATGGCTGTCGCCCGACTGGCGGTTGATTAGCATTTCAGGGATCTGTTTGCCGTTGACGGTCTGATTTTGCCCCTGTTTGAAGAACAGCAGATTACCGTTCTTAACAGCGGCCACAGCGCCATTTTCTTTCGCTATGCGGGTGATGAAACTCCCGTCCGACTCGTTTGTTTGGTCGATATGAGGAATGGCGATATCAGCCATATTTTTATTGATGACCGGCGTTAGCTTGCTGCGAGTGGCGACGGTTTTCACGATATCGCCCAGGGTTTTCTTGTGATAGGAGTTGTCGCGCTGCACGTTTAGCGTTTGTCGAAAATCTGCGCTGCGTGCCGTGATCGTCAACTTATCCGGCGCGCCGGAATGCCCGATTTCATCCACCACAAACAGCCCTTTGTCGATGGTGCCGGTATCTTTCCAGCCGATAGCCACGGCGATGCTGACGCCGCGACGGGGTAGTATCAGGCTGCCGTCGCTGTCGTCAAGCTCGATCTCCAGCTGGTCAGCCTCAAAACCTCGGTTATCGGTTAGGGTCAGGCTCAGCAGTTTTTCGTTCACTTTCCCGGTAATATCGACGCCGTCAATCTTCAACGTATAGGCTGGCGTATTGCTGCCGCCGATCTTGTCCAGGGCGTCTAGCAGGCTCATGATAAAAGCCCTCCGACGGTGTCAGATACCTGAGTGGCGAGGTCTTCAAATTGCTGGGATAAATCGCCGAACATGTCTTTTAACCCTTCATCCGTGCGCTTCAACGTGATGGTAAACTCAATGCGCCTGGCGGATCCGTCCTGAAAGAAAACGGTTTTGCTTCGGGTCAGGCTCTCGATCACGAACATGCCATGAATCGCGCCACTGCCTTCGATAAGCGACCACGCCTTGCCTGTTTCCGCCATCAGCTGTATCGCCATTAGCGACACTCGGCCGCCGGTCAGTTCCGGCAATAGGACGCCGCTCAATGTGATCGTTTCATCGTCCGGCCCCAAAAACTGGCTTTGCGGCCGAAGCCCGACGCGGCTGTTTGTTGGGTGTCGCCATGACATTTGGTGCTGAAATTCCTGGTATGGAACGGTTTGCAGCATGAACACGAACATGCCTAATGCCATCATCATAATGATCATCCTCACTCAAAATCGTTATAACTGCTGTTCACTTTGGCGCGCGCTTGCCGTTCTCTCGCATCCAACTGTCTCGCGACTTCCCGCGCGATATCCAACGCGCTCTGTCCTGGCTGCGGATTGATGGTTATCGGCGCGTGGATCTCGACAATTGGCGCATTGGTACGCTGATATGATGCGCTACCGGCGGAGCGGTATTGGTTCCCGGCCAGGCTGTGCGGGTGTAGCGGGGCGTCCGCTGCTGTTGCGCCATTCATGAACAGGGCGGCGATTGCGGCCATTGCTGCGGTGTTTCGGCGGCTGGTGACGTTTGCCGGCCCGCTGACGATCTCCGGGCCGTACTCGCCGACAATGCCGAATTTACCCAGCGGGATACGGCCGCCGTTATCATGCTCACCGGTATATCGCCGGCGGATGGCGTCGGCGGAATTGCCTTGTGGTGCCGGCGTCAATGTTACACCGGCACGGCGGGCCGCATCGGCAACGGCCGGGTTTTCCTGCGCCAGTTTGCGCGTTTCTGCCGACCGTACCTTGATTTCATCCAGTTTATCCAGCACCCACTTTATCGAGTCTATAAGCAGCCTCAGTGGGGTCATCGCCAATTCAATGCCCGATGCCAGAAATTCGCCGAATTGCTTGCCAGCCGACGCGGCGCTGTCCAAACTTTCTTTTGTCGAGTTCACCGGAGTTAGCAAATCAGTGAACCAGCCCCACAGCGCTTTAACCTTGTCGCCGATCCATGTGAAGACGGGCATTAATGGCGCAAAAGCTTCTTTGATTGGGGCTGTTGCATTTTTAAACCCTTCAACGACACCGCCAAGGAATGCCTTGATAGGCTTCCAGTATTTGTAAATCAGCAGTCCTGCGCCAGCGATAGCTGCGGCGACTAAACCCAGCGGAATCAGCAGCGATCCAAACAGCCCCGATACGCCGGCCAGCGCAAAACGGAGGAAACGCAGTGGGGACGTTGCCACCCATGAGAACACGCGACCTATTTTTTGCATACCTTGAGCAAGCCCAGGTAGCAACCTAATTCCCAGCACTTGCGTGCTGAGTCTTAACATAGCAAAAGGCCCAAGTAGCGCCGCCACAGCCAACATGAGCGCGCCGCTGACTGTCGCCAGTAGTGCCATCCCTGCTGCGGCCAGAATGAAATATTTAGCCAATTGCGGGTGCTTATCAATGAAGGCTGAAACGCTGGTCAGCGCATTATTAATCAGTGATAATCCCTTCACATACAAAGGCAATATATTTTGTCCAAGCTGCTTATAAAGGTCGCGTTTTTTCGCCTCAAGTATTAATTCTTGTCCTGGAGCCTGATTCTTTCCCTGATTAATAATTGTGTCGATATCCTGCACTTTTGTGCCGGCAACCATTTGCTTTTTGATGTTTTCCCTTTGGTTGTACATCGTTGCAAATAAGTCTGACGCGGTTCTATTGGAAAATAGATCGCTTATCTTTAACTGAATTCCTTCCTCGGATAAACCCGGATACCTTTTTTCAATGCGCGGTACAACCTCCTCCATTAAGTATTTAAACGGTGTGGCATTGAATTTATCTTGGTTTACCAAATTAAAATCTTTTACATGGCCAGTCTTTGAATAGGTAACATTATCGATAAGCCCGATTTTATCCATTTCATCTTTGCTGCGCTCTTTAATGCGTTTGCTGATCCAGTTTTGGCGCGCTGAGTTTAGGGCGTCACCGGTTCTTTTACCGCCCATTTCTTGGATTAGGTGAGAGAATGCATAAAAATATTCGTCCCGGCTGATATCTTTTGCAGCTAGGCCGCCGGTTTTCATAAAGTCATTTGTATCTTTTGGCGTAACTATCGCCTGAGATACGGCAAACGCTTTTACAGATTCGTTGATAAAGCTGGCGAATTGCTTTGGATCTTGAATTTCGTTGCGCAGCTCGGCGTTCTTCAGCATGGCATATGACAGCTCGCTGAAAGCATGGGTTTGCTCAGGGGTTAATAGCCCCTTAGCCCCCAACATGTTAATCGCCGTTTCAGCGCGTGCCAGTTGCACTGTGGCATCATGGGTATGGTGTTCATCGCGGGTGATGGCATAAGCCTCGCCATATAACTTCATCAGCTCAGATTGGCTGTTACCGATCACCGGATTGTTTTGAACGAATCCCTGCGCATCCTGTATTTGCTTCTCCGTTACACCTTGCGCTCTAAATCGCTCAACATGCTGATTATATACGGCAGATTCCGACAGCATGGGCTTAATGCCAGCAATAGCCATCCGGCCAGTGATCAGCATACCCGCGCCAGTGCCGGCCAATTGGTTGCGCACTCCCATCGCGTTTTGATACCGGGAACGAGCATCCGAAAGTCGCTTCTGCTGCTGTGCCTGCTGCTCCAATTTCCTCTGTTGTGCTTCTAACGCGCCGGTTGTCTTGCTGATACTGGCGCGCAGCGATCGCTGAGCCTCACCCAGCTGGTTAGTCGCCATGCCGCTGTTTTTCAGTGCGGTGCGCTGGTTTTGCAGGGACAGCCGGAGATCGGAATATTTTTGCTGAAGGCGGGCTGCTTCCTCCCTGGCCTTCTGAAATTGGCGCGCCTGCCTGGCCGTCGGGGTTTCCGTTGATTTCATGGCAATAGCCAGGCTGCGCGCTTTATCGCGGGCAGTGCTTAGCGCCTGCGCGGCGGCGGCTACCTGGGCTTTTGTCTTGCGGAAACCGTCAATTTTCCCAGCCTGATTATCCAGCTGTTTTAATTGGTCTTTGGTGGCTTTAACAGAAGCGGCCAGCGCTTTATTGCTGGCCTGCATGGATTTAAACGGGCGGGTGACTTTATCGACCGCGCTCAGTAAAACCTGCAATCGGAGGTTTTTGTCACTCATCACTTGCCCCACTGCGGATTATGGCTTTATGCCGCCACTCCAGCAGCTCGGCCAGCGGCATTGAGTCGGTGACGGTCGGCGGCCAATGGAAGACGGCGGCAATATCCGCCGTCAGATCTTCTACTGTCAGCTGTTCAGGAAATCTGACCTGACCGAATTCGGTAAGAAAAAAATCGCCACAGCTTGCGACAGCTGATAAAGGTCAGCCGGATCGAGGTTGGCAACCTCGGCCGCCGTCAGGTTCGGCGTGGTGATGCGCGGCAATACCCTGATCAGGGAATCAACGTCGGTTTCGATCAGCGCCTGCAAACGGGTGCCGCGCAGCGCGCCGGAATTCGGCTTGTTGACGGTCACTTCGGTGATCTGCGTGGTGCCGCGCACGATGGGAACGTCCAGTGTGATCGGCTGGTTGGTCGCCAGTTCTGCGCCGTCTGTCGTCTGTTTTTCTTTCATCACGTTATCCTAATGATTGGTGCTGTTTAGGCGGCCCCTGCGGGCCGCATGAAATACCTGTCAGCAGGCGATTACAAGCCGATGGCGCGGCGGTGCTCTGCCAGGCGGTCAACGCCATCAATGATCTCGACCATGTTCACGGTGTCGATTTCCATCAGGACGCTGCCGTCCCATGTCAGCTTGAAATAGGTATTCTTGGCGCTCAGCTTGGTCTGCGTGTTGTCGCCCTGCTTATAGTTGCCATGATCAAACTCGGAGAAACGCCCGCGCATGACCACTTCGACGGCAATGATCTCGGCCGTGTCGTCACGCTGGAACGAGCCGGCAAAGCGCAGGAGGACGCCGTCAACCTTGGCGATACCCCATTGCTTGTAAATCTGCGCCTCAATGCCGCCGAGAGTGATCTCGGCGTCAAGTGCGCCATCATCCAGCCCCAGATCAACGCTGGCGCTGCCGTTCATGCCGCCGCCCCGGAATGCTTCCAGCTTTCGCGTCAGCTTCGGCAGGGTGATTTCTTCAATAACGCCCTGGTAGCTGTTGGCGTCATTGAACAGATTCAGGTACTTCAGTTTGCGTGGTAAGGCCATCGCGTCCCCCTTAACTGTTCACGTTCTGAGTGAAATTCATCAGATACTGATCGGTGATGCGCTGGCGCAGCAGCAGGTTTTCGAGCGGCGGCACTGGCGTGTAATCGTAATCCAGCACCAGCTTGCCGGCTTTCAGGGTGTCCTTGTCGTTGGCTGCTTCGTTAATCCAGCAGTTCCCGTCAACGATGTAACCGCCGTTTTTCAGCTCGCGGAATTTGGCGTTGATTCCCTCGATAATGTCTTTGGCAAGGGAAGGGTGCAGCGGCTGATCTACCGCCCACATCTGCGCCTCGGCCATCGTGTCGGCCAGCACTTGCGCGGTGCGGGTGTAGTTTTCAAACTGGAACAGCGGATCATCGGAGCAGGTGCGCGACCCCCAGAATCGGAATCCGTCTTTGCGGATCAGCGTGGTAACGTCGTTTTGGTTCAGCAGGTTGGCATCGGTGGCCGTGTCCTGCAAATCCCAATAGACGTCGGCGCTGATGCCGGTCACGCCGTTAACGCCGACGTTGGACAGGGTTTTGTGCCAGCCGACCTGCTGATCCAGCTTGGCGCGCAGCCCAAGCGCACGGGCAGTCGCGAAAGCTGTTGCGGATGCGTTGGTCGTGGTATCCCAGCTCAGGAAATCCGGCCAAATCAGCATAGCTTCGCGCTGGCTGAAGTTTTTGCGGTAGTCGAGCGCTTCGGATACCGTCTTGCAGCCATAGGCGCTGAGGTAGGCGAAGGCGCGAAGGCTTTGCGCCACGGCTAGCAATTCAGTTGCGACGGCTTGGGTATCGTGTCCCGGCACGCCCAGAATGCGAGGTTTAACGCCAAGTTGACTTTGTGCGGCCAACAGGGCTTTCATGCCGGTTTTTTTGCCTTCGGGGGTCACGCCGCCGACGATATTGGTTGTCGTCTCGGCTTCGGTTTCGCCCTGTGCGACACGCACGACGACGGTGACGGGCTTGGCCTGATCGGCGATGGCATCCAGCGAGCGGGCGAGGGTGCCGGTTTCGCCAGCCTTGCCGCTGGCGGCCAGGACGTCGGTAATTAGCACGGGGGTGTTTAACGGGAATGCTTTTGCGTCGGCGTCGTCACCGGTACAGACCATGCCGACGATGGCGGTGCTGACAGTGGTGATGGTGCGAGTGCCTTCGTTGATTTCCTGCACGCGCACGCCGTGATGATAGTCTTGAGCCATTAGGCGGATCTCCTGTAACGGTGTTCCCCTATGGTGGCGGTGGTGCGCGGTTAATGCATGTGGTGGGCTTTGTGTGGTGGCTGGCACAAGGTGGCGCGCCAATCAGCGCGGCAGGATGGATGGTGATTACAATGACGGTATTTGCCGTAAAAATAAAGCCCCGCATGGGGCTTAGGCTACGCGGTGCCAAAGCATTTGCAGCTTATGGCGCTCGACGACGCTGATCGCCTGGCCCTGGCCGAGCGCTTCGGTTTGCGCCCAAACGGTGTGAGCGTGCGCCGGCACGGTGGCGAAATGAATATGGTCTTCAGCCTCGCTGGTGTAGTTGCGCGTTCTGTGGCTGTCGTTGTCGGAGCCGACAATATAATCGCCATCCCACGCCTCGCCCGGCGCGGACATTCCTCCCTGATGCTTGTGTCTACCCGCCGGCGTTGTTTGCAGCGTTTGCGCCCCTTGCTCACTGGTTGAACCTGACACATTCAGCACAGACTGTGGCAGGTTGGCGCGCGTGATGCTCACCGTATCGCTACCGCCCTGGGTGCCAACGTCTGAACCGTCCGCTTTTGCCGTTCTGATCGTCAGGTGTTCTCCGGCATACTCCCATTTTGACCACGGCCATTTAGTGTTAGGGTTCACGTTCTGATTGAACAGGCGCGACGAGCCGACGGGGTTGTCTTGTTCCCAGGCGTCACGGATTGCCGTTTTTACTGCGGCGGCGATCGCCTTGTTTACGCTTTCGCCCAGTTCGCCGATCGCTTCGTCCGTGTAGTCCTTGGCCTCGTTTTTTGCGGCTGTAACGTCTTGCTGGGTAGCAATGACGACGGACGGATCGATAATCAGCGCCACATGCTCGGTGCTGCTGACTGCAAGCTGCATGCGCACGATCTGCGTGCGGCTGGATCCGTCTGTGGTGACTGGCTTATAGCTTTCCGGCATGTTGCCGACCGCAACGCACGCGCCGTCTGACGCGAACAATGCAACTTCACGTAACCACCATCCTCCGGCCTGTGCAGGAATAATCATTTCGGCTTCGACAGTGTTTGCGGCGGCATTTGCGACTGATAGACGATTAAGGCGGTCGCGAAATACTTCGTTAATTAGCCCGGCCTGCCTGGATGATGGCTGCGGTAAATTGCCATTACCATCGCCGACGGCCATCTCCGCAATATCCATTCTCTCGCCGGTAGCGATGGCCTCTGCCATACGTTGAGCGCCGATATCAGTAATGATGCAAAAGTATTTTTTAGGGTTCATTTTTTTCCTCGCTATGCCCTTACTGATAAGTCAGCCCTTCAACATCGCTGATGTTACCAACAGTCGATTTCCCGACCGTTGACGCTGGCAGCGAAATACCTTTAGTGATACCCGTTACCGACCCGAACATAAAGTTATTGTTGTCCGCACGGATCAGCTTAGCCTGACCGTTCCCGTTAAGCTGAATATCAATTGCTGCCTTAGTTTTGTCGTAATATGTGTCGCCAGCGATGCTAAATAGGTTATTGCTGAGCGACGCATTGCGGATATTGTTGACCTTAATAACTACAGGATTTTTCCGGCAATTATTCAGAGTTGTATTGTCACAAAATGACATATTCCAAATATCGAAATTGCCCACTGCCTCTAACGCAGAGCCTCTATCTACATCGAAGTTACATCCATTAATATTTAGGCCATTAACAAATCCAGTGAGTTTTACATGTGCGTCGTATGACGTACCGATGTTCGCGCCCGAAATGGTGCAGCCAGTTATCCCGCCGAGCAGCAGTACATTTTTCAGCGTATTACTTGCGCGTAAACCATCGAAAACAATCGCAGCAAATGAGTCGTTTTGTGCTCCGTCAAGGTGCACTGATTTTTGCGTTCTCCAGTGGTCTTCCAAAGTGAGATTGATAAAGCGCAAATCCTGTACTTTGTTTGTTGTTTGCTCAAAATGAATATTGCAGTCATTGTAAAAGTCTTCACCACCGAAGTACCAATACCCGTTTTCAATGTCAGCATTGCAGATTGCAACGTTGTACATTGTTGTGTTTTTCCCGTAGATATTCTTCCAGTTGTGCATCATCATCAGATTACCGATTATCGCCTGATGCATGTTCATGCTTTCGGTAAAATAGATACCGTATTTGTTGTTTGCGAAGACATGCGCAGATGTAACCAACAGGTTTCGCATATAGTTACGAAACTCTATACCGATAGACTGGTATGAGAAGAAGCAGTTATTTAGCTTATACCCGAACAGCCCCTCCAACACCAGTCCGGTTCCGCGTTTGCGGTCTGTACTGAATGTACGAATATTACTCATACTGCTTGAGGCTTCAGGAATGCTCAGTGGCCATACCTTTTCTGGGCCGGCATCGGTTGTTAGCCTCCCTTTAACGTGAAAAATGGGCTTATCAACTGATGTGATAAATGCGGCGTTGTTTCCCTCAATAGTGCGAATGATTGCAGGGTCAATCATCAGCGTATCCGACACCAGGTAATTTTTACCGGCCTCAAACTCCAATTTGCCTGTTTGCGATGCGGCGAGAATTTTCAGCTTCAGCGCCTCAGTATCGTCCGTTGCTGGAATAGTGCCCGCCGCGTCAGCATACGCGCCGTATTCTGTCGCACCGGCAGGTTTCAGCAGGTAGTTAGCGTTACCGACCGTGCCATCGTCTGTGCCGTGCCCGTCCTCAATATTTACAGCAGGGTTTACGAGTTCGTCACCATAAGTCTGCCATGCCGTTTTTTTCGGCCCCAGCTCAACCTGCATAAATGGTGGTGGCTGGCCGATGATGGACACATAGATAAGCAGATAATCGTTATCACGGGTGTTGACCGTCACCGTGTTGTGACCGTCCATGTGTTCTTCAGTCAAAAACTCAACGGCACTTTGGTGTAATGGATACCACTTAATACCCGCTATACGCAT
>Ga0308162_1002758_pt1 | contig 10811 bp, 11 predicted proteins | sample PhySR2_FD_201370 | JGI IMG/M metagenome (GOLD analysis project Ga0308162, IMG submission 201370) | Phyllosphere microbial communities from UC Gill Tract Community Farm, Albany, California, United States - DLSLS.R2 | ecosystem: Host-associated > Plants > Phyllosphere > Unclassified | place: USA... | reverse complement strand
TTAACGTCTGATAATTTTTGAATATCTTTGAATTTCATCCAAGGATTATCCTTTGAATTAAATAAGTTTGCTGATTAATTTAAGATCAAATAAATTGTACGTTTTTTGATTTATGACGGAAGTCTATTAACTATATATTATTTCTTAAAAAACTATGTAATATTTAATGGAGTTAATAGGTTGAAATTATGGTAAATGAGTCAAGTGAAAATTTTTAAATATTCTTTTGTAATTTTAGCCGTAGTCTCTGTTTCCGCATATACCATGAGTGATCGTCAATCCACACAGTTTCAAATCAAAATGCAAGTTATAGAAATTTGTGAGATTGGAGCAGGAGGCTCTTCGGATATTGATTTTGGGACTGTGACTCGTAATGCACAGAATGTTCAAGCGACAGGGAGCTTAAATGTTCATTGTACTAATGGTACTCCCTATAATATTGCTTTAAATAGTGATGGTCGTTTGAAGCATGCCAATGATATTTCTATACAAATTCCTTATCAGCTTTATCAAGATCATGCCATGAGCAAAGAATGGGGCAATATTGCAGACAATCGTTTGTCACAACAGGGGACAGGGGAAACACAAAATATTAAGATTTGGGGTAATGTTCCCAATGCTAATGTTCCTGCTGGGAAATATAGTGACACAGTAACTGCGACGATTACCTATTAATTTTAAAAATAAAAATCAATAAGTTAGAGTTACTGTAATCGTGTCAGAGTATTGCCCAGTACTACTGATGGGTTGAGCTGGAACCGTTGCATATACAGGTATATTATGATTATCTACAGAGTAAAAAGTATTACCTTGCCAAGGTTGATCATCGTGTGCGTTCCTAGAAAGGTTGTATCGGATATAGTTTCCTAAAGCATTTCTCATTCTTCTTTGTGTGCCCTGCGCATTGATGCCATTATTTAAACTGACTTGCATAATAGTGCCAACGGGACAGGCTAACTGTATATTTCCTGAGCTTATTAACGGTATCTTCAGTTGGTCAACCGCACCAAAGTTAATATCTGTTGTCGACTGAATTAAGCAACTATTTTCATAATATGAGTTAACAATTAAATTATTATTACCAGTATTCGAATTTGCAAGGGCTTCTGTATCCGTTGGTACTTCTGATCCAACCTTGTATGCAGAATAAAGTTTCAATCCAATACTATTCGTTTGATAGTATGCTGCTGGTACGTTCTGTCCAGGCAACACCTGACCATATAGTTTAAGCCGATTACTGACATTTCCAGTTCCTGCTTCAAACTGGAAAGTTTGGCATTGTGCTTGGTTTTTACGTTCTGAATCAGGAATCTTAAATGTTCTTGCTGCATCAGAATATAATTCATAATTGAGTAATGCTCTTACAGGATTATAAATAATCATACTTCTAGGAGTACTACCTACGGGATCAAAACTATCAGCCACTAAACATAGCTTATACGTTACAGGTTGGTTTGAATTAAAGTAACAGTCAGCAATAACATCTGTTGAAACAAGTGCTGAGCCTTGAGCATTTGATGTTCCTAAACTTAACGTTGCAGACTGCCCCAACCAACAGCTACTAGCATAAGCAGGTAAACAAAAAAGACTAGATACTAGAAAGAATAAACTTGCATAAATAAAATATTTCGTTGAATCACTCATTTTAAACAAGTCATTGCAGTTTATTGACATACCATTCGCCCCAAGTCACTAAAACCTTTTAATGTTGTAAGTTCAGGCAGTATCACTCTGCACTGCTTAAGTTGATTGCCTATGTAAAGTGTATTATTTTTTAGGTTATCGATATACACAACTCCATCGTGAGCCACAATAGTTGTGGGTTGTTGTTGCTGAATCGGTTCTTCTTGCCATACAGAAGTTCCCACGTTCACATTTTGTCCCTGTAAATCTACTACTTGAAATTGCACAGATTTCACTTGATACATCGGGAATTGTACAAAAACACCACTCGATTGGCGTGGTACAGCATTTTGTTGCGTTTTTTCAATTTTTAGATTAATTGGCAAATCAAGCGTATCTATAGCGATACTATTATTCTGATAAGGGTTCAAATAATCGAGTAGTAGATAACCTTTTTTATTAGTTTTACCAATTAAACGATTCTCTAGTCGTACAGGCACATCAGGTATTTGATCTGTTGAAACGATAGCAAATGAACCACTGCTTAGGCGTTTAGGTAAGATAGCATCTTTCAATAGTACAACCCCGCCATTCACTGAAGCATAAATACTGGTATTACTTTGGTCTGAGGTCGTATGTTGAACGTTAAGTTGGGCCAAGCCATAACGACTTAAATAATCCAGTTGCCCCTGAAATTGTGAGTATAACTCAGTATGATTGGCCCTTGCTTGCCAACCGAAACCACCTTGGTCTTGATCCACAGAATGTAAGACGTTCAGGCTAAGTTGATTTTGATCATTACTGCGTTGAGCTGTGATAGTTGCTGAATTCCGTTTCGCCCATGGAATATTAAAGGACAGGTAGTAACTATTTTCTTTATTTAGTAAGTCCCTGCTATAACTTAAATTCAGATTCATTCGTCGAGGGAAAATATAAGACCAGTTCAATAGAACATATTCGTTGCTGGACTGACCCTTATATTCTTGTTGAATATAGCTCCCTCCTAACTGACCAAACTTCGTATTTAAGCCCATGTAAAATTGATTTGATTGGGTTGCATATGAAGCATCATTTAAACTAGCGATATCACTGAACTGCCCATATTGACGTAATCCATTATAATTTAAGCTAAACAATGCTGAGCTCCAACTATAACCAAATCCAAGCAACTGTCCCGTGTTTTCAGGTGTATAACTATGGGCATAAGAGACATTGAATTGACCAGCTTGTCTCCCTAATTGGTAAACACCACCTAGCCCCACTTGCTGTAACTTTTCAGTCAACTCAGTATGGGTCTCAACAGTCAATGTATTGCTTAATCCATAACGATAACTACCACTTAATGCTAAATCATCAGCATAATCAAATGAAGATATGCCATAATTTAATTTAGGGTAACCAAGGTTAAATGACCAATCATTTAGACCCCGTGCCAGTAAGTGATTTGCGCGATAGAGTGAAAAATTTTGGACTTGTTGTTGGCCATTGATGTCAGTGATGACCATTTGTGCATTGCCAGCACCTGTAATACTCGGTGTAGTTTGAATATCAAACTGCCCTGGCACTACATTCTGTGATGATTGCTTGATACCATTAATGATAAGGTCAATCTGTGAAGGGAGTGCAACCTGCCCTTTAAAACTCATTAATGGGGTTGTAACCGTATAAGGCTGTAATGCGAAATTTTTAGCCAAACTTAGACCACTAATCCGAGTAGAGCGTGTCCACGTTAAAGCATCACTTTGCGCATCGCCCAAACGTAAACGAAGCATTTGCTCTGGGAAGTCTTTCTCCCAATACGTATCTAGAATTTGACGATCAGTAAACTGATTATCTTGATATTGATAATTACCTGAAATACTCAGTACACCATTGAATAGACCAAAATAACGAAGTTCATTCCATCCATTAAATGAAAAATGATCATCAGTTTGTTGTGCAAAAGCCGTATAGTTTAAAAGTAAGCCTTGTCTTTCTTGCTGGGGATTAACCGCTGCTAAAGGTTTAGCTTGATAACTATATTGGTTTTTTGCACTTAATAATTCAATAGGGACTTGTATGGTGATTTTCTGGTTTAGATTGTCATATTGATAACTTAGCCCGTTAATAGCATCTAAAGAAATATAGTTTGTTTGGTCAACCAAGATTTGAGGAGCACTACTTTGAATTGAGAGTTTGTCTAATGATGTCACATCTATATAAAGCTGTTTATCTTGTTGTAAAAAATGTCCTATTTCTGGTTGTGCTGATTGATTTAGTTCGACATCTAAATATAAATCTTGCTGCATATCTTGAATCAGTTTTGGATCGTTGACTTGTGCAAGTGTATTAGGTGCCACTGCAATGATTGCTCCTGCAAATAGCAAATCACTAATCTGCACACTCACAAAAACCACTCCAAAATTGATGAATACATCAATGTGCTAATTGAAGTATTTGTTCACTTACATCCATGTTCACAACAGCAACAAATTTTCCAGTCGGTTGAATATTCAGTTGTTTAGGGATAGGCCATTGCATACTCTGACCATTTAGAACATAGCCCATCAGTCCCATTTGAATTGGTGTCTTTTTACCTTGAGAATCTACATAAGCAAACTGGCTAAAACGCTTATAACTTGTAGTTTGATTGATGACCAGTAATTGATGATCCGTATATTTAAATGTCATGCCTTTTAAAGAAGTTAAGCCTTGATCTACAGCATTTATATGTGATGTTTTAAAGAAAACTGGGATCGAATATTTCAGCAAAAGCTGCAACCCGCTTTTCTCTTCAGTTTTTGGATTAGGTAATTCATCAACGATGAGTCGATAGGCTTGTTCAGATGAAAGATTGCTATTTGCGCTACGAATCAAGCGAACTAATTGTCTTTGCCCAGCAGGTATAGTCAATACCATGGGGCTTGCTATCAGATCTTTTGTAGGTGTAATAACATCTTGATTATTATTTTGTGTCCAATAATTTACTCGGACTTGGCCCCGAATTTCGTCACTTCCTGTATTGGTTAACCAAAGCTCTTTAACTTTTTCCTGAGGGGAAAACTCTAATAAAATAGGCGCAACCTGCAAGCTTGCAGCATGCGCCTGTATCATAAAAATACTCGTTACTAAACAAACTAAACTGTACTTACGTAGTAGATTAGAGCAACGTATCGTATTTCTCATATTGATATCCTTTAAATGAAGAATATCTTTACGATAACAAATATTAATATGTTACCGTGGCTGTAACTGTATCTTTATAGTTGCCTGCACGAACATTTGTTGAGCCAACGACTTTAGCAATTACAGGGATTGCTTCTACGTTACCTGAACCACTGTTTGAATATTTATTTTCATCGTTATCCCATGGCTTATTGCCATCTTGGAATAACTCATAAGCAATAATTGATGATTCATCTGTTTCATTTTTCATCTCACCACTACCTGAAAGACCTACACGGTAGGGTGTCTGATTTGTACAAGTTACATTTAGGGTTCCTGTTTTATCACTTGCAACACTACCGCTATTTACTTTACCAAAATCAATCTCTGTTGCATTGATAGAACATGTAGAAAGAACTTCAATTTTTACATCAAAAGTTGTTTGTGCCTGCTGTGTGCCTGCTGCTGGTGTTTCAGCACTTGCTTGTCCAGCTAAAAGTAAGTTAGTAGATACTAATAATGCAGTAGTGATAAATTTTTTCATTTAAGAATTCCAAGTATTAAATCCGATAGCCCAAAAGCAATCGTCATAAATAGCATTGCTTTCACCTTTTATTTTTTATAGGTACTAAAATCACGTCTATAAAAATAAGTGTGAAATTTATCACTTTTTATATTTTTTTCAAGTTTTTTTTTTAACCAGCCATTCAGCATTATTAAATGTATTCGTCATTACTCTACTTTTTATAAAATAATGAGGCATATTGAAATTAAGTTTTTTGATTCAATGGAATGGGCGTTATATAATAAAAAATGGGAGCCTTAAAATCCCATTTTTCTATTATATTTTTTAAATTTTAAGCATGTTGAACTGTCAATTTTAAACCTAAAGCATTCACAACACGGTTGATCGTATCAAAACGAGGCGTTGAATCTTGACGAAGTGCTTTGTAAAGGGCTTCTCGTCCAATACCTGCTTCTTTCGCAATTTGGGTCATACCTCTTACTTTAGCAATTACACCAAGTGCGTGCGCTAATTCAGCAGGATCATTTTCTTCAAGAACCATATTGAGGTATATTACAATATCTTCTTCAGTTTTGAGTGACTCAGCCATATCAAAACTTGGTAAATCAGCTACTTTAACCATTTTAATCCTCCAACGTTTTTGATAATTTGACTGCACGATTGATGTCTTGTTGTTGAGTTGATTTATCTCTGCCACCAAGCATTACAATAACTACGTCATCATGTTGGATGTAATACATCCTCCATCCTGAACCGAAGAACTCTCTCATTTCCCAAACACCATCTTGGAGAGGTTTAATGTCTCCCCAGTTCCCACGTTGAACCTTATCTAATCGGCGATTCAAGCGAATGCGGGTCATATTGTCTTTAATGCCATCCAACCATTAATCAAATTCTGGTAGACGTTTAATTTCAATCATGAGGATTCCTTTTCTTCTCAGTATATTGTATTCGATCGAATACATAATGCAAGATTTTTATCCCAAGAGTTGTCCGCAGAAATTGGGGATTATTTCTGAACTGTGACCCTTGAGAAATCAGGAAAAAATGCAAAAACGAATGTTTTTTGATCAACTTTATTGGCTAAAAGTTACATTTTTGCTTAAAAATAAACCGACTTGTTTCCAAGTCGGTTGAACGAGAACGTTCCAGAGGGTATGAATAACGATAAGATACTGATATTAAAGTAATATTAAAAAAACGTTTCGTATAAGCTCTATTATGTTAAATGAGTAAATATTTAAAATGTCTTTGATGAAATAAATTTCTGTAAAAAATAGTCAGTTACTTGTTTAAGATACTATCTATTTCAACCAAATATCTCTTAAAATGTGATTTTAAACAATCAATTAACCATTATCATGATACTTAATAAATTATCTTTATTTTTTTTAGCTATTCCATTAGTCACATTAAACTTTGCTCATGCTGATACTCAAAGATGTAATGCAGAAGTTGTAAATGTCACTGGGAAAAATTTTGCAAGATCATTTAGTGTTGAATCCAATGAATGTAAGAAATCACAATGTTCAGGTCAAATTCGCTACGACATAATTATAAATAAAAATGACCGTCATGTAGTGAACTATGGAACTTATATAAATTACGTCATTCCCCAAGGTAAAAGTAGAGCTACTGTTTCAACTAATGCTACTGGAGCAGGAGTCTACAATGTGTCTACTCATGAGGTTGCGGGAATAAAAATCACAGGAGTTAGCTGTCAAACTCTAGCAGCAAAAACTTACTATAATTAAAAAATATCTATGTGTTAAATAGCTTACGATTGCAAACGCAATCTATAGTTTTCCTAAAATTAACATAATACACCTTATACGAAATGCGTTATAATTGTCTTTATTAATCAATGGTATATATCATTTTGATTGGCCCGTATCCTCCAGATCGGGCTTTTTTAATGATTTATCACGTTCCACGCTCAATAAATAAGCAATGTTCCACGGTTTTATGTAGCCCAGGTTAACCGTAAGGCAGGAAAAAACGGCTCAGGAAGCCCCTCTTTTTAGGCTCAGGTTCGACATGCTCAGGTACAGGGATTCGCTTATTCTCCGTTTGGATCTCAGTTTGAGCCTCAATAGGATTTTCAGGTACTGGGACTTCAACAGTCTCTTGAGGTGGTGCAACAGGTGTTGGATCTTCCATTTTTGGTGGTTTTGGAGCTTCCAGTAGGCGTTGCATCGTCTCGATCTGATTTTGGTAGAAAGACTCACGATCTTTGGCATCATCAAGCTGATTTTTCAGCATGTCTATTTGTTGTCTAAGCAGTAAAACTTCTGCCAAATTTAGACTGTCTACTTTTACAGAATCTTTTACATCCTGTTTTTTAGTTGGTTCCCCAAAAACACGGATAGCTTCTGCTAGATCAATCTTATTATCAGAATTTTTACTTAAAATTCCTTTCTTTATATTGTTGTAAATCGTTTGTCTATTGATATTGTAAAGCTTAGAAAGCTCAAGAACTGTAAGGCTTTTCATGTTGTAAATCTATGCCTAAACCTGTCAAAAGTTGTTGTCTATTAGACTGCCTAATAGACAAATGATCAAGTATAAATTTTAGGCAGCTTGATAGCCAACTTTTTGAAGATAAGGGAATAATTCTTGGAATTTTTCATTATCCTGAAGCATTTCAGCAATGCGTATAGCGAATTGTTGATAGCTTTCCGTACCCTGAGAATATTTACCCATTTCAGGTAGTTCAGAAAGTTTAGTAGCGAATAAATGGCGTTGCTTATCTGTCATCATCGAGAACAGATCAGTCGTATTAGGATCTTTATTAGTTTCTATAGATCGAATAGTTGCTTTCTTTGGTTTAAAGCTAAAAGAAAACCCTGAGATTGAACGACCCTTTTTATGCTGTTCGTATTTAACAGTGATATCTGAAAATTCGTTGATTTGATCTACCGCAATATCTAAAACACGTCTCTTAAATGCTTCCATTCGAGTGTATTCGTTAACACCTATACCAAGTTGGCTACGAAATTTATTTAATTCATAAACAGGCGTTTTTCCTACAGACTTCCATTGCATTAATAATTCATAAAGACGTACTGCATAAACACTTTTAAAGTCAGCAGTTTTTTTTAAATGATAACTAGTAAAGTACTGTTCAAACCCATCTATTTTAGTGACATGTTCAATTACCACACGAGTTAAGGTAACTAAGATTCTTCCTTCACCTTTCCGATAATTAGCATCTTGAATCCAACGGCTTTTTGTTAAAGTTCCATCTTCATTGGTAATCGTGAATTGTCTTTTAAAAAGAGAATCTTCTGCTTCAATTAACGCTAAATAAGCAGCATCTGGAGAAACGTTAAATGCTTTAGCATATCTAAGAGCATTTAATTCTAAGGGCTCATCAGTTGATAATCCTTGTCCAGTCTCCCGAGCGTCTACAATCGCGAGCTGAAGTAAACGCGTTTCACTTAAAGTAAGTGTCTGTAAAGCTTGCACAAGTTTATTGGATTTTACGACCAAGTCTGTCATGTCATTCTATTTAGCAACAATTTTATTGTGTTGCTATAACAACACAATAAATATATGTTGTCAAATACCGAGGAAACGTTGCTATATAACCGAGGAAACGTTGCTATATAACCGAGGAAACGTTGCTATATAACCGAGGAAACGTTGCTATTTAAACCTTGAAAGCCTTGCAAATAAAGATTTTCAGCTAGGCTAAAAACATTTAAAAACTTTAAAAATAATTAAAAGCATATTTCATGAAAAATTGCCCTTGGTTTTCGCTTCGCTCAAACTCTATTGAATCTCGCTTACGCTCGATTCGTCGGGGCAATTTTTGTTTAATACTTTCGTGACTTTTAGAAAAACCAAAAGCAACTCGGAATTCGCTTCGCTCATAAAACTTTTTATTCGAGCTCCGCTCGATACATTTCCATAAATCTCGAATCGCTTTGCTCTGTTTTTGCAGTGAATGACCTTATGCAGCTTTGTAATCAGAGAAAGAACATTTTAGATTTTAATTCTGGGACGTCACTCGTAGACACTCGTTCGGTTCTTAAAAGATAAGTATAAAAACATAGTCTAATTTGCTCTCATTTGCGATTTTTAGCCTTTGTTTACTAGTTTATAAGAGTGAGGGTGCTTTGCATCTAAATAAGCCTTAAAACGCATTTAAAAGCGATTTTTGATCATGTTTAAAAAACCAGGTTCTAGCTTTGAGCTTTTTTTCATTTTTAATCAGCAGATCAGAATGCACGCTTACTCGTTTCTCTTTGAGAAACTTAAATCAGATATTTCCAATTGGCTTGATTGCACCAGTTTTTAATTTAGTTCTTTCTTCTGAATATCTCTTAAAAAATTTGTCATGACAAAGAAAAATAGAGGTAAAGCAAAGGAAGATTTTCTAGGGCAGGATAGGCTGTAGCCGTTAAAATTGCCATTTTGTCACCCAGTCACTAAAATGGAGCTGCAAAATATCACTTTGCTTATGGAATTCATCATGACTAAAGACAATAAGATTTTTTTTAGAGTTGATCGGGCAGTGCTTGATTGGTGGGAGGCAAAGTGTGAGAAGCAAGGCATTAAGAAAGGTGAGCCATTCCAGAAAGCCTTAGAAACTGCTTACAAGAAAGAAAATGATCCTGCATTTTCTGGACAGGATTTTTCCTTACACCTGGATAATGAATTGGCTGAAAAAATCTATAGTTTGGCCCAAGCGGAACAGAAAGATCCGAATGAATTGATCAGAGAGCTGTTAAGAGAAAAAATTAATGAAAGAGAAAAAGTAGAAGACACCATCGATGTTTTTGAAAAAACCACACGCAAAGAACTAAGAATTAAACCGAGTTTGTTAAAGAAAATTGATGAAAGAGCAGCCTTAAGCAAAATGAAGACGAATCAATATATTCTGTCTGTACTTACAGCAAACGTCACAAAAGATGCTCATTTTTTCGGTCAAGAAGAAGCATTGTTGTTAGGACATTCTAATGGGGAATTATCAGCTATAGGACGTAACCTAAATCAGATGGCGAAAGCTATGAATCAAGGCATTTATGAAGCATACGATCGCGATTTTATGGGTCGCGTTCATGAACTCATAAAAGCTCATGTACATCATGTTTATAAACTGGTAGTACAGAATAAGAGGAGATGGGAATAAAAGTTTAGTCATGACTAAATTTTCAGGATCGCCATCGAATCGATGTCTATTCGACATCTACTTGATAGCTACTTGTCTGGGTGAGGATCCATTTTTAGTCATGACTAAATTTCGCATAAGAGATTTTATGTTAAATACTTAAAACATCATGCTCTTTTATTTCTAAAAGGCTTTGTTGCAAAAATACCTAACACTATGATTTTATTATACTTATTTTTTATTAAAATTTTCTTAAACTCCTTAAAAATCAGTATTTTGCAAAATATTTATGCAACAAAGCCTATACATAAGAGCAAACGATCTTCCAACGGTAATTTATGCGGTCGTCCTTTACCAATATGACGAGGTAACTGCTTATTTAGCTCGGCCAACATGAGGTTA
>Ga0308162_1002757_pt1 | contig 10812 bp, 9 predicted proteins | sample PhySR2_FD_201370 | JGI IMG/M metagenome (GOLD analysis project Ga0308162, IMG submission 201370) | Phyllosphere microbial communities from UC Gill Tract Community Farm, Albany, California, United States - DLSLS.R2 | ecosystem: Host-associated > Plants > Phyllosphere > Unclassified | place: USA... | reverse complement strand
TACTTCTCAACCCGCCTTCCCCTCCTTCATATTCCTTACGAAACCCTGGTTTGGCAGCGATGATGCTGTGAAGTCTCCAGGGCTGGCACGTCAGAAGAGCGAAGCGTCCGGGCCAGGGATGGCCCGGACGATCCACAGGGATGTGAGATTTCTTCGCGATCGGACGCGCCAGCCCGGGAGGCCGCAGTCCGGCTACAGCAACGGTTTGTCCCAGCACCCAATGATTACCGGTCACTGCGCCCCACCACCCAGCGCTTATGCACCCACAGCGAGGCGAGGATCACCAGCGCGCCCGCAATAAAGCTCGGCCAGTGCGGTTTCTCCTGCCAGATAGCCAGATTCACCAGCAATCCGGCGGGAACGTGCATGTTATTCATAATGCCCAGCGTGCCAGCATCGACCTGCGTCGCACCGTAGTTCCACATAAAATAGCCGAGACCGGAAGCGGCGACGCCCAGCCAGACCAGAATGCCCCACTGCAATGAGGTGGTCGGCAACTTCTGCGGATTGCCCCAGGCACACCAGGCGATCACTGCAATTAACACCGCACCCAGATAGAACCAGGAGAATGCCGTGTGCTGCGGCATAGGACGGGTCTCCTGCAAACGCTTATAGCCCACCATTCCCGCCGCAAAGCAGATGTTTGCCAGCTGAACTAATAGCAGGCCAAACCAGAAATGATCGCTGACTTTGTCATAGCGAATAATGGCTGCGCCAGCCACCGCCAGCAGGGCGCTGAAGATATAGCCGATGCGCAGCGGACGACGGCTGATCAGGTCATAAATCAGCGTCACATAGAGCGGCGTCATCACCGTAAACAGCAGGAACTCTGACACGCTAAGATAGAGGTAAGCTTCGAAGCTCAGCAGATACATCACTCCCAGCTGCAGCATCCCGACCAGCATATAAAGCAGCAGCGTTGAAGGGCGATGGCCACGCCAGCGCAGGAACGGTAAAAACACCAGCGCAGCCAGCGCCAGACGCATCAGTACAGAGAACCAGCTGTCTACCTGTCCGGCAAGGTATTCCCCAATCAGGCTGAACGAAAAGGCCCACAGAATGGTGGTAATAATCAATAAAAACACGGCGACGACCCTGAAATGAACAGGCTGTCAGTGTAAACAATGTGCCACTTTCAGGCTGTGAAATCTGGTTGACATGTGATTACAAACCAGGCGATCAGAAGGTCTGCTGGATAGACTGCTTACGCTCGATGACATAACTGTCGACGTAATGGATTTTCAGCCAGATAAAATGCGCGAAATAATCCATGGCGTGATCACTTTCGCTACAGAATGTAATAAAACTGTAACAAATGTGTCATTCATCACAGTACCGTTGTGCAACTAACACTATTCTTTGCGCGAAATGGAACATTCTGCATCCATTTTGTTCTGCTCTTTTCCTGCCCCAACCTGCTGGGAATTAAAAACCATAATGTGCCCTGGAGGGCCTCACTGATGCTGAGCATTTTTAAACCTGCACCACGTCAGCCGCAGGTGGCGGAGGATCACGTTGATCCGCTCTACCGTCGCCTGCGCTGGCAAATTTTCATCGGGATCTTTTTTGGTTACGCGGCCTACTACCTGGTCAGAAAAAACTTCGCACTCGCCATGCCCTATCTGGTGGAGCAGGGTTTTTCACGCGGCGATCTCGGCTTTGCCCTGTCCGGTATTTCCATTGCTTACGGCTTTTCAAAATTCATCATGGGCTCGGTCTCTGACCGCTCAAACCCGCGCGTATTCTTACCGGCTGGCCTGATTCTGGCAGCAGCAGTGATGCTGATTATGGGATTTGTTCCCTGGGCGACGTCCAGCATCATGGTGATGTTCGTGCTGCTGTTTGTCTGCGGCTGGTTCCAGGGCATGGGCTGGCCACCCTGTGGACGTACCATGGTTCACTGGTGGTCGCAGAAGGAACGCGGCAGGATTGTCTCGGTCTGGAACTGTGCGCATAACGTGGGCGGCGGTATTCCGCCTCTGCTGTTCCTGCTCGGCATGGCCTGGTTCAACGACTGGAAAGCAGCACTCTACATGCCAGCATTTGGTGCGATTGCCATTGCAATTCTGGCCTTTGCGCTGATGCGCGATACGCCGCAATCCTGCGGTCTGCCGCCAATTGAAGAGTATAAAAACGACTATCCGCCTGACTACGATGCCAGCCACGAAGAGGAGCTGACGGCAAAACAGATCTTCATGAAGTATGTGCTTCCGAATAAGCTGCTGTGGTACATCGCACTCGCCAACGTCTTTGTCTACCTGCTGCGCTACGGCATTCTCGACTGGTCGCCGACCTATCTACGCGAAGTAAAACACTTCACGCTGGATAAATCGTCGTGGGCCTACTTCCTGTATGAATATGCGGGGATTCCGGGCACGCTGCTGTGCGGCTGGATGTCAGACAAAGTCTTCCGCGGTAATCGCGGTGCGACCGGGGTGTTCTTTATGACACTGGTGACCATCGCGACCGTGGTCTACTGGCTCAACCCGGCGGGCAATCCTGGCGTCGACATGGCCTGTATGATCGTGATTGGCTTCCTGATCTACGGTCCGGTGATGCTGATTGGTCTGCACGCGCTGGAACTGGCACCGAAAAAAGCGGCGGGAACGGCCGCGGGCTTCACCGGCCTGTTTGGCTATCTGGGTGGATCGGTCGCGGCCAGCGCCATTGTCGGTTACACCGTCGATTATTTCGGTTGGGATGGCGGCTTCATGGTAATGATTGCTGGCTGTGTACTGGCAGTTATCCTGCTGTTACTGACCATGGTCAGCGAACATAAACACAAAAAGACCCTTGCCTGACGGCATGAAAAAAGGGCCGGGTAACCGGCCCTTTTTACGCTGACGGCTTAAGCCAGATAGAGCATGCGAAGCGTCTGCGGCACCGCATCATCGGCATTCGAACCAATCACCTCCAGCGCCGGCAGTGTATCTTTCAACCGCTGATGGGCATTCTGCATGATATAGCCCTTACCCGCCATGCTCAGCATCTCCACATCATTCATGCCGTCGCCAAAGGCGATGCAACTTTCCAGCGTGTGACCCAGCGTTTTCGCCACGGCTTCGAGCGCATGCCCTTTCGATACGCCGCCCGCCATCACTTCCAGACAGGTCGGCAGCGAGAAACTGACATTCACCCGATCGCCCCAGCGCGCTTCAATCGCCTGCTCCATCGGAATCAGATGCTCGGGATTTTCGCAGGTGAAGAAAACCTTGCTGATGTTATCGGTTGGCAGCAGACCCGGCTCATAGACCTGATAGTTGAACACCGACTCACGGAAATAGTCCTGTTCCGCCGGGCTTGAACGGCTGACAAACCACTCATCGTCGCGGTAAACATGCGTCAGAATATCGCTGTGATGATATTGCAGGCCAAACAGATCGCTGGCGATATCCTCATCCAGATTATGGCTGAACACCAGCTCGCCCGCAGCGTTGTGCACGCGCGCACCGTTTGAGGTGATCATATAGGCCGGAATCGCCAGGCTGTCGCGCATCTGTCCGACATCAATATGATGACGGCCAGTGGCGAACACAAAGTGAATATCTTTCGCGACCAGTTGTTGCAGCGTTTCACGCGCAAAAGGGGTCAGACGATGTTCGGGGGAGAGCAGCGTGCCATCCAGATCGGATGCAACGATGTGATACATGAAAACCTCGGGTATTTGATTCTGCCGGCTTTAACCGGTCGGATATATAACGTCAGTGGTGCGATGAAAAGAAGTCGACCACTGCATTGAGTGCTTCAGCGCGCATCTCGTCCTTTTCAAACAGGATCTCATGACGCGCACCGTCGATCACCCGTGGCTTATTGCCCTCACACGGATGACCCGCCGCTGCCATCGCGGCGCAAAAAAGGTCCTGCGAACGATTGTCGACCACCCGATCATCGCTGGCCTGTAACAGCAGCAATGGCGTTGTGATCTTATCAACCTGACTGATAATGTTCCGACCCGCATGGACGCCTTCGCGTACCCAGTGATAAGTCGGTCCGCCCACGCGAATCGCCGGATCGTCCGCATAAAAACGCAGGTTTCGCCGGTAACGCTCGGTGCTGTGCGTCAGCCGGTTAATACCAAACGGATGCGCGCGCCAGCGTCCGGTGCCCAGCGCATAGCCATCGCGCATGGCCGGACGTTTCTCCGCCCAGTCCAGGATCCGATGGGCAAGGAATGAGGGCAACGGCAAGGCAATGCCAAACATCGGTGCCACTAACGCTGCCGCATGAAATGCCTGCGGCTGGCGTGCCAGAAACAGCGTTAATATTGCGCCGCCCATCGAGTGAGCCAGCGCATAGCGCTGCTGGTAATGGCCGCTGACTATCTCTTTCAGATAGAGCGTCTCAAGATCGTCGACATAATGGGTAAATTCCGCTACGTGACCACGGTGTGTATCTTCCAGCAGGCGATCGGAACGCCCCTGACCACGATGGTCCAGAATCACCACATCAAATCCGCAGTGAAACAGATCGTACGCCAGCTCAGGATATTTTATGTAACTCTCGATGCGTCCCGGCACAATCAGGATCACACGCTTGTGTTGCGGTGATGTGAAGCGGACATAGCGCAGCGTCAGATTACCCACACCGGTAAACTCACGCTCTTCACGGCTGTGCCAGAAATCGAGCAGCGGCCCGGTGGCGAAGGCAGCAAACGCTTTTTCCCGTCGCAGCCAACTGGCTTTATGTTGATTCATTCGCCCTCCTGATGACCGGATACAGAGTCCTGCATGCCCTGCGCAGGCCATAGCGCCGCGCTTATTTCTGGCGTATTGTGTCACAATTCCGCTACTAAAGAGAGCCTGACCCATGACCATCGAATGGTGGCTGACCTACCTGCTTACTACCACAATCCTGAGCCTGTCGCCCGGTTCCGGCGCAATCAACACCATGAGTACCGGTATCAGCCACGGCTATCGCGGCACGGTAGCGTCCATCTCCGGTTTGCAGGTCGGCCTGGCACTGCACATCGTGCTGGTCGGTATCGGTCTGGGCGCGTTGTTTTCTCAGTCGCTGCTGGCATTTGAAATTCTGAAATGGGCCGGTGCAGCCTATCTGGTCTGGCTGGGTATTCAGCAATGGCGCTCCGCAGGTGGCATCGATCTGGATGCGGTCGCCAAAGCGATGCCGCGTCGTCGCCTGTTCAAACGCGCCGTGCTGGTTAACCTGACCAACCCGAAAAGTATCGTCTTTCTGGCCGCCCTGTTCCCGCAGTTTATCCAGCCGCATCAGCCGCTGTTTATGCAGTATCTGGTGCTGGGCGTAACCACCGTAGTGGTCGATATCATCGTGATGATTGGCTACGCCACGCTGGCCACACGCATTGCTGGCTGGATTAAAGGCCCAAAACAGATGAAGTTAATGAACCGTATTTTCGGTGGGCTGTTTATGGCTGTGGGCGCGCTACTGGCCAGTGCCAGAAAGATCGCTTAAGACCTTATGCGCCGACACACTGAGGTCGGCGCAAACACTTCCTGTTTAATCCCTTCTTCCCAGGTGCAGCTACGGCGCAGTCAGTGGCACTGCACGCAACACCATGATGCCAGGCTTCGACCGCATATATTCCCTGAATGGCGCATCGACAACTTTGCGATTAGCAGCCAGCGAAGAGGCGTTCCTGAACCACAACCGGCCATCATGTCGGACGGCAATCCCGGCATGTGAGACATCCAGCCCCTGAGCAGTGGTGTAAACCCCAATATAATCGCCGGTCTGGATCTGCTTCAGCACCTGCAGGGTTATCGCGCGGGCCGGAATGTAAGTTATGCGACGTGGAATCACACCCAGACCGGGCAGCCGTTCTTTTCCGCTGGTCTCACGATTCAGTTGCTTCACCACCGTCACCGCATCCGGGCTAAGCGTGCGGGTGATGTCATCGGCATTGCGCGGGCTCTCAGCGAACCAGTCCGTAAAAAAGTGCCGACGTTCCAGGTAGCTGACTTTACCACCCGCGTAGCGGGTGCGAATCAGGTTAGCTTCAAAGCTGGCGCGATCGTGGCTGCGGCTCAGCGCCTGAACGTAATCAAGCAGCGTGAAACAATCTACTCCGTTGAAATTTATCACCAGCGCTTCTGGCGTATCGGGCGAGCCGATCAGCGTATCCGCCTGGTAGGGCGCACCGAGAAAAGTGGCTGAGATCTGGTTAATCCTTTCACCCTGTGGCTGATCTGACGCCCCAGGCGCCTGCGCCAGAATAGCCGACACACTATCCCCTTTCGCCGGAACAGGGGCGGGGGAATGGGCAGCATCAGGCGAGGCGCAGGCGGTGATGCAAGCCGTGATTAACAGCAGTAACAGGGGTTTTACTCTCATCATCATCTCCATGAAAAATAGTCCGTCGGTACGACCATACCGGAGGTGATGTTTTCTTTAATTAACGAATGGTGACTATTTATGTGCGGTTGCGACAGAGAGGCATCAGCAGGCGCAGAGTGTGACAGTCGTCACACAGGCGACGTTCAGAGAGAGGCGTAAGAGTGTGAAATTTCTGCCGGATGCGCAATGCGCTCTCCGGCATAAGGGATCAACGGGAAAGAATGAGGTGGATACCAAAACCGGCAAACAGGACGCCTGCCATGCCATCAACCCATTTCGCCAGTCGCTGATAGCGGGTGCGGATCCACGGCAGTGCAAAGATGGCCGCCACCAGGGTAAACCAGGCAAAGGTTTCACCGACAATCAGCAGGAACAGACCCCAGCGCTCAGCCGAACCAACATCGTCGCCGACAAACAGCGAGAAGACGCTGCCGAAGTAGATAATCGCTTTGGGATTCGACAGGTTGGTCAGCAGGCCCTTGAGGAAGCTCATTCCACGTTTCGGCAACTCAACTACCGGCTCATCCTGTTGCGGCTGTTTATGACGCTGACGTGCCGAGCACATCAGCTGCCAGCCCATCCACAGCAGATAAAGTCCCCCGCCGACCATGATGATCTGGTGCAGCCAGGCCATTTTTTCCAGAATCAGATGTAGCCCCATCAGTGCCACGCCCGCCCAGACCACGATGCCAAGCGTAATGCCCAGCACACCCATCATCGCCTCCTTGCGGGAGCGGCTGGCGGCAGTCTGTGACACAAAAAAGAAATCGGGGCCGGGGCTCATCAGCGCCACCAGATGAACCAGCGCCACGGTTGCGAATAACATCAGCATGGTTGGTGTCCTTTATTCTTCATCATCAAGATGCTCTTTGATCATCACCAGGAAAGGTTTGCCAAAGCGCTCCAGTTTGCGGTGACCCACGCCGTTGACGCTGAGCATCTCCGACGCGCTGACCGGCATCTGTTCTGCCATCTCTATCAGTGTGGCGTCATTGAACACCACGTAAGGCGGAATATTCTCTTCGTCGGCGATCGCTTTACGCAGCTTACGCAGCTTGGCAAACAGTTTGCGATCGTAGTTGCCACCCTGAAACTTCGCCGGACTACTGCTTTTTGTTTTCGCGGTGATTAAACGCGGCACTGCCAGCATGAGAGGCACTTCACCGCGCAGCACCGGGCGTGCTGCTTCGGTCAGCTGTAGCGCTGAGTGCATAGCAATATTCTGCGTCACCAGCCCCAGATGGATTAACTGGCGTAACACGCTGACCCAGTGTTCATGGCTCTGATCTTTGCCCAGCCCATAGACCGGCAGTTTGTCATGGCCCTGCTCACGGATACGCTGATTATTGGATCCGCGCAGCACCTCAACGATATAGCCCATACCAAAACGCTGGCCTACGCGGTAGATGCCGGAGAGCGCTTTTTGCGCTTCAACCAGACCGTCATAACGTTTAGGGGGATCGAGACAGATATCGCAGTTGTCACACGGCTGCTGGCGACCCTCACCAAAGTAGTTCAGCAGCACCAGGCGACGGCAGGTCTGTGCTTCGGCAAACGCGCCCATCGCGTTGAGCTTGTGGCGCTCAATATCCTGCAGCGGTCCCGGCACTTTCTCTTCCAGGCATTTACGCAGCCAGGCCATATCGGCCGGGTCGTAGAGCATCATCGCTTCCGCAGGCAGGCCATCACGTCCGGCTCGTCCGGTTTCCTGATAATAGGACTCGATGTTACGCGGAATGTCGAAGTGGACCACAAAACGGACGTTGGGCTTGTTGATGCCCATGCCAAAGGCCACCGTCGCCACCACGATTTGCAGATCATCACGCTGGAAAGCTTCCTGTACCCGGCCACGCTGTTCGCTGTCGATTCCGGCATGGTACGCCCCGACGCTGAACCCCCGGCTTTGCAGTCGCGCAGCGGTGTCTTCCACCTTCGCCCGACTGTTGCAGTAGATGATGCCGCACTTGCCGCGCTGATCCTGAACGTAACGCAGCAGCTGATCGGTGGGCTTGAATTTCTCTACCAGCGTGTAGCGGATATTGGGCCGGTCAAAACTGCTGATCTGGATCAGCGGATCCTGCATATGCAGCAGGTTAACAATGTCGTTGCGGGTGGTTTCATCGGCGGTCGCGGTCAGCGCCATCACCGGTAATTCCGGGAAGCGCTGACGCATCTTCCCGAGCGCGCCATATTCCGGGCGGAAATCGTGGCCCCACTGAGAAATACAGTGCGCTTCATCCACCGCCAGCATCGCCGGTTGCCAGTGCGCCAGACTTTCCAGAAAATTATCCATCATCAGGCGTTCAGGCGCGATATAGAGCAGCTTAACCCGACCCGTGCGGCAGTCAGCCATCACCGCCTGCTGCTGATCGCGCGTCATGGTGGAGTTGAGATAGGCTGCCGCCACGCCATTCGCCAGCAGCTGATCGACCTGATCTTTCATCAGCGAGATCAGCGGCGACACCACCAGCGTCAGCCCCTCGCGCACCAGCGCCGGGATCTGATAGCAGAGCGATTTACCGCCGCCGGTGGGCATGACCACCAGACAATCGCGCCCGCTCAGCGCCTCATTAATGATCGTCTGCTGACCGGGACGAAAATGCTGGTAGCCGAAGGTATCCTGCAATACCTGCTGCGCCAGCGCTTCCTGATTAAGAACTGCCGAGGTTGCCACGCGATTCCTGTCTTACGTTAGGGATTAAAACAAGTCGTTAAGTGTTACACCCACACCCAGACGCGTCTGGCGATGGTTGTAATCGATCAGTGATTCACCGTAACCGCTAAATACCTGAGTATAGAAGCGGACATGCTCACTGATAGGATAACTCCAGCCCATCGTCGCGCCGCCATAACCGCTGTTCCAGTTATAATTGCCTTCGACGCTGAAGATACTGTCGCCGAGCCGGTAGCCCACTTTGGCACGGTAGTAACCCATATATTTGGTGATATCAGGGTTATCATCGCTGCTCTCCCCTTCCGGGATGCGATACCAGGGTTTGATTTCCGCCAGGAAGTTACCGTTTTCTGCCATCAGACGTGCATAGACGCGGTTCCAGCTACGTGAGGTGGGATCGCTTCGTCCATTAGATTGGTGATTCAGACCCAGTTCGATATCACGCAGTGTCCAGCCACCCAGCGAGTAGTCGGTCGCCCAGCCCAGGAAAATCTGCGGCTCATAGTTGGTCTCACGGAAGGGCGAGGACTCCGCGCTATTCGACAGCTGCCACCAGGAGCGCTGGGTGTAAGAGGCTGCCAGCACCGAGTTGTCGCCCAGAATACCGCGCCACAGTGGAAACGCCAGGCTGAGCTGGAATTTCACTTCATCTTTGCGGGCATTCTCTCCCCAGTTATAGGAAGAGATCGCCTCTTTATTAAGGTCGCTGGTATAGGTGTAGAGCAGATAGTTGTTCTCGTAAGGATAGAGAACAAACGGGTTATCATGCTTCTCCAGCAGGTTAGCAATAATGCTGCCCTGCACCTGTGGCGCGTCGTGAACCTCTTTAATCCGGGCTTCATCCGCCTGCGCCAGTGCAGGAAATATCAACATTGCCGCCAGCAAGGCGCGATGCTTACGCATATAATTCTCCGGTGAGCAGCTGCGTATCAGAATAACTGAAAGGGTGTCGTAAAAAGCAGGCCATTCTACACGCAAATGGCAGTGAGCATGAGTGCTGATTTCTTAAACTGGAAACACCCTCGCAGGCGGAATAGAATACACAACTCGTTTATGTTACGCGCCCCTCTGGCCCGATTTTTTCAGGACACATCATCATGTCATCACCCGTGCTGACACAGCAGGACGCTCGCCAGCTCGTAGGCGAAATTTTCGTTTATCACATGCCGTTTAATCAGGCACTGGGCCTGGAGCTGATGCGTCTTGATGCAGACTACGCAGAAATTAGCTTCAATAACAAAACCATGCTGGTAGGTAACCAGGCGCAGCAGATTCTGCACGGCGGCGTTATCGCGTCGGTACTGGATGTCGCGGCGGGCATGGTCTGCGTCAGTAATGCGTTAACCCGCCAGGAAAGCATCAGCGAAGCGGACCTGCGCCAGCGTCTGTCGCGCATGGGCACCATTGATATGCGCGTTGACTATCTGCGTCCCGGACGCGGCGAACGCTTCACTGCGACCAGCAGCCTGCTGCGCGCCGGCAACAAAGTCGCCGTGGCTCGCGTAGAGCTGCACAATCAACAGGGCGACTATATCGCTACGGCTACCGCCACCTATCTTATCGGCTAACCACGCCACTGAATGGATCGCATATGGATACGCAACAAACCCGGCAGGGCGTTGGCTTTGCATTGGGCGCTTACTTTATCTGGGGCATCGCACCCGCTTATTTCAAGCTGGTGAAACAGGTTCCCGCGACAGAAATCATGACGCACCGGGTGATCTGGTCTGCACTCTTTATGCTGTTACTGATTACGCTGAGCCGCAGCTGGCCAGGCGTTCGCAGCGTGCTGCGCCAGCCTAAAAAAGTGCTATTGCTGGCGCTGA
>Ga0308162_1002753_pt1 | contig 10825 bp, 10 predicted proteins | sample PhySR2_FD_201370 | JGI IMG/M metagenome (GOLD analysis project Ga0308162, IMG submission 201370) | Phyllosphere microbial communities from UC Gill Tract Community Farm, Albany, California, United States - DLSLS.R2 | ecosystem: Host-associated > Plants > Phyllosphere > Unclassified | place: USA... | reverse complement strand
CGCTTTGCCGCCCGCGCGGACAATGCTGAGCTGATCGACGCCATTAATGAAATTCTTAAAAATATCCCGCTACGTAATGCCGTACAAATTGCCGAAGCCTGGGGGCTTGATTACCGGTCGGTGGTGAAGAATCATCCTTTGGACCTTAGCGAAGCCGAAGCAAAATGGCTGGCGGAGCACCGCGACATCACGGTGAATTACGACCCTACACATCTGCCTTTCACCTTTCTGGACAGCAAACAGCGTGTCGCCGGACTCAGCGTCGATTTGTTAAATCTCATCTCGCAACGCACCGGTATTCGTTTTCATTACAACCCAATGCGGGGCTTGAGCAATATGCGCGATGCGCTGGTTAATCAACGCGATTCCCTGATTGTGGTGAGTGACGGCGCGTCAAAGCAGAGCCCGCAGATTCAATACACGCGATCTTATGTCTATTCGCCTTGGGTGGTGATGACCCGCAGCGACAGTAACTGGCACAGTTTCGATGAGATGACAGGGAAACGCATCGGCATCTACGAGCGTTCTTATTATCGCTTTGATCTGCGTCGCCGCTGGCCAACCATCGATTTTAGTGAAAATGCGGTTTCGCTCGACTCCCTCGGGCAGCTGCAGGACAAAGAGGTTGACGGCTTTATCGTGCCCTACGAATCGGCGCAATATTTGCTGAATAACCACTTCAACGATCGCTTCAAAGTGGCGTTTGTCGCACCGTTGCCGATGTTTCGCATGGCGATGGCCACCAATTTGGCGGATGAGCATCTGAATTCAATCCTGAATAAAGCGCTGTCAGATATTCCGCAGCCAACCATGCAGTCACTGATGGAGCGCTGGATCAAGTACACGCCGCCCGCCACCAGCACGTCCTGGCAGAGCTATCGCAGTTACGTGCTGCGTATTGCTGCGGTGGCCGGCATTTGCCTGCTGTTTTTCCTGTGGCGCAACCATCTGCTGAAATCGTCGCTGGCGAGGCAGCGCCAGCACGAGCGCGAAATCAGCAACCAACTGCACACGATCGAAACCTTGTTAGAGGACGTGCGTAAAGCGAAGCGTGCGGCACTGCGCTCCAGCGAGGCGAAAAGTACTTTCCTTTCACATATGAGCCATGAAATCCGCACGCCGTTGGCGGCACTGATTGGCCTGTTGGAGATTGAACATTTAGGTCAGAGCGACGAAGCGCAGCGGCAAAAGAATATCGATTTGGCGTGGGAATCTTCCCGTTCACTGCTCTCGCTGGTCGGCGATATTCTCGACCTGGCGAAAATCGAATCCGGTCATTTCAGCATTCGCCACATGCCGATGTCACTGAGCGATGTGGTTTACGACACTGAAGCGCTATTCCGTCAGGTGGCGCTAAATAAAGGGCTGGCGCTCAATGTCATGCTGGATATCGATCAGGACAGCGTGCTGTTTGATCCCGTGGCGTTGAAGCAGATCCTGGCGAACCTGGTCAGCAATGCCATTAAGTTTACCGCGCGGGGTGAAGTTGAAGTGGCGCTTTACCAGGCAGATATCACTAAACCCGAATACGTACTGGAAGTCTGCGACAGTGGGGTTGGTCTCACACCAGAACAGCAAAAGGCGATTTTCGAGCCCTTTGTTCAGGTGGATCAGGGCACTAATCGCGTCAGTGGCACCGGACTGGGTCTCAATATCTGTCGCCGTCTGGCGGTGATGCTGGGAACCGAGCTGCATGTAGAGAGCGAGCCCGATGAGGGCAGCGTGTTTATGCTGCGCTTCATCGCCCAGCCCGCCACGCTGACTGAAGCAGAAGCTGAGCCAGTTGATGACGTTGTGCACGCATCCTTAAGAATGCTGGTTGTGGATGACAACGCCACCAATCGCCTGCTGCTGGCACAACAGTTGCGTTACGCCGGGCATCATGTGTTGGTGGCAGAAGACGGTGAAACGGCGCTGGCACTGTGGCGCGAACATGACGTTGATCGTGTGATCACCGATTGCAATATGCCAGGCATGGATGGCTTTGAATTTACCCGCCAGTTACGTATTGAGGAGAAGCTAATGAATCGCCGCGCAGTCCCGATTTATGGCCTGACGGCGATGGCAGAAGAGCGTGTTGCACAACTCGCGACGCAGGCTGGCATGGATGGTTGCCTGTTTAAACCGCTGGAGCGCACCCAGCTGCTGCGAGTGGTCACTGGCAGCGCTGCCAGCAGTGTGCGCAATGAAACCCTGCTTACCCTGGAAAACCTCGCAGCCAATGATCCGCAAGCCTGGCGCGATCTGGTCACCACCGCTCAGCAGCAAAATGCGCGCGATCTTGCACAACTGGAGCAAGCTGCCATGGCGGAGGACTTCCCTGGTGCACACCACGCTGCACATCAATTACTTGGCAGCGCCAAATTACTGCGCGCTGAAAGCCTACAACAGAGTTGCCTCGCCGCCGAGCAGGCAGCCGAACAACGAGAGAGTGCGTTCCTGCAGCAGCTGATTCCCGCAGTCGCTACAGCAGTGGCCGAACTGGAAGCGATCTTCCTCCACGCACTAAAAAATAATCCTGATAATGAGGTGAAACCATGAAACAAGATGCAATCTGGCAGGTTGCCGTATTAGACGATCATCCCCTGATCGGCAAAGCAATTCAGTATCGTCTGGCGCAGGAAGCGCTGCTGGAGCTGGCTGGCGCCTTTTCGCAACGCCAGCAGCTGATGGCATTTTTGCAGCGTCATTCAGTGGACGTGCTGGTGCTGGACTACATGCTTGGCGAAGACGAACTCGACGGCCTGCAGATGGTGAAACAGCTGCGCGCGCGTTATCCCGATTTGAAAATCCTGATCTCCTCGGCAGTAGAAAAACCGGCAATAGTGCAACTGCTGTTAAAAGCGGGTGTGCATGGCTTTGTGGGTAAAAGTGAAGATCAGGAAGTGCTGATTACCGCCCTGCATCAGGTATGCCGTAACAAGCGTTTTCTCACCGCCGATATGCTGCTGGAGATGGATAAGTTTCAGGAAAGCGATCGGGAAATGCATGACTATTTATTGCCGCGTCAAACTGGCGAAGATATCACGCTGCTGCTGCGCAATCTCAGCCCACGTGAGATCGAGGTGATCCGTTGCTATCTGGATGGATTAAGTATTACGCAAATCGCCGGAAAATATGCGCGCAGCCGTAAAACCATCAGCGGGCAAAAACAGACTGCACTGCGTAAATTGGGTCTGCGATCTGATTTGGAATTATTTAAATACAAAGAGCATTTCGGTGAAATTGTGCTGCATCACTGATGCATAAATTGTGTTCTGTGACGCGGATCAAGGCTTATTGGCCGCGCTGCGCTGTCATGATGTTTACTAGAATGGTAGTTTATCAGTTATCACAGACACGATAACGGTGGATGACATTATGCAGCTGACAATGCGTTGGTTTGGTCCGAAAGAAGATAAAGTTTCGCTGGAATATATTCGTCAGGTGCCGGGCGTGCGCGGCGTCGTGGGCGCGCTGTATGACGTGCCGGTAGGTGAAACCTGGCCGAAAGAGAAAATTAACGCGCTGGTTGAGCAGGTGCATGCCGCCGGGCTGACCGTGGAAGTGATCGAAAGCGTCAACATCCACGACGACATCAAAATTGGTCTGCCAAGCCGCGATCGCTACATCGAAAATTATCAGCAGAGCATCCGTAACCTGGCCGAAGCGGGTGTGAAAGTGATTTGCTACAACTTCATGCCGGTGTTTGACTGGATGAAGACCGACATGAACTACGTGCTGCCAGACGGCTCGCTCACCATGGCGTTCGAGAAGAAAGGCATTGATAAGAGCCTCGACGAAGTGGTGCAGGAAGTGCTGGGCAACGCCAATGGTTTCGCCCTGCCGGGCTGGGAACCGGAGCGTCTGGCAAAAGTGCAGGATCTGTTTGCCCAATACAAAGATGTTGATGACGCTAAGCTGCGTGAAAACCTCGCTTACTTTCTGAAAGCGGTGATCCCGGTATGTGAAGAAGTGGGCGTGAAGATGGCGATCCACCCGGACGATCCACCGTATTCGATTTTTGGCCTGCCGCGCGTGGTGAAGAACCGCGACGATCTCGACTGGATCTGTAACGTTGTCGATTCCGAGGCCAACGGCATCACGCTATGTACCGGATCGATTGCCGAAGATCCGAGTAATGATGTGTACGCCATTCTGGCGGAGTTCTCGCGCCGCAAACGTATTCCGTTCGCCCATGTGCGTAACATCAAGATTATTCGGGATAAAGATTTCTACGAATGCGCGCACCCAACCGAATACGGTTCGCTGGATATGTATAAAGTGCTGCAATCGATGTATGACAACGGCTTCGATGGCTACATCCGTTCAGATCACGGCCGCTTTATCTGGGGTGAAACCGGCCGTCCGGGCTACGGTTTGTACGACCGCGCGCTGGGCACCACCTATCTGCTGGGATTGTGGGAAGCGCTGGGTAAGCGCTGAGTTGGGTGCGCTTTGTCCCTCACCCTAGCCCTCTCCCGCAAGCGGGAGAGGAACTTTTTGCTCCCTCTCCCCGTGGGAGAGGGCCGGGGTGAGGGCATCAGCGCGCACCATAATCACCGCACAACCTGACAAACTCGCCTTCCCCACTTGCCGTTAAATATATACAGTCAAACTGTACATATTCAGCGGGGAATCACCATGTCAGAACATAACAAAGCCGTTGTGCGTCGATTCAATCAGCAGGTGATTGCCGAAGGCGATCGCCAGGCTTTCGATCAACTCGTCGGCGAAAACTTCATTAACCGCTCAGCGCCAGCCGGCGCGCCCAGCGATCGCGAAAGTCTTTGGCACACCTTCGATCAGATCCTGCGCCCCGCTTTCTCCCATCTTCAGGTGCACGTTGAAGATCAAATCGCCGAGCGCGATTGGGTCACCACGCGCAAAACAATAACCGGCGTTCACAGCGGATCGCTGATGGGCATCGCGCCCACCGGTTTACCCGTAACGATCGCGGTGATCGATATGGTGCGAATTGAAGAGGGAAAATACGCGGAACATTGGGGCATGAACACGCTGGCGGCGGTGATAACGCAGTTAAAGCAGTTTGCGTAACGCAGCCAGCCCTTTTTGCAGATCGTCGCGATCCTGCTGGTCGAGTGTTTCATTGATGCGCGCCGCAAGCCAGTCGGCACGCTGTTGACGTGCGGCCGCCAACGCAGCGCGCGCCTGATCGCTCAGCACAATCACCTGCGCCCGCGCGTCCTGCGCGCTTTTTTGTCGCAGCACCAAATCTTGCGCCTCGAGTTCGTTAATCACTAATCGCATGCTTTGATGCTTCACGCCGCGCAGCCGCGCGAGATCGGCGATAGAAAGCGCGTCATGGCTGTCGAGCAGATCTAAGGTTTCATATTGCGAGGTGCGCACGGTCGCGGTGCTGACGCGGACGTTACGTACCAAATGGCTGACTATCTTACGGAGCTCTTCCGCCAGCTGCTGGGTTTCATTTTCAGTGCTCAAAGGGGCGATTCCTGCGCGCTATCGTCGGTCCATTATAGGAAACCTATTGCCTAATGCCTCAGTTAAGCACCCTATCAAATCACCGCACATTTCGTAGCGGCGCGATTTATCGCGCAATGAATTGCGCCGCTACAATGTGTGCTCTCAGTGATTAAGGGTTTTCATGTCTTGACTGACGAGCATTAGGAAACCTATTGCCAGGCTTTAAACAACAAACTGGCATTCACGCCGCCAAAGCCAAAACCGTTGGAAAGCGCATAGGTCATTGCCGTCGGCTGTGGCTTGAGTGCCACCAGATTCAGCCCAACAGCCGCTTCATCCGGATGCTGCAGATTGAGCGTCGGCGGAGCAACCTGATCGCGCAGCGCCAGAATCGAGAAGATCGCTTCCACGCCACCCGCCGCACCGAGCAGATGTCCGGTGGCCGATTTGGTGGAAGTGATTGCCACCTTGCTGCCAGCAAACAGCGAGCTAATTGCTGCCAATTCGCCCTTGTCGCCGACCGGCGTCGACGTGGCATGCGCATTGATATGCTGCACCTCGCTCGCCGTAATGCCCGCCTGCGCCAGCGCGGTTTCCATTGCCCGGCGTGCCCCTTCACCATTTTCCGGACCGGCGGTGAGATGGTAAGCATCTGCGCTGGTGCCGTAACCCACCAGCTCCGCCAGCGGTGCCGCGCCGCGCGCCTGCGCATGTTCCAGCGATTCAATCACCAGCAATCCCGCGCCCTCGCCCATCACAAAACCGTCGCGGTCGCGATCAAACGGACGCGAAGCCTGCTCTGGACGATCGTTAAAGCCGCCCGACATCGCTTTCGCTGCGGCAAATCCGGCCAGGCTCACGCGATGGATCGCCGCTTCGGTGCCGCCGCACAGCGCAATATCCGCTTCGCCGCTGCGAATCAAGCGCGCCGCATCACCAATCGCCTGCGCACCCGCCGCGCACGCGGTTACCGGCGCGCCAATTGGCCCACGAAAACCGTGTGCAATCGAAACGTGTCCGGCGGCCAGATTGGCGAGAAACGAAGGAATGGTAAACGGCGACAAGCGACGCGGCCCACGCTCGGCGGTGGTTTCAACCGCGTTGGCGATTTCGTTAAAGCCGCCGATGCCGGTGGCGATCACCGTGGCGGTGCGCTGCTGTTGCGCACTGTCCTGCGGGAACCAGCTGGCCTGCGTCAGCGCTTCATGCGCCGCCACCAGCGCGAACTCAATAAAGCGATCCATTTTCTTGCGATCTTTGGCGGCGATAATGCCGTCGGGATTAAAACCGTGCTGGCGATCCTGCTCCAGCGTCGGCACCTGTCCCGCCACTTTGCAGGCGATGTCCTGCACCATCTCTGGCGGCAAGGCGCTGATGCCCGATTTTCCCGCCAGCAGCGACTGCCAAACCGCTACCGTGCCGCAGCCCAGCGGCGATACCAGCCCCATGCCGGTAATGACAATTCGTTTCATTTTTCATTCCTTAATCTGCGGATGCTTACTTGCGCGTTAGCGTTATGACTGCGGCTGGTGCAGCGGCGGCGGCGCAAATTTCTGGGTGTTATCTCCAGCGCGTTTTTTCTGCAGATAATCATGGCGATAGTGCATCATCGGCTCCGCTGCCGGACCGGGCACCATCTGATAGTTATCCAGCGTCAGCGGCTGGCCGTTTTCGCTATCGACCAGCTGCATCTTCACCGGACGCTGCGTAGCGCTTTCCACCAGCTGCATCTGGCGACCTTCCGGCGAGAAATGCGTGCTGCCCCACTCGGTGAGCGCCAGAATTACGCCGCGAAAATCGCGACCGACGGCCGTCAGGTGATATTCGAAGCGCGCCGGGCTGGTGCTGTAACACACCTTCTCCAGCAAGCCATCGTCCACCAGCTCTTTCAGCCGCCGCGACAATATGTTGGGCGCTACACCGCTGCTTTTCTGGAACTCATCGAAGCGCGTAAAACCGGCCAGCGCATCGCGCATAATCAGTATGCTCCAGCCATCGCCAATGCGCCCAAGGCTGCGCGCGATGGGACAAGGCATGTTGTGGAGCGTTTGGTTTTTCAAGGTTGGCTATCCCACATCGGTTTGATGGCGGATACTGTTGCAGAGTGACTTTCATTTTGCAAGTAACTTGCAGAATGAAAGTGATTTGGCGGTGGCTTCTTTGCACAACAAAGTGCGCCGCTACGGTTGGGCGCACTTGATCGTAGCGGCGCGATTTATCGCGCGGATTGGGTCAGGTCCGTACCCGCAATCTCGCCTCAATCTTATCGGCGATCTTGGTCACCACATAGGCAATCACCATGTAAAACACCACCGCCACCAGGAAGGCTTCGAGGTAGTAGAAATTCAGCGCCGCGGTCAGTTGCGCCTGGGCGAAGATATCCACCACTTCGATGGCAAACGCCAGCGACAGCGCTTTCATGATCACCATAAAGGCGTTGGCCAGATCGGGAATCGCCGCCACGATAATCTGCGGGAACATCACGCGGCGGAACAGCTGGCCGCCGCTGTAACCGAGCGACAGCGCCGCATCCGATTGTCCGCTATCAAAGGAGTTGAGCGCGCCCTTCCACACTTCCGCCTGAAACGCCGCGACGCAGGCGCTCAGGGCGACGATGATGATCACCCAGTTCGGCAGCGAGTGCGCATTCACTTTCACGCCAATCAGCGTGGCGACGAAATCCAGCGCCGGCGGCAAACCGTAATAGGCGAGGAAAATCACCACCACCATCGGCACGCCTTTGAAGGCGATCTTGTAAGCGATCACCAACTGGCGCAGCACAGGAATGCGGCGATGTTCAATAAAGGCAAACAGCCCGCCGAGCAGCGTTGAACAGATAAACACCGTCACCGCCATCAGCAGCGTCACCGGCACCGCATCGAGAATGCTCCAGAAGTCCGGCAGTAAAACCTCAAGATCAAACATGGTTTCTCTCCCTTATCAGACGCTGGTGAATTTGACGCGTGCAGCAGTTTTCGAGCTGTACTTCGCGTGACGTTGTTCGAAGAAACGGATAATCAACCAGGCCACGCCGCACAGCAGCGAATAGAGCACCGCCAGCACCAGATAAGTGCCGAACTGATATTGGTTGTAGTCGCGTTCCATGATCAGATGCGCAGTCGCCATTACATCCGCCGCACCGATGTACATCACCAGCGCCACGTTATGAATCAGATAGATAATCGCATTGCCGTAACCCGGCAGCGCATAGTGCACCGCTTGCGGACCGACAATACGCAGCATTTTCTGGCGGAAGCTGTAGCCCATGCTGTCGGCGGCGTCATGCTGGCCGCTCTCCACGGCGAGAAACGCCGGGCGCATCACTTCCGACAGATAACCGCCGTGATACAGGCTCAGGCCAATCATCGCCGCGATGTTGGCAGTGACAAAATCGCTGAAGCCAAACTGCTCGGCCACCAGCGGCAAGCCATAAAACGCGACAAACAGCTGCAGCACCACCGGCACGCTGCGCGCGTATGAGACGTATAAATCCACAAACTGGCTGATAACCGGGATGCGGCGCACGCGGAACACGGTGGCGATCAGCGCCAGGAAGAACCCGACGATCATCGCGACAAACATTATGCCAAGCGTCAACGGCAGCGCCGAGAGCAGCTCGGGAATCATCGAAGTCAGATTCACGGTGAAACACTCCTGCTAACAATGAAGCAACGCCCGGCTCAGCACCGGGTGCAGCTTTAGTGAATCCTTACTTCATGTACTTCGTGACGTCTTCGCCAAACCACTTCTGCGCCAGCTTATCCAGCGTGCCGTCCGCTTTCAGCTGTTGCAGCGTTTTGTTGATGTCATCGTTCAGCGCCTGGTTCTCGGCTGAACGGTGAATCAGCACGTAAGTGTTGTTGATGGCAACCGGCTCGCTGGCTTTGATCGCCAGTTTCTGGTTGTCGATCACCGTTTGCTCGCCGAGGTTCGAAGGCAGGATCAGCGCATCATATTTGCCACGCTGCACCTCTTTCAGACGATCCGGATAAGGCACGCCAGCGCTCGAAGCTTTGATCTCAACTTTGTCGTTCGGGTTGTCCTGCTGCCACTGCGTCACGAATTTGTACACGCCGCCGCCGGCGGTAACCGGCACAATCTTCTTGCCGACCAGATCTTTCATGCTGTTGATGGTGCTATCGCTGCGGCTGTAGATTTTCATCAGGCTGGCACCGATCGGTGCATCCGGAATCAGGAACTGTTTGCTGCGCGTTGGCGCTTTGTAATAACCGCCGGTCGCCATGTCATATTTGCCGGTGGCGAGGCCGGTTTCCTGGGCGATATCCGCCGCACCTTCCATCACAAATTTGTACTGCGGCAGTTTAGCGTTGATGGCTTTCAGCACGTCCGGCTCGTAGCCCTGCGGCTCGTGACCAATCGCGCCCCACGACAGCGGTTTAGACTCCGCCGCAGTGGCGATTTTGATAGTGCGCACCGCGTCGGCGAAGCTGTTACCGCTGATGAGTGCCAGCGCGATGATGCCAGGCGCGGCCAGGCGACGTAAAGTGGTTTTGATTGCAGGCATGTCGTTGATTCCTTTAATTATTAGAATACGCGTTCTGAATTGAGGAACTGAGCAAGTCGCGGCAGGGTTGGATTATCAAACATCTCAGTCGGGCTGCCCTGCGCGGCCACCACGCCCTGATCCATAAAGACGATGCGGTTCGAGATACTTTTGGCGAACTGCATTTCGTGTGTCACCAGCAGCGAGGTAATGCCGGAGGACGCCACATCTTTAATCACTTTCAGCACCTCGCCCACCAGCTCCGGATCGAGCGATGAGGTCGGTTCATCAAACAACATCACATCAGGACGCACCGCCAGCGCGCGCGCGATGCCGGTACGCTGCAGCTGACCGCCGGAAAGCTGCGACGGATAGTGATCGAGTTTGGCGCCCAATCCCACTCGCTCCAGCTCCTGCACGGCGATATCGCGCGCTTGCTGTTTGCTTTTGCGTTGAATGACGATCAGCGGATCCATCACGTTTTCCAGCACCGTCATGTTTTTGAACACGTTGAACTGCTGGAACACCATCGCGGTGCGCAGGCGGATCGCCTGGATCGCCGCTTTATCCGGTGACTGATAATCCATGCGGATCTGATCGAGCTGAATGGTGCCCGACGCCGGTTTCGCCAGATAGTTAATGCAGCGCAGCAGCGTGGTTTTGCCGGTGCCGCTTGGCCCGATGATCGACACCACATCGCCGCGTTTCACCGACAGATCGACACCTTTCAGAATCGGCGTGCTGCCGTAAGAGAGCGTAATATCGTTGAGTTCTAACATGCAGCAGCCCTTATTTGTGCAGGTCAGCATGGCCAAGCACATGCATCAGACGGTTGGCCCAGCCAAAAATGGCGATGGCGTGGATCAGATCGATAATCTCCTGATCGTTCATGCCGAC